>ENA-ORXT01003321-ORXT01003321.1-marine-metagenome-genome-assembly--contig:-NODE-3321-length-17901-cov-4.935480_pt1 | contig 17901 bp, 14 predicted proteins | sample MGYA00237868_ERZ511482 | MGnify/ENA metagenome assembly ERZ511482 | reverse complement strand
ATCGACGGTCCAGCGATACATCCGCTCCTGCGGATGCGGCTCGAACACGTCGGCAGGGCCCATCCGCTCCCAGGTGTTGTCCGGGCGGAGTTCCCAGCAAACGATGTCGTCGGCGAGTTGGAACTCGAGAGCTTGGTCGAGCCACGCGCGGTGGCGAGCGTGCTGAATCGGGACGAGGACTTCGACACGCCGATTCAGATTGCGGGGCATCAGATCAGCCGAACCGATGAGATGAATCGAGTCGGTCTCGGCGCCCGGGACACGACCGTTGACCACGACGTTGCTGTTCTTGAAACGATAGATCCGGCTGTGCTCGAGGTAACGCCCGAGGATGCTGCGGACGCGAATGTTCTCGCTCATCCCCGGAACACCAGGCCGCAGGCAGCAGATGCCGCGCACCAACAGCTCGATCCGCACGCCGGCCTCGCTTGCGGCATACAGGGCTTCGACCATCTCTTCGTCAGCGATCGAGTTGCACTTCATCACGATCTCGCCATCGACGCCGAAGCTCGCTTCGTGCTCGATCAGGTCGAGGAGTTGACGCCGCAGATCGCGGGGCGCAACCAGCAAGGCCGAGTAGTCGTGAGCGCGGCTGTAGCCGGTCAGGTGATTGAAGAGTTGCGCTGCGTCGGCACCGATGGCGGGGTCGCAACTGATGACGCCGATGTCTTCGTAGATGCGCGCCGTCTTGCTGTTGTAGTTGCCGGTACCGATGTGGACGTAACGACGGAGTTGATCACCGTCGTCGCGTACGACGAGCACGACCTTGCTGTGCGTCTTGAGCCCGACCATGCCGTACACGACGTGGACGCCGGCCCGCTCCAGCTGTTTGGCCCACTGGACATTGGTCGCCTCGTCGAAACGCGCTTTGATCTCGACGAGTACGGCGACTTGCTTGCCGCGATCTGCTGCCTTCATCAGGCTGCGGATGATGGCGCTGTCCCCTCCGGCGCGGTACAGGGTCATCTTGATCGACTGGACGTTGGGGTCGTCGGCAGACTGGGAGATGAATTCCTCGACGCTGCTCGAGAAGCTCTCGTAGGGATGATGCAGCATCACGGCGCGATGGCGCACCACATCGAAGATCGGCCGATCACCTTCGTCTGCGACAGCGATACGTCCAGCGGTGACCGGCGGCCACGGCGTGTCCTTCAGGTCGGGCCGGTCGAGCGACATCAGTTGGAACAGGCAGCTCAGGTCGAGGGGCGAGCGATGCTGGGTGACGTCTTCGTGTGAGAGGTCGAGTTCTCGGACGAGGAGGTCGAGGAGTTCATCATCGATGTCGGCCGCGACCTCGAGGCGGACCGCCTGGTTGAAGCGGCGACGCCGCAGCTCCATTTCGACGGCCTCGAGCAGGTCGTCGGCCTCTTCCTCTTCGACGGTGAGGTCGCCGTTGCGACTGACTCGGAACGACGCCCAACTCTCGACCACCATGCCCACGAAGAGCCGGTCGAGTTTGGCCCCGATGAGGAGCTCGGCCGGCACGAACCGGCCCGGTGAGCATTCGAGCAGTCGGGGGAAGACATCGGGGACCTTGAGCCGAGCGAAGCGGCGATCTCCGGTCTCGGGGTCAGCAACGTTGACCGCCAGCGACAACGCCAGGTCCGAGATGTAGGGGAACGGATGGCCGGGGTCGACAGCGAGCGGCGTCAACACCGGGAAGATCCGCTCGTCGTAGATGCTGTCGAGTGCCGACCGCTCCTGCGCCGTGGTGTCATCCCAGCCGAGGATCTCGACTCCAGCCGCTTTCAGTTCGGGAACGAGCTCATCGACGAACGCGACATCAAGCCGTTCGATCATCTGTGGCACCCATTGCGCAATCGCCGAGAGTTGCTGGGCGGGGGTTCGGCCATCCCATGTGGGCTGATCGATACCGGCGATCAGCTGGTCTTTCAGCGCGGCGACTCGGACCTGGAAGAACTCGTCGAGGTTGGTTGACGCAATGGCGCAGAACTTCGCCCGTTCGAGGAGCGGAATACCGGGCTCGGACGCAAGTTCGAGCACACGCTCGTTGAAGGCAAGCCAGCTCAACTCACGGTTGAGGAAGCGTTCGTCGATCTCGTTGTTTCTCACCATTCGAGTCTCACCCCGATGCACCCGCCGCGGTGACGATGCGTGGAGCTCAGTTGTCTTCCGGACGGCCGAGGTCCCATTCGATCGAGATCAGTTCTCGTTCCGCGTCACGGACGATCCGCTCACGATTGCGACGAAATTGCGGGTCGTCGCGCGGCAACAACACGAGGCGGGCGAGCACCCTGGCACGAAACTCGTCGAGGGCCTGACGGTCCCCCCAGTCGCCGTAGACCTCCCAGTGCGGCGCGACCGGCCCGTGGTACACGATTCGGGCGTGTGCTCTGGACTCTTGCTGCTCGACGGCGACGTCACTCATGGCGACGACGATACCGGCGCGACGCTGCCCTTGCCCGTGCAACGAGTCGCCAAATCCCTGAATCCCTGAATCACGCCCACCCCGGCGGATTTCTTCGAGACCGCTCCCGAACTTCTTTACGAACGTGTTACAGTTTGCTTGCGAGATCGCAACACTGCGGCGTCATCGTGACCCAATAAACAAGTCGAAACGAACAAGAAATTGGGAACCGAATGCCGTCGCGAGACGTCAGTATGACTACACGGAACTTCGAACTCCGCCGAGCAGTTTCCAGAGAGGACCATCATGATCAAGCGCAACAAGACCGCCGCACCCCCCAAACCGGCACGCAAGTCGGCACTGAGTCGTTCCGAGCGTGCTGCGCTCAACGAGCGTCCCGTCGAACTCAACACCGCCCCGCACGATCCGGACTCCGAGACCGCATGGATGGCCGACGGCAATTGCCGCCTGCACCCGCCGGCCACGTTCTTCCCGAGCGACGGCGTCGGAGTCGATCGCGCTCGCAAGATCTGCCGGGACTGCCCCGTGGTCGCCTCCTGCCTGGAGTACGCTCTCGATGCCCGCATCGATCACGGCGTCTGGGGCGCATGCAGTGAACGCGAGCGGCGGCGCATCCTGAAGCGCCGTCGCGACGAGCTCACCGCTTCAGCGTCGAGCGCAGCCGTCGACCTTTCGGTCTGACCCCCGGCGGTCCACTCTCTCCGGAGACTGCAACTCTTCCGACAAGCTCGCGAAAAAACCACGAATGCCCGGCCGATTCGGCCGGGCATTCGTGGTTTTCGCAGTCTGGCGAGCGACGTCGCCTGTAGGTCCGAGCAGCTGCGATCGTCAGATCACACTGGCCGAGTCACAGCGGACTCAATCAATCAGTCGACGTCGGTCCTGGCGTCTTCGCGAGGCTTGTTCGCCTCGTCGAGACCGTCTTTGAACTCCTTCTGTGCCTTGCCGAGGTTCTTCGCGAGCTTGGGAAGCTGCGAACCACCGAACAGGACGAGAACGAGAACGAGGAGAATAATGCCCTCAGGGCCACCGAGTGTGAAACCGATCATGAGATCAGGTTACCGCACCCCAGCGACGATGCGAGCGCGAGCCGTATCACCAACCGGGTGACAGCGGCCGAGCCGATCAGCGAGCCGTCAGGCACCGATGATCGAACGGGCGACCTGGGCGCGCTGGCGGCGAATACGGCGACGCTCACGCTCGGACAGACCGCCCCAGATGCCGAACTTCTCACCGTTCTGCAGGGCGAACTCCAGGCAGTCGTGCTGCACCTCGCACCCGCGGCAGACTTCCTTGGCTTCGCGCGTCGAAGCGCCACGCTCGGGGAAGAAGAGGTCGGGGTCGACGCCGAGGCAGTTGGCGTGGTCGTGCCAGTCCTGCTCGGGTTCGACGGGCGTTGCGCTGACAGTGATGCTCGATGTCGTGATGAATTGCATTGGAGGGCTTCCTGATGGGTCCGGCGGCGTTGAATCGCACCGCTGTCTCGAAATTTTTTTCTGAGAGGCTGAGGGAACCCGCTCTTGACGATGTGTGAATGCTTGACGCCGCCACAACAACGTTGTAACTACAGTGCCGTCATTCTGCCAGACGCTCAGGAGGTTTTGCAAGGGCGCGTTCAAAAGATTCGCGCGCTCCGCGCGTGTGCGTCGCGCGCCTCGCGCGCAGCAAACGTCACCATGCCGCCGAAGCGCAACCCACCGAAGCCCGTGACAGCGACGCCGACGAAGGAGGCCTGGAGCGCTGAAGGTAGGGGGTGGACAGATCGGGCCAGTGCTGCGACAAGCGAGCGCGGACCCGGTGTTGCTTAGCCCGCGCGGCGGGAACTGCGGGCGAGGGCGCGCTTGCCCTCCATGAAGTCGACGAGTACGTAGTCACCCAGGTTCTCCGGCGTCGTGAAGAAGGCGCGGCCCCGGTTGATAGACGTCATCTGCTCGATGAAGGCTCGCAGTGATCCATCGGCGCCGAGACCGAAGGTGTTGATCCGGATCTGTTCCTTCGTGCACCGCACGACTTCGCGCAACGTCGCCTCGACGGTCTCGCGCGCCGGCGGGTAGTTGAAGAACGGGTAGCCGTCCGCCGTGATGTGCGCCGTCGGTTCGCCATCCGTGATCATGATGATCTGCTTCGTGCCGGACTCGCGGGCGAGCAACTGGCGGGCGAGCGTGAAGCCGTGGTGCATGTTCGTGCCGTACACGAAGTCCCATGACACTTCCGGCAGTTGCTCGGGCGTGAGTATCCGAGCGGTCTCGGAGAACCCGACCAGGCCGAGGTAATCCCGCGGAAACTGCGACGAGATCAAGCTGTGCAACGCCATTGCGACCTTCTTGGCCGGCAGGAAGTTGTCTCGCATCGGCATCGACAGCGACAGGTCGAGCATCAGCACCGTTGCCGAACGTGTGAAGTGCTCGGTCTTTTCGATCTCGAAGTCATCCGGGTGCAGGCTGACCGGCGTGCCCCCACCGGTCCGCCGAACGGCGTTACGGATCGTCCGGTTGAGATCCAGTTGGAACGGGTCGCCGTACTCGTACGCCTTGGTGTCGTAGGTCCGCTCGTGGCCCTGGCCGATGTTGCTGGTCTCGTGCTGGCCGAGTTGGTCCTTGGCCAGCTTGGAGAACAGCTCGCGCAGCGCGTTGGAGCCGATCTTACGCAACCCCTTCGGAGTCATCTCCAAACGGCCTTCCTTCTGCTCGATGAGCCCGGCCTCTTCGAGTTGCCGGGTGAGCTCGGCCAGCCGCCCGAGTGACTTGGCCGCGTCGTCGCCCATCAGATCGCGAACCTTGTCCATGTCCGCTTCGGCGAGCGCTGCGGGACTCGAAGCGTTACGCAGCAAGTTCTCGAGCTGATCGAGGTCGCCGAGCTCTTGCATCTGCTGCATGGCCTGGCCCATGCCCATCGGGTCTTGGCCCTCGAAGTCGTAGCTCTGGTTCCACTGCATCTGCGGGAACATCTGCTGCAGATTCCCCGACAGCTGTTGCATCTGCCACTGCAGATCCATGTCGTCCATCAATTGATCGCTGAGCTGCTGCATCTGCGCCCGCTGCTCGGGCGACATCGAGTTCATCATCGCCTGCATCGCCGCCATGCGCTGCGCCATCTGCTCCAGCAGTTCCTCGACGGAGTCGGGCTTCTCGGGGAAGAAGTCGCCGAATTTCGCCATGAAGTCCTCGAAGCCGGGATCTTCACCCTTCTGGTGCTTCTCCAACATCTCGTTGAGGGCCTGCATCATGTCCTTCATGCGGGCGATGTCTTCGGGCCCCATGCTCTCCATGGCTCCCGACATCTGATCGACCGTCTGCTGCATGAGCTGCTCTTTGAGCTTCTCCATCAACTGATCGAACCGCTGCTTGGATTCCTTGGACTCGAAGTTGTACGAGTCGAGTTCGCGGACCTTGCCAGCGAGGTCGTCCGGCATGAGGTCGAGGCGCATGTTGCGTTCCGTCGCTGCGTTCGCGGCGTTCTCGGCGCGCCGCTCATCGCCGGAGTTCTGGGCGTCGCGCAGGGCGTTTTCGATGGCGTGACGCTCCTCGTCGATCAGGTCGTTGAGTTCGTCGTTGATCTCGTCGTAGACACCTCCGAGATCGTGCTGGTCGAGCCGATTCTGGCGTTCTTCGCGAAGTTGCTCGAGCAGCTCACGCAGGCCCTGCAGCTGATTGCCGTCGCGGTCGCGCATGCCGTCCTGCATCATCTTGCGCAGCGCCGCATTGACATCTCCGTGATACAGCAGCTCATCGGTCAACTCATCGAACGCCGCGTCGGCGTCGAACTCGAACCCGGTCTGGGTGCCGTCCCATCGGGAGTACTTGAACCGTGACGTCATGAACCGAACCTACTTGCTGCTCGCGATGCACGTCCTGCTGGCCCAGAACCTCCAGAACGCCCAGAACGCCCAGATCGCCCAGTGACAAGAAACTCTCAGCAATCGCTCGGCAAACCACAATGATGTGACGGTGCAATTAGCATGACGTCCATGCGGGTCCCACGAACGTTCGTCTTCGTCGACCTCTCGGGGTTCACGAACTACACCGCCGCCTTCGGCGATGATGCCGCCGGCCGCATCCTCAGTGCCTTCCGGACCATCGTTCGCGCGGTCGCGTCCGAGCGTGGCGTCCGCATCGCCAAGTGGCTCGGCGACGGCTGCATGGTCGTTGCGGTCGACCAGGCCGATGCCATCGCGTTCACCCTCGACCTCGAGAAGCGCTCCAACGAGGTGTGCACCCCGCTCACGGTCCGCTCCGGGCTGGCGACCGGCCACGCCCTGCTATTCGAGGGCGACGATTACATCGGCTCGGCAGTCAACATGGCGTCTCGTCTGTGTGACCATGCGAAGGGCATCGAGACGCTGATGCCGACCATGCACATCGAGCGGCTGCCCGACGGCGTGGTCGCCACGTCGGTGGGCGAAGTCGAACTGCGTGGTTTCCCCGGTCCGATCGACGTCGTCGAACTCACCGGAGAACCACTCCCGATCGACATCGACGCCACCGAGTTGTGGACCCGCACACCGTTTATCTGACATGACCTTCGCGCGCGGCGCCACGCTCACCACTGCAACCACCTTCGGCCACGCCGACACGTCGAACCTCGGCCCGACCGCCGGGAACGGGTTCTACAAGCGATGGCCCGACGACCTCGCTCTCCTCCAAGAGCTCGGCGTCACCGATCTGCGCTTCACGTTCGATTGGGCCCGATTGCAGCCCAAGCCAGGCGAACTCGATGGTGCATGGTCGGACCGATTCGAGCAGATGCTTGCAGCCTGTGACGCCATCGACCTTCGTGTGTGGGCGACGCTGCACGACGGCGACGAGCCGCGCTGGGTCACCAACGAAGGCGGCCTGAACAGCGACGACGTCGCTGACAAGTGGTGGCCCCGCTATGTCGAGAAGGTGGCCGACAAGTTCGGTCCGGGCATCGCTGGCTGGATCCCCTTCGCCGGCGTCGACGACACGGCGAGCAGCGCAGGGTGGCAGAACACCTGGGCCGCCCTGAACGGTGGCGATGCACCCGTGGTGGTCGCCCTCGCCGCCGAACACGCCGAGAAGTTCTCCGCGTACCTCGACTCCTCGGACATGATCGGCCTCGTTCTGGCCCACGAAGCGTTGGCCGAACCTGAACCCGGCGAGCCGCTCGAACCCACCGACGACTGGTTCGCACAGATGAGCGGACACCTTCATGACACGATTGGTCTCGCTGCCGAGTCGGCCGGCGACCACGAGATCGTCATCGCTCAGTTCACGCCGCACCACGACGACCCCGACGTAGCCGGTCGAATCGTCTCGGCGTTCGTCGAGGCCGTCGACGGCGCCATCGCCGATGGCGTCACGATCGACCTCGCATTCCTCGACCCGGCAATCGCTGGCCCCGACTCACCGGTCGGCTTGCTGAGCTCGGACCGGACCGCGCAACCGGCTGCTGCGGCGTTCCTCCCCACGTCCGCCTGACGCCGCGAGGGTCGCCCGGCCGGCTGCGGGAGAGTTTTTTCGGTGCAGGTGCAACAGAACGTCGCCTCTGGGAGTGAAAGAGATGTGAAGATCACCTCGACAGCTCTCGGCGGGCCGACTGACAACGCTGATTTCGAAGAATCGTGGGGACCACCTGATGCAGATCCAGCCAGCTCCGAGGTCTCCGACATGAGCGATTGGGGCACCACCTCGGAGCTGTACCGCTCGTCGTATCGAGACATGCTGCGAGTCGCATTCTCCATCACCGGGAACACCGCTGCTGCAGAGGATGCCGTCCACGATGCGTTCTGCGCCGTCGGCCCGCGCATCGCGACGCTCGACGAACCGCTCCCGTACCTGCGCGTGGCCGTCGTCAACCGCTGTCGTTCGATGCACCGCTCGACACAGCGAGCACACCGCCATGCAGCCGCCCATCTCGCCAACGACGTCGCGGAACACGATCGGAGAGAAAACGAGTCGAGAGGGCACGGTCTGACAGGGCACGGTCTGACAGGGCACGGTCTGACAGGGCACGATCTGACAGGGCACGGTCTGACCGACTTCGCCGGCGCACTCGAGCAGCTTTCGTTCGCGCAACGCACGGCGATCGTTCTGCGCTATCAGTGCGATCTCTCCGACGACGAGATCGCCGCCATCTTGAAATGCCGCCGCTCGACGGTTCGTAGCCATGTTCGGCGCGGCCTCGCTCACCTTCGCAAGGACCTCTCATGAAATCCAACACACCGAACCCCGAGTTCGAACAGCTCGTTCGGACCCGCCTCCAGCAGCTCGGTGACCTTGCGCCCACCGAAGTCCGCGACCTCGCTGACATCGACCTCGTCCCCGACGCAGCGCGCAAGGTGCCGCGCCGCCGTATCGCTGCGATCAGCGGCGCCGCCGTCGCGCTCGCCGGCGGGCTCACATTGACCGGTATTGCTGCGACGGGTGGCGAAGAGGGCGGGGGGAACACACCCGAGGATGCCGTCCTGGAATTCGTCGAAGCAATCGAGAACAGCGACCTGGTCGGCGCACTCGACGTGATCGATCCCGGCGAGTCCGAAGTGCTGATCAACACCCTCACCGCAGTCGTCGATGAGTCGGCTCGAGTCGGAGTGTTCTCCGAGACGGTCGATGCGAGGGACGTGCCGGGCGCCACCGCGGGGATCGAAGGCCTTCTGCTCTCGACAGATCAGGTCGCCACCGACTTGGCGGTGGTCACCACCGACGCCGGCACCGCACAACTGTCGATCGACCTGACAGCGCTCCCGCTCGGACTCGATCTGGCCGAACAGATCGACACCGACGACTTCGGCCCGCTCGAGGTCGTCGACTTCGCTGTCGATCCGCTGCGGATCGCCACCGTCGAACGAGACGGACAGTGGTACGTGAGCTTCAGCTACTCGATTGCCGAAGCAGCACGTCGCGACAGCGGCATGCCCTTCCCTGTCGATGCCACAGTGGCCGGCGACGGCTTCGACGACCCCGGTGCCGCGGCGACTGCGTTCTGGAAGCACGCTGCGTCGCTCGATGTCGGTGAGGCGATCTCCGTCTTCGCCCCCGGCGAGGCCGACGCGATCGGTCGCTACCTCCCGCTGTGGCTGCCCGGCCTGAACGAGTCGATCGCCGACGCACGCCAGTCAGGGCTCACGATCAACGTCTCCGACCTTCGCTTCGACATCACCGAAATCGGAAACCGCAGCCGTGTCGAGCCGTTGGCATACGTCGTCGAGGGTTCATTGCCGCCGTCGTCTGATCCAGAATTCCCTGCTTTCGATCCCGCCGCCCCGACACTCGTGTATGTGGCCGACGGCACTGGATTTCACATCATCGAAGCCGGCGACCCGATTCCGGAATCTTTCGACGGCCTGGAGCCGACCCAGGAGTTCCCCGACGACCTCATGTCGGAGAATGCCGGACCGAACTCCGCGACGCTCAACCCTGACGGAACGATTCAGCAGTTCTGGACCGACGACGACGCTGTCGAAGATGATCCGACAGCACAGGACTTCCGGATCGAGTACGCCGATGGCTGCAGCATCACGAGCGGGGCGATCGCCGAAAATGCGCTGCTCTACTCACCGCTTTCGGCTGGTGTCGAGGATCTCGGCGATGGCCGGTACCGCTCGTGCGACACCGACACTGCGGGATCGAGTCTCAGCGTCTTCGGGCTGTTGGCCTTCGGGCGTGGCGGCGTGTTCGCACCCGTCGTACCGTCGCTGGAGACCGTGGAGATCGACGGCCGATGGTACGTCTCTCCGATTGGCACGATCGGTGTGCAGATCCTCGACATCTTCGCCGACGTCGAGGACGGAAAGATCCTGTCGCTCGACAGTCCTCTTGCTGCCTTCCTCTACGGAGTCGACAGATCGACCATCGAGCGCCAGCTCGTCGGTCGCGCCGAATCCGAGCTCGGACCAGAGTGTTCGACGATCGTCGAGGTCGACACCAACGGCACCGTCACCGATGTGTCCAACACCCCCGGCCTGGACGACGTTCGTGGGTGTACCGAGTCCGACGCGTTCTGGAACTTCTTCGGATCCGACGTCGCCATCGAGGCGATCGAGCCCGCCGACGGCGAGTTGATCGAGTTCGGTGTCCCCGAGTCGACGATCGTGATCAGCGACTGACGAGGCGAGCAACCAAGTCGCCGGTCAGTTCTCGTAGTGGTGGATGTCGGGTCGATCGGTTCGGCTCAGATCGGCGATTGCGACGCCGACATCGTGCGTCGCGTCGGTGAGGCGTTGCACGACCTCGCTCGAATCGACCACTTCGTCGTCGAGTTCGTCGATCAGCAAGTCGAGCCGCCGGCGTGACCGCCAGGCTGCGTAGCGGGCCCATTCGCGTGTCAAGGTCGCCGGCTCGTCGACATGGAAGAGGTCGAGGTTGCGGGTTTGGTCGTCGACGCTGACATCGGTGGCGATGTAGCCGTTGACCATCGAAATCCGCTCCCCCGCCTGGTGCAACGGACCGCCGCGGTGGACGACCATGTTTCCGTGCAGCGCGACTGCGAAGCCCGCGCCTGGCCACTCGACACTGACGCAGCGGTCGACCGGTGGTCGTTCGCCCTGCTCTGCGAGTGCAGCCATCTCGGCCTTGGTGCCGATGAAATACTCGAAGTCGCCGCCGTCGAGCACGAGAGGGTCGGCGACCATCATGACGTAGTCGAGCGCCAGCGTGTCGTGGTGCCACTTGTCGACCGCCGTGCCGATCTCGTTGGGTGCGTAGTTGAGATGACCGAGCTGAGACGTGATCGGATGCGGTGCGACATCGACGCCGTAGATCGCACAGAGGTGTTCGGTGACCTCGGGAGCAACGCACAGATCACGCATCCAACGCGACCGATGACACGCGCTGCGCACCGAGCGTTGGATCCGAGGATTCGGCGCCGCGAAGGACTCGAGGCGGCGGACCGTGTCGAGCATGACTGCAGCCCCCTCCGGCGACAACACCCGAAACGCCGAGGTCGCAGCGACTGGGGTGGCCGTGTTCTTGATCTCGTCTGCGGAATACCCGAACTCTTCGAGCGTCAGCACTCGGGCAGGGTGCTCGAGTTGCAGGTGCAACGTCGGGTCGAACTCCGGCTCGTCGTCGAGCCAGTCAAAGCCTGACGGCTGCACCGAAAATGGCAGGACCGATGCGGTCATGTCAGGTGCGGCCCCGGTAGGTCGCCGAGTCGCCGCTGGCATCTTTGTTGAGTCGCTTGGACAGGTGGAGGCCTTCGAGGACGAACTCGACAGCGGCCGCAACTGCGGCGGGGCTCTCGTCGCCTCCGGTCAGTACTGCAACCGGGGCCTTCAACGCGTCGACCTGGTCGACGGCGCCGGCCAGCTCGTCACTGGTCATGGTCTCGCCTGTGTGGGCGACTGCGCCCTCTTCGAATGCATCGACGACTCCGCGAGTGTGCTCCGGCGGGACCGTGCTCTTGAACACACTCAGTATCGCGCCTTTCACCAGGTTCTCCATGATCGCTCCGTCACGGCCTTCTTCGATCGACTCGATCTCGATCTTACCCATCGAACTGGCTGCCAGCGCACCGAGATCGTCGACTCGCGCGACCGGGTTGGACTCCCCCGATCGTAGGCCCCGGCGCAGGGCGTTGGCGGCGAGCGCTTCGTGATTGCTGACGCTCAACCGAACGCTGACGCCGCTGCGCTGGTTGACCTGGTTGCTGGCCCGAGCGAGGTGGGTGAACGTGGCGACGACTTCGGTCAGGTACGCAGGCACGGTGACGGTGACCCGACCGTTCGGCGTGTCGACGTCGATCGGCTGTGCTTCCTGCAGCATGATGTCGATTTCGGTCTGCACGTCCAGCGGGTAGTGCGTCCGGATCTGACTGCCGAAGCGGTCCTTCAATGGGGTGATGATGCGGCCACGGTTCGTGTAGTCCTCGGGGTTGGCCGATGCCATCATCATCACGTCGAGCGGCAAGTTGACCTTGTAGCCGCGAATCTGGACGTCGCGTTCTTCGAGCACGTTGAGCAGGCCGACCTGGATTCGTTCGGAGAGGTCGGGCAATTCGTTCATCGCGAAGATGCCGCGATTGGTGCGCGGCACCATGCCGTAGTGGAGCGTCAGTTCGTCGGAGAGGTATCGACCTTCGGCCACCTTGATCGGGTCGACCTCGCCGATGAGGTCGGCAATCGAGGTGTCCGGCGTGGCGAGCTTCTCGCCGTAGCGCTTGTCACGATGGACCCAGTCGATCGGAGCGTCGTCACCATGCTCGGCAATCAGGTTCTTGGCATGCTTGGACACGGGGTGATACGGGTCGTCGTTGATCTCGCTGCCGGCGATGATCGGCATCCACTCGTCGAGCAGGCCGGTCAGGGAGCGGATCATGCGCGTCTTGGCCTGCCCACGCTCGCCGAGGAACACGACGTCGTGACCTGCGAGCAGGGCATTTTCGAGTTGCGGCATCACCGTCTCTTCGTATCCCTGCACCCCCGCGAAGAGCGGCTCACCTGCCGTGATCTTTTCGATCGCATGCTCGCGGACCTCCTGCTTGACGGGCCGCGAGACCCATCCCGAAGCCGTGAGTTCACCGAGCGTGGATGCGCGAGAAGCGCCTGCATCTGCCATGGGGCGAACCTAACCCAGCACGTCGTCCGATGTTCATCCGAGCGCCTGCATGAGACCACAGCGCGCCTGTCCCCTTTTGCCCGGGGCAGAAAACGACTGGGGGACTCGTGGGCAGGCTCGACATGCAGCGCGTACGATCGAGAGGATGGAGCTGAGCCGGCGCGAGCTGCAGGGACGGTGGGTCGCAGCCGAGGCCGACGACGATGTCCGTCGCTACGGCATCGGGCTCGACACCGATGACTCTCAATGGGAGCCCGTCACCGTCCCCGGGCACTGGCGCGACACACCCAAGTTCGCCGCCAGCGACGGGCCGATCATGTACCGCCACCGCTTCGCCGCCGATCCCCCCGCTGAGGGGGTCCGGCGTTGGATCATCCTCGATGGCATCTTCTACCAGGCCGATGTCTGGCTCGACGGCGCGTACATCGGCGATCCCGAGGGCTACTTCTTTCCACACAGCTTCGAGGTGACCGCACTGTCGGCACTCGACGCTGATCACGTCCTGGCCGTCGAAGCGACCTGCACCCCGCAGGGCGGGCCGAGCAACCGACGCAACATCACCGGAGTGTTCCAACACTGGGACGGCATCAGCCGACAGTGGAATCCAGGGGGGCTCTGGCGCGGTGTCCACCTGTACGACACCGGTCCGGTCAGGATCGAACGTCTCCGCGTGCTGTGTCGTGACGCCGACCAGCGTCGAGCGCACCTCCAACTCTCGGCGCGCCTCGACAGCGATGCCCAGCGCAAAGTGATCGTGCGCACCTTCGTCGACGGTGCGCTGCACGATGAAGCCGAACACGTCATCGCGTCGGGCGAAAACCAGATCGAATGGAGTCTCGACATCGCCGACCCTGAATTGTGGTGGCCGCGGGCGCTGGGCGACCAGCCGCTCACCGACATCGCCGTCGACATCGTCGTCGACGACACGGTGAGCGATCGCCGACGACGACGCACCGGGTTGCGTCAGGTGAGTTGGGACAACTGGACTTGCTCGATCAACGGCGAACAGATCTTCCTTAAGGGCGCCAACATGTTGCCCACCCGTGCCGGCCTGGCCCATGCCGACGCCGATGCGGTCCGCCGAGACCTGGAATTGGCCGTCGACCTCGGGCTCGACGTCGTCCGCCTGCACGGCCACATCGCCGACCGTTCGGTCTACGCCGCTGCCGACGAACTCGGCATGCTGATCCTGCAGGATTTCCCTCTGCAATGGAACCATGCTCGCAGCGTGCGGGGACAGGCCGTCGACCAGGCGCGCGCCGCAGTCGATGCGTTCGGACATCACCCGTCGATCATCCAGTGGACGGCGCACAACGATCCGTCCGCGTCCACGGCTGTCGACCGATCGAAATGGAAGAACCGAGCACGTCGGGTCGCTGCCCATCAGCTCCCGTCCTGGAACAAGTCGGTCCTGGACCGGTGGGTCAAGCGGTCCTTCGAAAAGGCCGACACGAGCCGGGAGACCATTGCGCATTCCGGAGTCCTGCCTCACTTCCCGCAGCTCAGCGGCACCGACACCCACCTGTGGTTCGGCTGGCGGCGAGGCGGAGCCGAGGACCTGGCCGGGCTCGCTGCGCGAGTCCCGCGACTCGTGCGGTTCGTGTCCGAGTTCGGGGCGCACGCACCGCCGATGACCGCACCGTTCATCGACGCTCAGTCCTCGACTCACGACTGGCCCGATCTCGACTGGGACCGGCTCGAATCCGAGTACGGCTATCAGCGCGCCGATTTCGAGCGGCTGTTCCCGCCGGCTGAGTACGACAGCTACGAGGCGTGGCGCGACACGGCCCAGCTTTATCAATCGGCAGTGTTGAAGACCCACATCGAGACGCTGCGACGACTCAAGTACCGCCCGGCCGGCGGGTTCTGCTTCTACGCACTGGCCGACCCTGAACCAGTGATCTCGGCCAGCATCCTCGATGCGGACCGGGTGCCGAAGGACGCCTATGCAGTCGTCAAGGCAGCATGCGTTCCCGTGCTCGTCGTCGCCGACGAGCCACCGGCGTGGGTCAACGCCGGCGACCGGTTGCGGCTCGACGTCCACCTCGTGAACGACCTCCGCGACGACATCGACTTCGCCGTGGTCGATGCCGTTGCGACCTGGGCCGGAGGCGAGGAACGCTGGCGATTCGGAGGGCCGGTCGACGCCGACGGCGTCGTCAAGGTCGGCCGGATCGACCTGATCGTTCCCGACACACTCGGCGAACTCGCGATCGAGCTGACGATGACCGCCGGCGACATCACCAGCCACAACCGCTACACCACTGCCGTCACCCTCCCGCCCGGCGCCTGACGCGTTATTCGGAGCATTGTCTCGACGAGTTGCGCGAGTTTGAGGCCATGTCCAAACGAAACATCAGCACGTTCACTGCAGGCGCACTGCTTGCCTCAGCACTTACCGTCACCGGCATGCAATCATGGCAAGCCGGCGCAGCACCCGGCGACGACGACACCACCTTCGTCCCCGTCCCACCCTGCCGACTCTTCGACACCCGACCCGGCCCGGACAACGTCGGCCCCCGCTCGACACCGATCAGCCAAACCGAGACGTTCACCACGCAGGTCACCGGCAGCAACGGCGACTGCGTCGGCATCCCGAACGACGCGACCGCCGTTGCGTTCAACGTTACGACCGTCAACCCGACCAACGACTCGTTCCTCACCCTGTTTCCTGCTGACCTCATCACACCACCGCTGGCATCGAACCTCAACTGGATCGCAGGACAACCGCCGACACCCAACAAAGTCGACGTCAAACTGTCTCCCGACGGCAAGGTCAGCCTCTACAACAACACTGGCACCGTCGACGTCATCGCCGACATCGTCGGCTACTACACACCATCAAGCCTCATCGAGATCGCCGAGCGCCTCGACGGACTCGAAGCAGCTACCGACGCCGAACGCAACACCGAACTGACCGCAGATCTGGCCTCGCTCGAATCGCGCCTCGACGCCGTCGAGGCCGAACTCTCCACTGTCCCCGACCAGATCCGCCGTTCGTATCCCGTCTTCGCTACAGGGTCCCGCGAGAAAGCCGACCTTCCGGCTTCGGGCATCCACACCATTCTCGTAACGAGCATCCCTGGCGGGGACAACGGCGTCGCCGCCGAAGTCCACGCGTCCCTGACGGCGGTCCAGTACGAATCAGGCGCCAATGTCCGGTGTGGGATCTACGAAGACGGTATTGGCCTCACACGCACGAACGGCATGCGGTGGGAAGCCTCAGGGGACGACAACGAACCTGGCGACGAAGGAGACGCCGGCCAGATCGCCGGGACAGCTATCATCCGCGTGCCGCCTGGTGCGTCGAAGCTCGTCGAACTTCGCTGCGAAGCGCTCGACGACGACGGCGACGGTGCAATCATCTGGGGTCCGGTCATGACACAGACCGTCTACAGCAGGACCTGAGCGTCAGCGGGCGAGGGCCTTGCGGTTCTTGAACTTCGACTTGGCGTAGTCGGAGTTCATGGTTGCGATGTTGTCGATGGAGATCTCCTTCGGACACGCCGCCTCACACTCGCCGTGGTTGGTGCAGGAACCGAAGTGTTCGTCCATGGTCTCGACCATCGTCTCGGTCCGCTTGAACCGCTCGGCCTGACCCTGCGGGAGCAGGTTGAGGTGCGAGATCTTCGCCGACGTGAACAGGTTGGCCGCACCGTTCGGGCACGCAGCAACACAGGCTCCGCAGCCGATGCAAGCCGCGGCGTCCATCGACGCATCGGACACCGGCTTCGGAATCGGGATGAGGTTGGCGTCCGGTGCACCACCGGTCGGCGCGGTGATGAAGCCGCCGGACTCGATGATCCGGTCGAACGGCGAGCGATCGACCATGAGGTCCTTGATGATCGGGAACGCCGTGGCACGGAATGGCTCGATCACGATCTCGTCGCCAGAAGAGAACTGGCGCATGTGCAACTGGCACGTCGCCGTGCCCTTCTGCGGGCCGTGGGCCTGGCCGTCGATCATCAGCGAGCAGGTGCCGCAGATGCCCTCACGACAGTCGTGGTCGAACACGACTGCCTCGTTGCCCTCTTCGATGAGCCGCTCGTTCAAGATGTCGAGCATCTCGAGGAACGACGCCTCGTCGGGGATCTCGGGGATCTGATGGGTTTCGAAGCGACCCTGCGCACCCGGGCCGTCCTGGCGCCAGATCTTGAGGCTGATGTTGGTGAGGTTCTGTGACATTGCTGTGCCCTACTTCTACTTGTAACTGCGCGTGGCGAACTTGACGACTTCGTATTCGAGCTGTTCACGGTGCTCGATCGGCTTGGTTGCATCACCACTCCACTCCCATGCGGTGACATGGGCGAAGTCGTCGTCGTTGCGAACCGCTTCGCCGTCGTCGGTCTGGTACTCGGAACGGAAGTGACCGCCGCAGGATTCCTCGCGAGTGAGTGCGTCCTGACACATCAACTGGCCCAGTTCGAAGAAGTCGTCGACTCGCGCCGCCTTCTCGAGGGTCTGGTTCATGCTGCCGCCGTCGCCGGTGACCCGTAGGTCCTTCTTGAACTCGGCGTGCAATGCCGGGATCTCGGACAGCGCCTTTTCGAGGCCCTGCTGGTTGCGATCCATGCCGCAGTAGTCCCAGATGATGCGACCGAGTTCGCGGTGGAAGTGGTCTGGGCCCTTGGTGCCACCGATGTCGAGGTAGCCCTGGAACCGGGCCGATGCTTCGGTCTCGGCTGACTTGAACGCTTCGTGGTTCTCGTCCGGGATCGTCTTACCGAGCAGGTCGGCGAGGTACGGCGCAATCGTGTACGGCAGGACGAAGTAGCCGTCCGACAGGCCCTGCATCAGTGCCGAGGCACCGAGTCGGTTGGCGCCGTGGTCGGAGAAGTTGGCCTCTCCGGCACAGAACAGCCCCGGGACGGTCGTCTGCAGTTCGTAGTCGACCCAGAGGCCACCCATCGTGTAGTGGCTTGCCGGGTAGATGCGCATCGGGCGCTCGTACGGCGACTCACCGGTGATCCGCTCGTACATCTCGAACAGGTTGCCGTA
>ENA-ORXT01003320-ORXT01003320.1-marine-metagenome-genome-assembly--contig:-NODE-3320-length-17902-cov-3.687293_pt1 | contig 17902 bp, 11 predicted proteins | sample MGYA00237868_ERZ511482 | MGnify/ENA metagenome assembly ERZ511482 | reverse complement strand
CTCCGGTGCGGGCGGGATGACGAGGGAAACTTCCAGCAGTGCGGCGCGGTCAGCGGCCTCTTCTTCCGTTGGGGCGGCGGCTTCGGGAACTGCTGTTTCGGGCAAGGCGACCTGTGCTTCGGGGGCTTGCGCTTCAACCTCTGGCGTAGGAGGATTCAGCTCCGTAGTGGTTTCAGGCGTATCCAAAACAGGAGCAGGTGGCGCGGGCGCGGACGCAGGTGCAAGGAGGGGATCAGGCAGCAGGGTAGTGGTAAGCGCCGGGCCCACCAGCGGAGCCGGGCCATCGGTTGTGATGGCCCGCGAGCGCCGCGGAGCGAGGGTGCGGCGGCGGGGAGCGGTGCTTACCCGTTCACTCATGGCCAGTTGACTTGCAGCATTTCTTTCATCCAGGGCGTTTTGATCATCCCGATGCTCCAGGGGAGGTGCGCCAGCAGGAGATCCTGCGCGTGCTGCTCAATGGTGAGCTGCCAGCCTCTGCTCTGGCGGACGAGCTTGCCCGGGCGCCGGAGGAAGCCCTGCCGCAGCCCGTCGGGACTGGTGCGTTTCAGGACCCTCCAGTGCTTGATGATGCCTTGCAGAAGATCGTCGACGGCTGTTTTATCGTCGTCGGTAAGCGTCGCTGCCTGCAGAGGAGCATTTGGCGGCAGGCCCAGTAAGATCTTTGTCAGGGGGTGCTCCCATTCCCGGAATTCCTCGTTTCGGGCAACGGCGTACTGCAGCAGGGCGGCGAGTTTTTCGGGCAGCAGGTTCCCTGCTTCATCGAAGGCGCTCTGCTGGCTGGCGAGGTACTTCAGGTAGGGGTGAAGGATGATCAGGCCGGCGTTGGGGACGAAGAAGGTGGTCTGCGGGCTAATGCCCTGATCCCGGGCTGGTTTTTTACGGGTTTCCCCGGACGGGCGGGCGGTGAGCTTGCTGTCCCGTACTACGCCGCCGTCGGTGGTGTTCAGGACTTCCTGCCAGGCGCTTTCGCTTCCGGTGGAGGACTTGAGTTGATGGCGGAGGGCGGAGCGTTGGCTGGCGGGTGTTGCCGCCAGTAGCTGGGTAAAACACTGCTCCTGCAACTTCCCCTGCACCTGCGCCAGGCGCCCCAAACGAATGCCCGGTTGCGTACTGATGACTTCAGCCAATTGCCGCCATTCGCCGATGCTCCAATGCTTCGTCTGCGCATCCAACTGTTTCCGGACGACCGAAAGCGGCGGATTAGATACCGGGAAATTACCCGTCAGCAGAAAATGCAGCAGACTGTTCAGCACCGTCGGCGGCGGCTGGCTTTTCTTCCTGGCCCGTTCCAATGCCTCGGTCAGTGCCCGGCGGAAGGGTTGCGCCAGGTCTTCGTCAATGTCCTCAATGTCGGCCAGGCTCAGGCTAACTTCCACCCGTTCCAACTCCACGATCTCACCGTCGGGCGCCAGGGCGTCCAGTTGTTGGCGGAGTGCCGGCAACAGACTTCGCTGCTGCAATCGCTCGAGCCGCTGGTGCCACTGAGATGCCTCCGAGGGAAGCATGGCCGTGGCCTCCAGCAGCAACTGCTGGCGGTGGATGTGGTGGACCTGACTCATAACTTGTACGTCCGCTTACGAATCCGGGAAGCTCCGGTCTTCGGGTCTATAATCACGAGTCGGACATCGGCAGACTTCATCCCTTCGGGGAATTTGGCGACCAGCCCTCTGTCCGTCTCTTCCAGCTCTACCCCCGGAGGGAAAGACCAGCTGACGGCCTTCTTGCTGGCTTCCGCATCGAGCGCAAACAGGCGGCCGCCGGCTACTTTCTTGGCGGTGAAATTGCCCTTGGGTTTCTCACCGGTAGCGAGCAGTGTTAGGGGCAGATCATTTTCGCAACGGTCCCTTGCTGCAGGCTCGAATGTATCTCTCCTCAGGCCGTTGATGATGTCGAAGTCTGGATTATATTCGAAGGCTGACCTTAGCTCTTTGGTCTCCTGGCCGTCAATGACCGGCAATGCGGTATACTCTCCCACTAAGGAAAAGCTATGGCAGGCGAAGTGCTCAATGCGGACAGTCCGGATACTGTCAACCTCATCCCGGCTGAATACCAACGCCGGCTCGTCAGCGGGCAGGCCTAATTCCGGGTTAAGGGCTTCCGACGTAGCCCGCTCCGTTTGCTCAAGGATGATGGCATTCATTTCATTGAAATTATTCGAAGTTATCCGTAAGATGCCTGCTCCGGAAATTTTTTCGGCGATCGCTTTATTCAGAAGGATGATTTGAGTTTCATTAAGTGCCTGATCGTCGACCGATACTTTTTCCCAGCTGAAACGGAAATTGATCAAGCTGACTTGTCCGTCCTGGTTCGGTTCTTGCAACCAGAGGATGTGTTCCCGGGAAACCGCCTTCCCGTCACACGGAAGACCGCAGTCTTTACCCGGTTCTATTGTATTACACTGCGTAGCGGGGAAGGTGTGTTGAAGGGCGCATTTTTCTCCAAACTCGTCGAGAATGGCCAGGGGGAAAGCTTCGTTTACCGGCACTAGTACTTCGCCGCGTTCTCCCGCCTGCAGCGTGAAGGTTCTTTCCTGACGATCCCCGAAAGAAACGTAAGAATAGCTGTACGGTGGCTTTCCTCCACTGACCGAAAAGGTGTGAACAACAAATGAGTTGTCTTTTGCGCAGTTGGAAGACTCTACCCTGACGGACAGCTTATCGGCCAGCGTAATGGATAGGGATTGCTTCTGGCGCTGATCCTGCTCTTCGCTGTCCCGAATTTCATAGTCTCCGCCCAGCGGGATGTTGATTTCCTGCCCATCGGCTACGTCCTGTTCGTTGCCGGCAGGATCAATGAGTTTGTAGGGTGGGGTGCCACCGCTGATTGAAAATCTGAAGTCGGCATTAATCCCGAACTCTTCGCCTTGCGTACAAGTTACTTGTTCGGTGGTGGCGGTGAGTGGGGGAATGGGCTCCTCTTCCGGCGCTGGCGGGAAGATGTGTACCGGAGCGCCCTTGCCACAGCAGCGGTAGGGGAGGTAAAAGTCTGCGATAACCGTTCCCGCACTGATACCGGGGATGGGCTGCGCATCGTCTTGCGGGATGGCCAAATCAAGATCAATGTTGAGGATGCCTTCATCGTTACTTACCCAGTAGGAGTAGGGTTCCCGATCACCATCGGTAATGATTAGCCTGGAAGGCAGGATGGTGGTGTACATCCGGAAAAACCCGTTGTTCAGGGTAGTAGCAGAAAATGAAGTGCCCTCCACCTGAATACGGGCACCGCTGACGGGTTCATTACTGGCCCGGACGAAGCCGTTGAGTAAGAAGCGTCCTTGCCGGGTGTCACTGTCTTCGGCTACCGAGCCGTGGTAAAGCACCACGAATGTGCCCCCCGGCTCCGTACCCGCCTTGAACTGTAAGCCCGGATGATCTTGCTGAAAGCCTCTGAGTAACTGCCGCTTGAGTATCTCCTCCCGCCGCTCGTTGTACTGCGCGTAAATCTTGCGCAGTTCGGCCAGTTCTCCGGAAAGCGTGAAATGATCCATCTGGTCCTGGAACTCCTTCACGTCGATGAATCGGTTAGAAGGCGGATCGCCCGGCAGGGCTTCGTTCATATAGTTGTTCAACTGGCTGGAAAAATTTCTCGTTAGCGCCTGAAGACTGGTGAGGCCGCCCTGGGCCAGGGCATAGTTGAGTTGTCGCAGGCTAGGGGCGAAAGCGGCCTCTGTCCGTAGGATGAGATGGAGAAGTACCATTGGTATAGTGTACGCAAAACCGAGTCCTTGGGTATGAGGCGATTCGCCTTGATTTTGTCCAAAGTGATCTTCATAGAATTCACCAAGAGTATCCCTTGCGTAGCGGTAGTTGTCCAGTCGTTGCAATAAGGCTGCCTGGGGAGCGGCGACCCGGTACAAGGAATTGACGTTTTCCTGGTTGTCCAGCCTTTCGATGTCGTACAGTCGGGCGGCCAGTTCCGCCAATCTACCGAGGAATCGTTCGCGCCACTGGCAGTAGTCGGATTCCAGGTCGGCGAATTGTATCTGGTAATCATCGATCACAATGTCGTCGGTCAGGCTACCCGTCCGGATGCCCACTACGTCGATGGGCAGGCGATAAGTAGATACTTGCCGTTGCAGCTCACGGAGGACGGGCTGGTAGGGCTGCCCCACCGCTCCTTCGATGCGGAGGAAATTGTAGGGCTCCAGGTCGTAGCGCAGGGGCTGGCGGACGAAGTCGTCCGTGTTGTTCCAGTCGATGGCGTCGTAGCCGAGGTTCTCGGTTTCCCGCCCCCGCCGCGTCAGTTGATGGTTCCAGGTGGCCAGCAGATCAGTAGGGTCGTAGTAGTAGGGCAGGGCCTTTTGGGAAAGGGGTTTGCCCAGAAAGGAAGGGATAATACGGATGGAGTTGGCTCGCACCTGCTCGTTGCCGAATTTGAAGCCATTGCTTTCCAGCAAAGTGAATACTTTCTCGAAGCTGCTGAGGTTATTGCGGACGTAGGCCTTCGCACCGGTAGCCATTGTTATCTCCGGTTGCTTACTCAGGTTTTTACCCCTAGCTACGCGGCTAATGGTACCCGATTTTTCCACGCGAAGCGCGGAGGCCTCAGCCCTTAGCCTCCTGCCGGTACTGGCCGCAAAAGTGAGATTCCCGGCCAGGGCAAAGTTACGTGCCGGGGCTGCGGGCCGTGGCAACTCCGTACCGCCCACCAGCAGCACCAACCGGTCAAAATACTGCAGCAGAGCGTCCCGGATGTCCGACTGCTGGTTCTGTACCGGGCTGCTTATCCAGTGGTGGCGCAGGTCGTTGAAAATGCCGTCTTCTTCGAAGTGATGCAGCACCAGATGCCGGGGGAAGATCCGCCCGTCCGGACAGCAAAGGCTGAAAAGCTCTTCGGCCTTCAGCCGCAGTTCTTCGTAAGCCTGTAGGATGGTCATCAGGTGATCGTAATAATATTGGTAAGCCAGGGCTTCCGGGCCTTCCAGCATCCGACCGTCGTGGAGGAAGCTCATGCTGCTGATCCGGGTGCTGAACGGGTTGCTGGGGTAACCCGGTAGCAGGGGAGATAGCGCAGCGTAAGCTTCGTTAAGGCTTGCCTGGACGGCTGACAGCCATTCAGCGGAAAGCATCTTGCGGTAGGCCTCATAAACATCCCGGGTAGAAACCGGCTGGCTGTTGAGTACGTCAAAACGCGGCCCACGCAGCGTGGGCAGGCTGAGCCGGCTGGCCCGGTCAGCGTTCAGGGCGTAATAGGCCGCTACTTCGGGAACTTCCCGTTGCAGTACCTGCCGGATATATTCCAGATCGTTCTTACGTATAAGTACGGGTCGGACGTTGGTGGTGATCGTCTCTCCCTTATCGTCACAATTATTCGGAGTGCAGTTTTTATTGTCGAGCAGCTCACACTCAAAAATCAGGATCAAGACTTTCTCGTCTCCCTCTCCTTCCCGTTGGTCCGTCCCCGTCAGGAAGTCTGCTGATAGTCCCCGGGTGGCCGGGTCGTCATCGTCGGCCACCATCAGTTCCCACATCGGGTAGGTGCCTTCGCCGCCGGGCAGGTCGAAGAAAGTATAGTCCAGCGCTAATGGCTTTTCGTAGGGCTTGAAGTATTCCAGGACCTCATCTTCATCCCAGCGGATCAGGTAGCCTTCGCTGGTGACGCCGCAGCCCCGCGAGATGCTGATGCCAAAGTTGTTTTCCCCGCGCCCGTAGCTGGCTTCCAGCCCACAGACGATGCCCAATCCAATCAGATGGGTACGCGTGAGCCGGTCCTGCTCATCGAGATATTTAAAAAGATCGTTCAGGTGCTTATTGCTGAGCACCTGGTTGGCGGCGAATTGGGGGTACGTAGTTTGTTCGGGAAACATGATCAGGAGCTTTGTTGGGTTCCGAGGGAGGTTTGGTTGAGGCGGACGGGGTTATCGTCGTCGCCGTCATCGCAGTCGTGGAGGGTCGCGATGGGGTATACGTTGGTCATTTGGGCGAACAGCGTCAACAGCTGGTGCAGCCGGAAGCTGACCGTGAGCCAGGGCGTGTAGAGGCGGATCAGCAGTGAGCGAAGCTGCGCCAATTGAGCGACGTCGGGCGAGCGCCAGGCAGCCCACAGGGTGGAATCGTTGGTGGCGATCTGTTGCAGGTCGTAGGCGAAGTGCTCAAAGTCGCCGGCGGCGGGAGCATTGGGCCAGACTTCGTTCATCAGGTCCGTCGCCAGGTTGGCCGGCGGGTCGTTGTTGTCCCGGGCAAAGACGGCCATTTTTTCCCGTACGCGGTCACCGAAGTAACCGAGCAGGAGTTGCGCTTTTGCGCGTTCGGCGGGCGGGGTGCCGGCGGCGTCTCCGGATTCCATCCAGTACAGGACGGCGCTTTCCAGCTCGTCGTTGAGCGTGGCCCAGTCGAAGGAGGCATTAGCGGCCAGCCACTGGCACCAGGCGGCGGTGAAGTCACCGAGATTGTCCCCGATCCAGCACACCTTAGGTAACAGATGAACGGGAGTTTCCCGCCTTACCAGCTGGTCAGCGTAGCGGCGCAGGTCAATATCGGTGCTAAAGGGCTCGGCGGTGGCGGGCAGCAGGTACGTGAGCCGGAAGCTGTAAGGATCTTCCAGGCCGTGGTGCTCGCAGTTGTTGCCCAGGCAAACGTCCATCAGGGCGTCTCCGGGGAATTTGGGGCGAAGCAGCAGGTGCTCCACCACGAAGAGGCGTTCTTTTTCGAGCTGTTCGGCCAGGAAAGCTTGCAGCACAGCGGGCGTGGTGCCGCCGGTAAGTTGGGCCAGGTTTTCGTCGCTGGCGGGTGGGCCGGCCAGGGTATGGAAGATGAAATCTTCGCCTCCCTCGTTGCGATAATTGGCCAGATCCATACCAAGCTCTACGGACTGCTCGACGGTAGCCCAGGCTTCGGCTTCCGCCGTTTCAGCCGTGAGGTGCAAAGCAGGCGCGAGCGCAGGTGCAGAGCGAAGGATGACGGCATTGAGCGTTGGGTGACTTAGTGTCCAGCTCGTTGACCAGCCATCGGGTGTCTTTTGTGTGTCCAGACTAAAGAGAGAACGGATGTCCGCCATGCCGAGTAACCTCCGGATCCGGTCCCCGATACCCGAGCGGTTGCGGTAGCCGCAGCTATTCTCTTCCCGCCGGTAATCAATACCCACCCCGCGGCGGGCACTGATCTCCGGGTAAAACCGCAGGAAACGGATCTTATCCTGAATCAGTTTTTTCTCTCCGTACGCCAGCCGTGTTTGCTGGTCATGGATTAATAAGCTGTAATTCTCAATCCTTTCCCCAAAGCGGGCCAGCAGGTGATCCATGAAGCGGTTGCGCCGGTCATCAAACTCCTCCTCGCTTTCGGTGAGGCCGGCAATGGTGTCGGCCGTAGTCAGCGGATCCACCAGCAGGTGGTCCAGGTGCGCCAGCGGCGCACCGGCCGCTACGAGGTCAGGGTGCTGGTAAGTTCCTTCCACGTTTTCATCCGTGCTGAAGAGGTCCCCGATCCGCAGCAGTTGGGCTTCGGTAGCTGCCGTCATCTGCTCCAGCGGGAAGAGGAAGGCGGCCAGCTGATCGGCCTGCGCCCGCCGCGCTGCTTCTGCACTGTCCGGTAATCCTTCCACGCTCAGGCCGTAGGTAGTTGGCAGGGTGCGTTGCACCGGCAGGTAAGGGCCCGCCGCCCGGTGCGTGCCGGTAGGGATGGGGTAATCCAGGTCGTTGACCGGCAGGGCCAGGGCCCGGTCATCAGCCCGTAGTTGCAGGAGGATGTCCCTTAGTTCCGACTTTCCCGGCAGCAGCGGCAAGCCATCTTTATAGCTCATCACCTGGCTCGCCGCCAGATACAGCGCCGGATAATGCCCCGCCGTAACCGGAATGCACCATTCGTGTGCGGGCATCACGGGAACGCCATCTTCGTCGTAGACCGTAAACCGCAAATTTTCGATTCGCAGGATTCCCTCAATGTCCATCAGTTCATTGATGAGGTCGCTCACGAATACCTGTTCCCGCAGCTGAGAGGCCGCCAGGTCTTCGTCCAGCACAAAGCCATGATCGAGGGCCGGGCCGTTGAAGATGTATTCCGTACTTCTCCCGCTCTCTTCCATTTCCGTCAGCGTCCGGAAGGGAACGGCGGGGTTCAGCAATTGCTCCACCGTTCGGTAGAAGATCGCCAGGGTAAGCTCTACGTCAGCGGCGGGGGAAAGGTGAATGTCTCCGCAGACCGCCACGTCTTCCGCCTTGATGTAACCGTAGCGGCAATAGTCTTCGCCCAGGCGGCGGTTGTTGTGTAATAGCGACAGGCTCGCCTTCAGGGCGGCAGACCGAATGTTGGCTTTGCGCCGGTATTGGTCCGCAAAGCCACCCTCGTTAATGGCCTGCATCACTGCGTCTCCCGTTACCGTATCGGCCAGGCTGCCGCTGGTCCACAGGCGGATTGTTACTTCGGGGATGTCCAGCGTGATCGTGTTGCCGTCCAGCGTGAAGGAGAGCAACAGGTCGCAGTAGAAAATGGTCCGGAGGCCCCGGCTCAGTTCGTCGTGGTCGATGTTCTCTTCTACCGCAGGGGTTTCCCGGTTGCGGCGCAGACTGCGGAACTGGGTGGTGGCCTCCAGATTGCTCCCCTCCGCCCCAAAGTCAGCGTACTGGGTAGGGAAGCTTTTACGCCAGTCGGGGATGCGTATCTCTACGGTATGGGCACGGCTGACGCCCTCTTCGTCCGGAAAGAAAAGCTGCCCTTCAATGCGCTCATTGTTCAGGTTGCCGAGCTCATCGTCTGGCGCAAACTGCAGGTAAAAGTCAGTGAACCCTTTCAGCTGCACCGGGTCTTCATGATCGTCGGGTTGCCCATCGGGCAGCAAGCGCCAGCGGGGCGCGAATCGGAGACTTTCCAACTCGCACTCCGGGTACAGTATTGGTGCACAGGCACATTTTTTGCAGACGGCCCAGGCGTTGCTTAGTTTCAGGTGATCGATCAGTAAGCGGCGAAAGTCGTTGTTGGTTACCGCAGCGTTGGTCATTATCCTCCGGGCGGTGAAAAAAGGCTGTCGGTGATCGATGCCTCCGCCGGGTCCGGTCAGCAGGTCCGCGATGTCGAAACTGCCCCGGTATCCGATTTCGGACAGTGCATCGGCCAGGTGTTCGGCCAGGGTGATACCGGGGTCGTGGGCGTTGTAGTCCGTCCATTGCTCCCGCCCCAGCCGTTCAATGGCTTCGTAGGCGGTAGCTCGCAGGTCGCGGTAATTCGCGGCGGGGCCCGGGGTCAGACTTGAGTCGATGATGGTGTTCATGCTACGGGGTTTTGGGGCATCAGGCGGGCACGGCGGCGGGCGCGGCGGGGGCTGCAGACTTCCGGAACTCTCACTTCATCCGTTGCCGCCAGGGGACGGATGTTATGGGAAGGGGCGGAGGCCAGTAAGCTCACCAGTTTGGTGGGCTGCAGTAGTTCTTTATTGTTCTGGGTGGGGTCGCTCAGGTGCAGCAGACTCAAGTCCTTGACGTAGTCTATGTAGGCCAGCTCTTCGAGGAAATTCACGACGGCAGATTGCTTTACGCCCGCCGTGAAATCCAATTCTCCCAGCCCTTCATCGAACCAGGGCGACAGGAAATCAATCAGGTCGAACTGAATTTGCTGCAGGGCCCATGATTCATCGTAAGTAGCATGGAAGCGCACCCCGGAAACTACCCTCACTTCTTCAATGAGCGGATTGCGGACGTGCAGGGTAGCGTGGCAGCTGATGCGGTCTTTCAGGAAATCGTTGATGGCCTCCCGGCTGCTCAGGCTCACGTAGGGCCGCAGGCTCTCCCCTCCGGAACGACCCAGCGGAATGACGGTGAAGTGCCCCGCCCGCAACTCATGGTAAAGGTGCTCGCCCGGTACGGCGCCCGGGGCAAACTCCAGGTGGTTGAGGCATACTACGCGCTCTACCTCCGGGAAGGCCTGTAGCACCAGGTGTTCTACGTCCCATTCCATCAGCGCCCGGTCTTTGTGGCGCAGTCGCTCACTCAGGCGGGTGAAGTAGCCGTCCCGATCTTCCACTGCGCTGCCCGCAAAAGAGGCGTACGGCTGGCTCACCGTTTTCACCCCGGGTACGGGTATCGACATTTTGGCGATGGTCTCCGCCGGCAGTGGTGTATCCGTGGCGGCCTGCCCGTCGCTAAAAGACTGCACGACCCGCACCCCGTTCGGGTGGATACCCCGCAGGCGATTGACTGCCTCAGTCTTTTCGAGTGCCGAGACCCGAACCCACTGCACCCCCTGGCTGCCCATGCGCGAGCAGTTCAGGTCGACGTTCTGCGGCAGGTCCAGCAGTACCACGCCCGTTCGTAACAGCTGGTCGGTGCCGTCTACCAGATTAGTTGCGTCAAAGGCTATCCATTCATTTCCGTCGAGGTAGTGCCAGAAGAGGTGTTCTTCGGGCTTTTCCAGCAGCGGGTCCGCCGTTCCCTCTTCGATCTGAAAAAGCAGGCTCAGGGCGGGGCCAGCTTCCCATTGCTCTATTCCTATGTACAATGCACCTGCGTCTGCGCCCCAATTCCCCGCAGGAAACAGGCTGGGCATTAATGGAAACCGCCCGGATTTGCGCTCCACGGGCTTACTGCCAAAGGCCGTCAGATGAAAATATTGGTGTGTACTGCGCTGGTTATTTATTGTATCGAAACCCCCACCAAAAACCCAGTAGTTCATAGTGACCGCTGCCATCTTTGCCTCAAAGGGAAGGTCAGGCTTGTCATAATCAGCTTTCTCTGCCGTCCAGCCCGCCAGTTTTTCAGGATACTCCGCGTGGCCGTAGTTGTTCAATAATTTCAGGCGGGCAAAGCCCCGAATGGCGTCACTTTGGTAGTTTTTCGCGCCTCCAAAAGACGGTGGAATCACCGTGGGCTCATTAACCCAGAAGACCATACTGCTTGACTTAATAACGCCGGTTATCGCATTTGTCCGGGTTGTTTCCTCGAAGGTGCCGTTATTTAACCGCTCCAGGCTGAACGGTACGTATTTGGTCGGAGCGTTTTGCCACGTCCAGTTTATAGTCGCAAGTGCATCTGTCTTCTGGAATACCTCATCTGCCCCCACATTGAATACAGCATTCGTAGAAGGAGCCGGACCAAACGGAAAAAACGGCTGAGAACTGTCCAGCGGCCCCGTCGGTCCGCTGAGTTGCAGGTTGCGCAACCCGTTCACAACCAGACTGACCTGAATATCCTTGATCCGGACGTTGCGTAATGAATGATACGCGAAGATTTTTTCATCGTGCAGGAGCGTAAAACGAGCAACGGGAAAATTGGTCTCTATGCCCAAAAGATGTACTTCCTCGTTGTAGGGAACAATGGATTCCTCGTCTGCGCTCAGGGTGATCTTTAGTCGAAAATTGCTGTCTACCGTACCTTTTTTTTCGATCCACCCTTTGGCGGTACTCAGGTCTACCTTCAGTGTTTTATCGACCAGGTCATTGAGCCCCGTACCCGTAAATCCGAAGGTGATGTTTCTGCTCCCTTCCCGCATGAACAGATAGTGGGACGCCAGCACGAAGCCGATCCGCGCCGGGGTCATCCCCGCCGCCAGAGTGCCGCCCGCCTTACGCTTATACCCGAACGGGTGCCAGGAGAGCGTTCCTTCGGGGAGGTCTTCTTCGCCCTCGCCGTCGGGGCTGTTCACGACCGTAGCGGCGTAAACCCGGCCAGCATCAACGGCGGGAAAAACAAGGCGGTTTTCGCCCGGAAAATCATAGGTGGCAGGCTGGTTGTGCACTTTGAAAACGGCGCGCTGCGCCACTATTTTGGCGGGTAAAACGGTGATGCCTTCCTGGCTGTGAAAAGTCCGCGCCAGGCCCGTCTCATCCTTACCGCCACGGAAGGGAGTGCCGGCGGGCAGGTAAGTGGCGGGCAGGTTTTTCCGCGCTTCCAGCGCAAGGTGAGCCTGCGGTGGCTGGCTGGCGGCAGCTTCTGTGCGTAGCACCCGGCGGTAGTAATAATCGAGGTGCTTATCCGTCAGTTCGTTCAGCATTTCCCGCTGGGTCTGCCGCATCTCCAGGTAGGTAAGCAGCAGGGTGATGTGTGGCTGGTGGCTGGGCTGCGCGAGTAGTGCTTCCCAGTATTTTTGGGCGCCGGAGCGCAGGTGCAAAGTAGCGCCAAGGAAAGCCTCGTATACCCCGTGAAAGAAAGTATGGCCCAGGGCGTGAATGATCTCCGCGTCATTATCGGTGCCGAGCGGGCCGGGCCCGAATACCGTAGCGTCCTCCGGAGCCGGGTCGGCGGCAATTTGCGTGAGATAATCCGCCCAGGGCTCCCCGCCATTCCAGCGGGGCTTCAGTGTTAATCCACCAGTAGTTAGCAGCGCTTCGGTGTCAATCAACTGCCCGCCGGCGGCGTAGGCATCCCGTAAATAGTCCGGTACCTGATCCACTCCCAGTGTCCCGAAATAAGCCGGGGCAGCGGCCAGATAATACGCCAGCCAGCGCTTGTAGGCGGGGGCCAGCTGATTCACGATCAGTGCTTCGGCCAGCTGCCGTAGCGATGAACCGGCCGGTAGCTCCTCCGTCATCCGGTCAAGGGCGAGGGCGAGACTGCTGACGAGGTCAAAAAGCCCGTGCAGCAACTGCTCCTTCGGGATCGGACTCTGGTGGTCTTCAATCAGTTCCCGATACTCCGCCAGCCGTTTGCCCAGCCGCTCCAGCGGCCAGCTCAACAGGCGGGCGGTAAGCACGGCGGGCTGCCGCTCGTAGAAAGACGCCCAGCTGCCGGAAGCTACGCCACTCCGGTTAATGTACTGAATATGCTGCGCCATGCGCCGGACAAACTCCACCCCCTCCACCATCGTCTTTTCGTCAACGGCCACAAAATCCGTCGCCAGGGCGGCGGGCAGCCGCCCGCCCCGGAAACTGCCGTCGGGCGGTAGCGGGTGAGGATTACGCAGAGGAGAATCGGGTGATAGTGGCATGGGAGTGGGCGCTTAAAGTTGTTCGATGAGGCTGCCTTCTTCGAGGTAGAAGGGGTAGACGAAGTTGTAGCGGGTATTCGTCGCCCGCAGGCGATAATCAACGATGAGTTCCACCCGTCCTTCGGTGAGAAAATCAGTGTCGAGCTCCAGCTTGTCTACCAGAATGCGGGGCTCGTATTGCAGCAGCGCAATGCGGATGCGGTCAAAGAACTCCGTCTGGGTATTGGTGTCCATACTCTCGAAGAGCATGTCCTGAAAGGCCGCGCCGTAGTCCGGCCGCCAGGCCCGCTCCCCGGGCAGTGTGCTGATGAGGATGCGCAGGCTTTCGGCCACGTCCTGCGGCCCGCTGCTCATCCGCACGGTACCGCCGGCTTGTGAAAAGTCGGGGGGGAAGCTCCAGCCAATACCTAAATAGTCCTGTTCCATGGGTGGTGGTTTTTAATTGATGATTACGGTGGGGCAGCCCAATATGATGCTACCGCCGTGGCTGGTGCTGTCGCCCATTCTGGCGGCGGGCACGCCGCCGATGAGTACGGTGCCGGATCCGGCGATGATGCTGTCCGGCGGACCGGCGCAGGTGCAGGTGTCGCCCACTACGGCGGCGGGCATGCCGCCGATCAGTACCGTCGGTTGCCCGGGCCCCGCCACGGGCCCGCCAACGTGGGGCGACGGACCGTTAAAAAGCGGGCAAACGTGCATGTCTCCTGTTCTGGCGGCAAAGGGCATTGGCTTAGTTGATTTGTACCATGCCTCCCTTCAGGGTCAGCGTGGCGCTGCCCTCCAGTGAGGCGGTGGAGGATGATTTGAGGTCCAGTCCTACCCCTTCGATGGCCACCTTGCCGGTGGCTTTCAGGGTAAGGTCGGCGGCGGATTCGATGGAGATGCCACCACTACTCATCGTCAGCTTATTACCGTGCTGGTCTTCCAGTACGATTTCGGCGTCTTTACCCATGCTGAGGTGGTCGCCGTCCAGGGTTTTTAGTTCGATGAGTTTTTCCGTGTCGTCAAAGAGCAGCCGGTGGCCGCCGCGGCTGACGTAGCCGGTTTGTTCGTTGTCTTCCGTGGGTAAGTAAGGCGAAGGACGGTTCGCAGTGTGCAGGCCGCCGAGGATGACGGGGTAGCGCGGGTCATCGTGCAGGAAACCGACGATCACCTCATCATTCACGGCTGGGCGGAAGGTCAGGCCGGCTTCCGAGCCGCCCATCCCGGTGGCGAGGCGGGCCCAGTTGCCCGCGCCTTCGGGCGCGGTGGCGGGCAGGGTGATCTGAATGCGTTCCTCTCCCATCGGGTCTTCGTGGACGTTGAGGACGGTCGCCACGTGCAGCCCGTTTACCGCTGGCAGCAGCCCGCCGGCCGCTGGGGCGCTCACGGCAAAACGCTCTGTGTGGCGCTCTGCGGACAGACCGAGTTGTGCCGTCGTCATCCACCGCCCGGCCCGCAGCTCATGGCGGATGCCGGAGATGTAAACCTTGCCATTGTATACTTTACCGAGTTTGTCCAGTTCAACGGTGTCGCCAACGGAGACGCTGCTGGTGCCCTGAAAGCTCATCGTTCCCCGAAGCCGGCCCAGCGCGGAGAACCGGCTGCTGGCCGCTGACCAGTCCGATAACTCAGCTGCCGCTACACCGCCACCCTGGAAATGCCTTAGTGGCGAGCGGTCGTGGCTGTCAGCCAGGTTATCCGTCGAGTAATCTCCGCCACTACTGAGTCCCGGGGTGGAAGACTCCGTCATCGCTTCATCATCGGCGGCCAGCCAGCCGTAGCTCTCTACTTCGCTGAATTGGTGGCGGCTGTCTATTTCAGCATCAAAGCTGATGAGGTTGCTGCCGTAGGCGAGGGTTAAGGCGGGGATAGCCGCCAACTCGGGTTTTTGTACGCTGATCGTTCCGTTGTTGACCGTTACGCTTAGCCCATTGGCTTCGGCGCGGGTTACCAGAAAATCCCAGTCCGTACAGTGGTGTTGGGTAAGCTCCGGTACGATGCGGTCTCCACCGGAGATGTCGGTCTTCAGCCCGGCAGCACCGGCCAGCGTTTGCCAGGCGTCTGCGTCCGATTGGTCTTCAAAATAACGGGTGTGCCGGTTCAGCGTCATGCGGTAGGCCGCATCTTTACAGTTGACGATCAGCAGGGTTTTTTCCTGCCGCAGCTTGATGGCCTGCCCGATTACTACGCCCTTAAAGACGGATTCGTTCGTACCGGTATAGCCCATGAATATCTCCAACTCGTTCCCGGGGTCGAAGCGGCCGCTTTCACTCTGGGAGAAAGTCTGATCCGCCAGACTACCATCTTCAATGATGAGGGTGGCCGTCGGGATGCGATTCACCTCCCGGTCTACTACGATGGACAGCAGCTTGACCGACGAGGGTAGCTCCCGCCCCCCAACGGAGAGGGCGTAGCTGACGGCGGCCGTAGACGCCACGGTGGGGATGAGTTGGGAGAGCGCCATTATCCTGCCTTGTTTTTGATGGGAGGGAAGGCGAGTTCTTTGCCGACGGGCAGGCTCCGGTAGCTGGCCAGCTCATTGAAGCGGGCGACCGCCTGGACGTGGTCAAGGTTGCCGTAAACATCTTCGCAGAGGTTCACCAGTCTGTCTCCGGCCTTTACCACTCTGCGGTGCGTCAGATCGGGGGAGAGGAGGTGGTCCAGCAGTTCCCCAATCAGGTCGGAAAAGCTGCCCTTGAAGGAGACATCGGCCACCGCCCGGGTGGGGCGGCCATCGCTGGTAAAGAGCTTGTAGGTGTAGTTCAGTGCAGTCACCCTTCCCTTATAGATCATCGTTCCCCAGATGATGGTGAAGTGGCGCATATCGTGGGTGTCGGGCTCTACCGACAGGAGAAATTTTTTGAACAGCTCGGTTTCGGCCACCACGTCCGGCCGGTCAATACCGTCCAGAATTCCGCTGGCGTCAAAATGAAGCTGGCAGCTGAAAACGCCGGGAGGTGTCTTTTTATACGGAAGGGTCTTGGTGCTCTCCGTTCCGTTGGTTGCCTTTATCGTTTCCGATACTTCGTACTCCACGGCGTGCTCCATACCGTAGCTCTCCGGGTTAACGAGTACGGGGAAGAAAGGAGGCAGTGCGGGCTTCTTTCGTTCGGGATCCTTGAAGGCAAGGATCTTCATCTTTTCCAGCGGACCAAGCATCTAGCGTTCGTTTTTTTGGTTAAGAATCTGAAGGGCCTGTTCCACGGCTTCCCGCACCAGCGTGTCCTGGCCACGTTGAGACTGTTGCGCCCGGTCTTCCGGACGTTGCTGGCTCAGCGGGGGCTGCCGGGCCTCGTTGGCCTTTACGGTAATGACGAGTTCTTTGATGACGACGGGCATGGGGTGGGTTAGAGTTGGTGGAAAGTGCGGTAGCCGAGTTCGAGGGTTTCAATCACCAGCGCGTTCTCTTCAGCGTTAAAATCCGAGAACGACCATTTTTTGGGCCAGGCGCGGTCAACGGACCAGCTGCGCAAGGGGTCTCCCTCAGGGTTGAGGAGGTGGATGGTGATGTCCGTTGGCGAGAGCTGAAATTTTTCAAAGGCATTCCTGCACCAACTTACCAGCCCTGAATTTTCTACCATTGCACGGGTCAGCACCAGCGGAGCGTATTGGGTACGTATGGGCAGGGTGTGCTCAAAGCGGTTTTCGCCGCCTTCGATCACGTTTTCCGTGGTAAACTCCACGTTGAGGCCGCTTACGGACTGGAAACGGATGTCTTCTCCACCTCCGGAAAAACCAAAGTGGACACTGAAATGAAAGCCAAGTGCTGGGGTGTAATCCATGATGGTTGGTTGTTTATGCGTCCAGCTGATGCATGGATTCCATCGCTATTTCCACGCCTTCTACTGCTACTTCGTTGGCGTCAGATTTGAGTTCGGAGGGCATGTACTTCACCACAAAGCAGTTAAGGGCGCGCCAGGTGATGACGGGCTCCAGCTCTTCGTTGAGGAGCTTGATGGTTAGGTCCCGCCGTTCGGTGGTGTTGAACTGGTGGGTGTTGAACCATCGGTGAAAATCGGAGTCAAGGGCCACCGTTCCGCGTTTCAGCGTGATGTTGCCAAAGGCGAGCATGCCGGGCATTTTTTGTTTGTAGGCTACGGGGCTGGCGCCTTCGCGATATTCGATCACTTCGGTGGAGGATTCCATGCCGGTCACTTCCGTGAAGCCGACGCGTTCGCCGCCCCACTCTACGAGGAAGCCGAATTTTAATAAGGGTAAATCTGCCATGATATTGGGTTGATGGTTGAGGTTATGGTTGGGAGGCGACAAGCCTTTTCAGGGCGCGGCCGCAGGCACTTCGACTTCGCTCAGCAGAACTGCAGTGAAGGGCGTCAAAAAGCAGGGTGAACCAACAGTTAGCTTTGTGCCTGTTGCTGGCTGAAGCGCAGAATGATGAACTCCGCCGGGCGCACGGGGGCGAGGCTGATGTCTACGTACATCCGCCCATTGACTACATCGTCTGCCGTCATCGTCCGGCCCAGCCCGATGGCTACGCGGTAAGCGTCTTCCGGCCGGGCACCCTGCAGGGCACCGGCGCGCCACTGAAGATTGAGGAAGTTTTCGATCATCCCCTGTACCCGCCGCCAGGTATTGGCGTCGTTGGGCTCGAAGACGAAACTCTCGCAGGCTTTTTTGATGGATTCTTCGAGGAAGATGAGTAGCCGGCGGACGTTGACGTAGCGGTCTTCGCCGCTGTTCCCCGCCAGGGTTCTGGCGCCGAAAATGAGCGTCCCCTTACCGGTGAAGGCCCGGATGGCGTTGATGGATTTTCCGTTGGTGGATACGTTGAGGTTAGCCAACTCCGACTGGGTGTAGCGGGCGCTGGGCCCAAGTACGGCCACCAGACTTTCATTAGCCGGCGCTTTCCAGACGCCGCGGGCGGCGTCTACCCGGGCGTAGACCCCCGCCACGCCACCACTGGGCGGGTGCAGCGTAATTTCACTTTCGATGCCCCGAGCAATGTTACCGTACAGCGGGTAAATGCTGCGCAGGGTGGCTTCAAAGTCATAGGCCGTTTCAGTAGCCTCCATATAGGTGTCAAAGGCAGTAGCTAACGCTTCCGTTAGCGTGTT
>ENA-ORXT01003316-ORXT01003316.1-marine-metagenome-genome-assembly--contig:-NODE-3316-length-17932-cov-2.842341_pt1 | contig 17932 bp, 17 predicted proteins | sample MGYA00237868_ERZ511482 | MGnify/ENA metagenome assembly ERZ511482 | reverse complement strand
AAAAGTCGACAATGAGATCGCAACATTGGCCTCCAAAGCTCAGCTTTGCTCAGCGCTTGAGCAACTGCCAGCAGATGCTGATCAGGCCGAGATTGAAGCGCTTCAGGATAAAATTAATAGCCTCGAACTGAGTAATAGGAGCTATGCGAAACGCTTTGCGAAGCGGCTTGAAAAAGCGCGAGATACGGATCGTGAGGGTTATAGTGCCGCACGCAGAATGCTCTTGATTGAAAGTGAAATTTTGTTAGATGTCGATAGTCCTGAAGAGGATAAGGATTTACGTTTGCAAACTCAGCTGGATAAAATGAAGCAACAAGGGATTGGTAATGCTGCGGCAGATGCATCTGCCACAATGGCTGAAGCTAAAATTGACTGGCTTTGTATGCCGGGTGCTGAAGCTGGGCTGCAGAAACAGTTTGATGAGCGTTTTGGGAAGTTGTTGAAGGCCTCTAAATAAAACACGTATAGAGTGCAAAATGCAGAGACTACGAGTTGTTCAAGATATACGCCCAATGTCTGAGTTCAAGCCGGGTGTCGCATCATTTATAAAACAAGTACATGAAACTAAAAGACCACTAAGTTGTGACTCAACACGGATGACCAGACATACGCCTTGAATCCGTCAAACCCCTTCCATGTCGCTTTACCTGCACGAAAATCTTTTAGCTGTTCAAAGGTTTTTCCTTTAACACCCATTGCCTGTAAAGAGAGACCGACAGGCTTATTAAGAACGACTCTTTTAACGCCTCGCGCCTTTGCTTTAGTGACATTTTCTTGGCTGTCCCCCCATCGGCAACACTAGCATCAGGCATTCTGTCAAACACCGCTTGGTGATAATCCAATACCGGTGGAAACAACTCAGAATCAGCCGGGTTGTTTTGTTTTTGGTGTCAACCTAAACTTAACAAACTCAGGAGGGTTTTTTAATTATCTTCAGAATTATTTATTTTATTTCAATGCCTTGAAAGTTTATGGACGGGCACTAACTAGGGCTGAAGGGATGATGCTCTACCCAATGCTCAGCTATATCGATCCGTCGCGTTACCCATACCTTTTCATACTCACCAATATAATCCAAAAACCGCTGCAATGACGCAAACCGCCCCGGCCTACCTGCCAAACGACAGTGCAATCCTATCGACAACATTTTGGGCTCAGTTTCACCCTCAGCATAAAGCACATCAAATGCATCACGCAGATAACTAAAGAACTGATCTCCACTATTAAAACCTTGCGGAGAAGCAAAGCGCATATCATTAGTGTCTAAGGTGTAAGGCACGACAAGATGAGGCTGCTTCTCACCCGCAGTTGTTTCAACCTCAGTCCAAAACGGTAAATCATCACCATAGTAATCCGAATCATAAGTAAAGCCACCTTCATCAACCACTAAGCGACGCGTATTCGGGCTATCACGCCCGGTGTACCAACCTTTCGGCTTTTCACCTGTCAGCGACTCCATTATGGCTATTGCTTGTTTTAGGTGTTCACGCTCCTGATCTTCTGGCATATCCTGATAGTGAATCCAACGCAGTCCATGACAGGCAATCTCATGACCTTGTGACATGAATTCTTTAACTAAATCGGGATGACGTTCCAACGCCATAGCCACACCAAAGATAGTCAGCGGCAAGTCGCGTTTTTTAAATTCATTGAGAATTCGCCAAACTCCTGCACGTGAACCATATTCATAAATTGACTCCATGCTCATATGGCGATCAGGATAAGCGGCCGCACCCACTATTTCTGACAGGAATTGCTCAGAACCTTCATCACCATGAAGCACACAGTTTTCGCCACCTTCTTCATAGTTCAGCACAAACTGCACCGCTATTCTCGCGCCGTCTGGCCAATTCGCATGCGGTGGCTTTCCACCATAACCAATCAGGTCTCGTGGGTAATTACTTGATGCCTTATTTTGCTGACTCACTCTATACTCCTGGCTCGACGGAATCGTCTCAAATTGAATAGTCGTTGATATTACAAAGTTGGGGCGTTAAATTGAACAAATTTTGGAGAATACATCATGGGCAAGTTAACCACCCACATTCTTGATACTGCTTACGGCAAACCGGCCAACGGCGTGGAGGTTCGTTTATATCGTATCGACGAAGCGCGTATCTTAATAAAAACTGACACTACAAACTCAGATGGAAGGCTCAACTCTCCATTGCTTGATGATGACACAATGGCAAGCGGTAAATATGAAATAGAGTTTGAGATTGGCGAGTATTTTCGTCAGCTTGGTGCACCAATGCACGAACCCGCTTTTATCGATGATGTGGTATTGAGATTCGGAATTGCTAATGCAGATCAGCACTATCATGTTCCATTACTGGCATCTCCATGGAGCTATTCAACCTACCGAGGAAGCTAAGGGTCAGGAACAACAAATGGATCAGTCCGTTTATTCTGTTAGATCCTACTCCTTGACCTCAACGCCAATGATGAACAACACCGCATAGTCCTGTTTGCTACAGCCTTCAACGGCTGGCATAGCAGTGCCCGGTGCGACTCTAAACAGGGACTTATCTGCACTGGCAGGTGAACATGAACTTGATGAGCTCGCTGGTGTATATCGTGCAGAGCGACAAGGTAAATGAGTTACATCAAATAACTGTGCGCCTGCGGCTAACTCCCAACGCTGTACACCTTCAGAATCTTTGGGGTGAACAGTCAGCATAGTCGTCACCTCCCGATCACCAGTAACAATATATCTACCTGCTGGCATTGGGAAAGTTGGCTTCTCCATAATCAGCCCATTCTCATCCAGCCACCAATCCTTCTCATCAAATTGCCAGCCGGCTGGAGCATAACCGCCCGCTGCCCGCAAAATTGGAAACAAACGCAACCAGACACCTCGTGGCCCCGGATCATTATTCCACAACCCCCAATGCTCTGCACCAACACCAGAAGTTGCTTCAGGATCACCCAAGGCAGCAATAAATTGGATAGGGATACGCTTGAATTTTGGTGTTGTTTCCGCCTTTAATTGTGGAGGTAAAATTAAGCAGAGAAGCAAAACCGACAGAGCAAAATATTTCACTCCATTGGCGAGCTTCATCTGCGCACTACTTGCACTAATAGTTTCGTAAGCTGATATCATTGTGCCCCAATGCCTGCCAAGCGTTTTACTCAGTGTGATAGTTAAAATTCTTAGCGTCAAGTGCCTGTTTTTGAAGCTTGCTGGTGTTGTAAAAGTGATGGATATCGATCGTTCCACACGCAACAGCAGTTAGCTCAGCCGACAAACCACTAAGCCTTGTGCAAGCAGGAAGAGAAAATGGCAGTTCAGGAAGTTTTACAAATTGGAGCATAAAAATACCATTAAATTATCAGAGGCTTATAAAAACCTCGAGCAATATACTCAGAAACATGCCAGCTCTGGTGATTGTAGTTGATATAAGGCCGCCTTTAGCCCCGAAGGGGCGTGAAGGCCGTTATCAATTACGATCAACAGAGCGACCGTCAATACTACTCCGCAGTAATTTTGCAACCTTCACTTTCAACAGCATTTTCATCTTTAACGTGATTCATTTCTGCACCACATGAATCCGTCACACGCGACGTGATTCCACCCAAACCACCCGTATCTAAACCGGCAGTCGTCTCATCAGGGCAGAAATTTTTCTTAAGCACCAATGACTCAGCGGGCCCTACCCAGCCCTCAGGCCTTTCGACGACTTTACGTCCAAACTCAGCGCTACAGCCTTCACCGTAATAGACGGTTAATATACCTAAATCAATCGCTTGCAGGCTTGATAAAACATCGGGGTGCGACTTTACGTATGACAACATAACATCTAAATCTTTCTCATTCTGAAACTGTGGTGGTAGAGCGGCTTGCACCAAACCAGAACACAGCAACAGCACTAACGCGGCACTCTTTTTATTAACGAATCCAAACCATTCTTTATACTGGTTCATCTTAACAACCTCCTATTGTTAACTGCTATCGGGGGACAACAATATAAGTTATAGCATTATTTTCAATTAATGACTAAAAAAACGACTAATTCATCGCTGTATCTCTAACCTCAAAATCACCTAATGTCGGCGATCAACCAAATGAACTCGGTATCGCTACACTCAGGATCACCACCACAGCTAGTGGCCATGACACGGGCCCGTTCATAAATAAACTCACGGGGTTTATTTAATAAGTTTTTGTCCTCACAAAAATCAAAAATTGCCAGCTCATCATGCATTTTTCCTGTGTCATCTTTGATCTGTAAATAACAGGCTGTATCACCTGCATCAACAGAAATAATTACACCGTGCGCAACCTTACCTTCCGGAAGCAGCGCTTTTTCGCCGGTCTCTTCCAGCTCATCCATACAATCTTTTGCTTTGAATTCGACCGGCTCTGCGGGACCAATCCAACCCGCTTCACGTTTTACAACTTTGCGGGCAAACTGTATGCGGCAACTTTCACCGTAGTACACTGTCAACTCAGCTAAATCGATCACTCGCAAGTCTGATAACACCTCATGATTTGACTTAATATAAGAGATGATATCGGCTAAGTCTTTTTCGTTCTGAAAGTCCGGGGGTAGCGCGGCTTGGGTAATGCCGGTAAACATACACAGTACAAAACACAAGAGTCTGTTTCGATTGGTGGAGAAACTTTTTTTTAAGTTTTTCATTTGCCAATTTCCTATGACTCATTATTATTAAACATCCTACAAAAATAGAGTGCTTTAACGTTACGATAGGTGAATAGTGGAAAAAGTTCTGCGATATGATGAAAAGCGGATTAAATAATTCAAGTTTGCTGATCTTTTGAGATATATCAACCTGAGAGTTCTCTCGAAATGCTTGAATGGGCGACGGCATAACCCGCCAGATACCACGCTTGCAGCGAAAAAAGCGTGGCGGAGAACGAATAAGAAGGATATTCGAAAAGCTCGCTACAAACAGCAACATGGCCTCTGCGCCTATACCGAATTATCGCTGGACGATGCTGAGCTGGGCTGCCATCTCGAACACATCGCGCCCCGCAGCTATTATCCTGAACGAACCTTCATCCCGCACAATATTATTCTTTCGATACTAGACGATGTTCGATCCGGTGCTTTGGCGCAGCATGAAAAATTTGGTGGTCACCATAAATCCGAAGAATACGCTGATGGCTGGTTTATCAGTCCGTTTAATAGAGATTGCGCAATGTTCTTTATGTACCATCCTGACGGCTCAGTAGAGGCGTCCGAAAAGCTTGAGGCAAGTGAGCAAATCAAAGCGGATAAAACTATTCGGGTTTTAAATTTGAATGCGGATTATCTCGTCGAGCGCAGAAGGGAGTGCCTGAAACAGCTTTCAGAGCAGATTGACGCTTTTTGTATAAAAGAACACATTTATGATTGGAAAACCGTCTCCCCTAAGCTTTCAAGGATGAACCAAGGAATACCTGACGATTTAACGCAGCTGGTTAAGGAGACACTTGAACTTCAGGATAGAAAATTGCCAGAGTTTTATAGTGCAAAAAAACAGCTATTGGAGAATTTCGGAATCTTAGAAACTCCGAACTAATTCTCTTCTGCCTCTTTAATACGCTCTAATCGCTCCTGCTCTTCACGATAGGCCTCCTGAATCTGAATCATCACGGCATCAATGTCCGCAGGATTTTCGTCAGCTTCGTATTCACCGGTTAATATAGTATCAGGACGCAATCTGCCTTCTTCATAGAGCAGCCAGATTTCTTCAGCAAAGTTCGTTTCTAGTAAATCAGGCGAGAACTGACCAAAATAATTCGTCATATTATCAACGTCACGTTTCAACATTGATTTAGCATTGTTGTTGGCTGCGGCGTTTACAGCCTGTGGAAGATCGATAATGACGGGCCCATACTCATCTAACAATACGTTAAATTCAGAAAGATCTCCGTGAACCAAACCTGCACAGAGCATACGCACAATGTCTTGCATAACGAATGCGTGGCGACCTATCGCTTCTTCATCAGTCATGGAAACATCGCCTAAACGCGGAGCCACATCACCATTAGCATCGACGATTAATTCCATTAACAGGACACCATCCATACACCCATAAGGTTCAGGTACCCGAACACCAGCATCTGCTAGCAAATAGAGCGCATCGACTTCAGCATTCTGCCAAATCTCTTCTTGTTCTTTGCGGCCAAACTTAGAGCCTTTTTCCATGGCACGTTGGCGTCGTGAATTGCGAACCTTCCGGCCTTCGGTATATTGAGCCGCTTTTTTAAAGCTGCGCTTAGCGGCCTCCTTATAGACTTTAGCGCAGCGGAGCTCATCACCACTACGAACAACATAAACATCTGCTTCTTTACCGCTCATCAGGCGACTTAAAACTTCATCGATTAAGCCATCATCGACGAGAGGTTGGATTCTCTTTGGAATTTTCATGATGCCTTTTTACCGATTTTCCTCACGACATGTATATAGCTGCATAATTGTAGCGCACTTCATCTTATTGTTAGTATCCACTGAGTGACTAAATCAATTTGCTCTTGAATCGCGGGAGTATATCAAAATGTTAGTGCTTATGTTTAGTGATTATTAAACAACAACCTGCTTAAGTGATGACTAAAATCACAAAATCCAACAATAACCGTACGCTCGTCGGATACTTCAGTTAATGAACAAAAGTTTAAACTTTTAAACTTGTCCTCTGAACATTCTGCTGTATATTCTTATTGACCTCTACCGATAAATTCACAAATGGAGGCTTTTATGAAATAGCATGTCTTGATCCTACCAAGAAAAATAACGATTACTAAATAAGTCGGCTACATGGGGATGATATGAAAACATCTAACATCGCAGTTTTTATAGATGTAGAAAACTTGACTCACTGGGTAAAGCACAGTGGTCCTGAACATCTTTTAGATGAGCTCAAGGATAAGGGTTCTATCGCCTTGCGCAAGGCCTACGGTAATTGGTCAAGCGCGAGCATTAGCTCATTACAAATCAGTCTGGATCGTCTGGGCTTTGATTTTTTACATAATTTTCACCCAATCAGAGGTAAAAATTCCGCTGATATCCAACTCACCATTGATGTCATTGAGTGTGCATTGATTTATCCTGATATCGATTGCTTCGTCTTAGCGACAGGTGACTCTGATTTCTCATCACTGTTTCGCAAACTACGCACACTCGGCAAAGAAGTGATCGGCGTTGGTCCAAAATCGCCGCTGAGTAAAAGCGTAGAGTCGTCCTGCTCACGTTTCATTTTTACCGATAGAGCCATCGCTAAACCAAAACGACTGACAGGCAGTGGTTACAACAAAGCCGCCGCTCTGGCGCGTAATACATTACGGAATCTCAATGGCTATGCAGACTGTGCGGAGCTAAAAAAACGCATGCTGGAGGTTGACCCGGAGTTTGATGAAAAAAAGCATGGCTTTATTAATTTCCGATTATTTTTAGAAGGTATTTCAGCAATCATGTTAACGACATCAGCGGATGGAGAAAGCGTGATGGCGTATATAGACATGAAAAAACCGACGGTTATCGCTCAAAATAAACAAAGTCCAGCGTTGCCAAATCGTCTTGAAAACAAAGAACCGATCATCGACATGTATCTGCGCTTCTTGCGTAGGAGAAACTGGAATTGCGTCTCTAAATCAACCTTGGTTAGGTCTTATCACCAGATCGTTGCTTTCCCTCCTTGTTCACGACAGGAAATAGAATCAACACTTTTTAAAATATTCAACAATCAATTAGACAGCAGTACGATTCATAACTGTGTCACTATATTCATGAAGTCCGATCTATTCAATCTATCACTGAAAGGCGAGGCAGAACTGCCTGAAAACAAGCTTTGGAAAATGGACAAGAGGAAGAGCTACATTCGTGATATCGACTTTTCGCTGCTATCCCGATTGCTTCACGGAATACAGGGGAATAAGCAAGCGGTTGACGCCACTGCAATCTCTAGCATTCTCTATGGGCAATATAGCCAAACTGAACTTAGCCAATTAATTTCTGATGCTTCAACACAGCTAGTGACATTGAACGGTTAGGGAATTTACTTTTTAACACGTTTAATCAAAAACTGAGCTTAAAAACATTGTAAACTAGGTGACCGGAGTCGTAAGGCTCCCTCACCAACCTCAGGATACAACCGTGAGCTCGACCGCTTTTTCTTCGCTCAAACTACACCCCAACCTTCTTGAGAACCTAAAATCCCTCGATTACTCTGAAATGACCCCAATTCAAGCGCTCAGCCTACCGGACATTCTGGACGGCAAGGATGTGATCGGCCAAGGGAAAACTGGCTCAGGGAAAACGGCTGCCTTTGGCTTGGGCTTGCTGGATCGCTTAAACGTCGAGCGTTTCAGGGTTCAGGCACTGGTGTTATGTCCAACACGCGAATTAGCCGATCAAGTCGCCAAAGAAATTCGTAAATTAGCTAGGAGTATCCACAATATCAAAGTGCTAACCCTGTGCGGCGGCCTGCCTTTTGGCCCGCAGGCAGGCTCTTTAGAGCACGGTGCGCATATCATAATCGGTACGCCCGGACGCATTGAAGATCATTTGAGGCGCGGTACGTTAAAACTCAATAACGTCCATACGCTGGTGCTTGATGAAGCAGACCGCATGTTGGAAATGGGCTTTCAGGACACTATTGAGTCGATCATCAAGCAGACCCCTGAGCAGCGGCAAACCCTATTATTCAGCGCCACGTTCCCTAAGCAGATTAAGAAAATTGCCAATAGCATCATGCTTGATCCGGTGATGGTGAAAGCACCTTCACTGCATGACAACAGCATTATCAAACAGCACTTTTACACGATTTCTGATCCCTATCGACTCACCGCTTTACGCTTGTTGCTACAGCACTTTCGTTCCGAATCAACCGTGGTTTTTTGCAATACCAAAAAAGACACGCAACAAGTTGCCGATGCCCTGAATCAAAATGGCTACAGCGTGCTTGCCTTGCACGGTGATCTGGAGCAGCGTGACCGTGATAAGACCTTGGTGCGTTTTGCCAATAAAAGTATTTCAGTATTAGTTGCCACCGATGTTGCGGCAAGAGGTCTGGATATTAATGCAATCGATATGGTTATAAATTATCATATCGCGAACGACCCTGAAATCCATCTACATAGAATCGGCCGCACCGGGCGAGCTGGTAGTACAGGTGTTGCCTGCTCCTTGTACTCAGAAGCAGAAGCACATCGGGTAGCGTTGCTGGATGGCGATATTGACCCAATTACGGATACAGAAGAGCTACCACCGTTAAGCATACTAGATAACCCGCCTGTAATACCCATGATGAGTACACTATTGATTGATGGTGGAAAAAAGCAAAAACTACGTCCGGGAGATATTTTGGGTGCGCTTACGGGTGAACAAGGGATCGAGGGAAAACAGGTCGGTAAAATACATATTTTTGACAATTGGTCTTACGTAGCGGTGAACACTGATGCCGTTAGGCCAGCATTGCGTAAATTAGGTGCCGGAAAATTAAAGGGTCGGACGTTTCGATCCAGACAAGTGCGAGATTAGGTTCAGGAATACAGTATGTTCGTCTATGCTATAAATATTAGTGGTTTGCCTCAGAATAAAGATGCTTTTAACATCATGCAGGCAGAGTACGACACCAATGAAGTCGAGTATGAACAGGCAATCACTGGTCGTACTCGCATCGTTGCTGCCGATCCGACCCGTGACGGTGAAATGTTTTTTGAGCGAAAGCTAAAGAAGCTCGGTCAATCATTCACAGCACTATCGCGAGCAGGTCTTTTTTTTACAGTGCTACGCAAACGACACGACGGTAATTTCAAAGTTGTAGCCGATTTTACGATTTCGACGAAAGTAGGTCGCAAGGCTTGGCGTGAAGAGCGTTTGCGAGTGGAAGCTGCCAGCGAATCACTCGAGTCCTTTATCTGCAAAGAAGCTTCTTCTGAAGATATGGAAGTGCTGCGCCCCCTCTTTCCTGAATCAATAAATACTTATCTACAAGATACAGAAACCGGCATTATAAAAGGTGCTGAGATCATGCAAAATGTGTTCCCATCACTTAAACGAAGTGACTGTCGACGCATCTTTCATGAAATGCAATTGCACTATGAAAAGCGTGCAGCTAAATGGAAAAGCCGCTTTGGTTGCGCTTGGGTATCCGCCTACTTCATTATGGCGGTGTTCATTACCTTTGCTATCTACGAATGGCTGTCTGGCAGCTTTGACTGGCATGGTTTACTCGCTGCTCCAACCGCTTTAGTTCTATCCATCATTCCTATTGTAGGCTCGACTCTGGCTAGTGTAGCGGCCGTTAAATTATGGGAATGGCCAGCTTGGCTGGCCTTTGCAACTTTCTTTTGGTACTACATACCTGCCATCTATTTGATCGGCCAATTGCTAACCGCTGCATTCAGAGGCGAAGGAAAGGCAGCATGGAATAAGCTGATGGGTAAAAAAACAGATGACGAGGATGACGACGAGTAATCAGTGCTTATGCAGGGTTTATTGCCGTAGACATTGACAATCTGAGCTCAAAGCACGCTCCGTGCTCACTGGGCATTAATCGTATTGACCCTTTCCAGGTTTGCAGAAGCGATTGAACAATCCCCAAACCAAGGCCAGTACCACCTTCCTCACGCTGCGTTGTGAAAAATGGCGTGAAGACATTCTCTTGATTCGCACCCGAGATTCCGGAACCGTTATCTTTCAGTGTAATAAAGCAGTCCTGTGAAACCTCTACAAAACTCATTTCTATTTTATCAGCGCCATGTTGCAGGCTATTTTCAAATAGATTGCTTAGCACTGTTTCAAAGGCAATCGGTGCAATGTTTAAGTTCAAATGCGACAGCTTATACTCAATCAATAGGCCTCGTTTCGCGAACGTATCGGCTAATTGTTTAATGATCGGATAGACATCCGTATTTTCATGAGTTGCCTGCAAAGAATCAGCTCTTGCCTGCTCTAACAGCCGATTAACCAGCCTTTTTAAACGCTCCGTATCATCATATAAGTTATTGATAAAGCGCTGCCGTTGCTCCTGAGGCATATCATCTGCGTGCTCCTGTAGTAACTCCAAAGCGCCCTGCATTGAGGTCAATGGCGTTTTAAATTCATGAGAGACATGCGAGGCGAATCGATCGATATAAGTGGAGCGCTCTTTCAGCGCCTCTGACATCTCGGCAAAACTACCCGAAAGCTGTGCCAGCTCATAAGTTCCCGGCTGGCGAAGCACTGAAACCGTTTGCTGCTCGCCGCGCGTTACCCGCTGAGTCTGGCTAATTAGCTCTCGAATGGGTCGGGATAATCGTGAAGAAATAAACAGTACTAATAATCCTGTTACTATCAGTAAAACAAAACCAAGCAGGATAAGTTTGCCTCTTATTTGGTACATATGTTTGAGGATGTTCTGCGGCGTTCGTGACAAATAGACGACACCTATCACCTTATTCTTGTACTGGACTGGAAAGGCAATAAACACACGAATACCCGTGCCGCGACTAATTGAAGCAAGCGGCGGCTGTGGTTGATCAGAAATGCGCTCACGAATCACTGGTGAGTATTTACCACTTAACGCCCCCTTTACTTCCTGTATATGTCGCAGCGATTCTCCAACTTCACTACGCCCGGCGATGACCGTGCCATTTTGATCCAGCAAGCGCATCCCGGCTAAGGTAAAGCGTTGCGCATTGACCATAATGTTTTGCATAGTCAATGCGACTCTTTTAACTCTGGGTGAAACCGGCACAATGGCAGGAATTGCGTCCTCTCTACGCGATAGAATGGTCTGTTGCGCTAAATCCAGCACCGGGTCAATCGGCGTGTAATATAAGCGTCTGGCAGGTTGATTACGGGTTCTTGAAGTACTATCTGAGTCGCTAGAGGTAACGGCTGCTCCACTATCAGGAAAATTCATTAACTCACGATAAGTTGAGGCAATCACAGCTGCCTGCGCAATCAGCTGCTCTTCCGTTCTACGCACCAGTTCATTTTCATAAAAGCGGAACAAAAACAAACTAGCAATGGGGAGAACCAAAACTGACAGCATAACCACCAACAGGATCGTCCTGAGACGGTATAGTCGGCGACTACGCGTCTTAGCATTTATTGGCATGGAGAGAGTTTGTAACCAACACTGTGCAGCGTTTCAATAATGCTCTCGCAGCCAACTGCAGCAAACTTACTGCGAATATGGCGAATGTGGCTATCAATGGTACGATCACTCACCTGAATATTAAACTGGTAAGCACTACTCATAATGCTATCCCGGCTGAACACCCGGCTTGGATAACGCATGAACTGAGCCAGTATCGCGAACTCTGTAGCCGTCAGGCTTACATCCTCAGAGCTCCACCAAACCGCATGTTGCTCAGTGTCCAGCGTCAATTGTCCGTGTACTAAGCGCGCACTTGTGGTTTCATCCGCTGCACCTGAAACGGTTTGAGTGCGCTTAAGAATGACATTGATACGAGCCACTAACTCACGTGGACTAAACGGCTTAGTGACATAGTCATCCCCGCCAATTTCTAAGCCTAATATCCGGTCGATCTCATCGTCTCTTGACGATAAAAACAGAATCGGTACTTCAGAAAATTTACGGATTTCGCGACAACAGGCGAGACCATCCATCTCTGGCATATTAATATCCAAAACAATCAAATCAGTTGGAGATGCGGTAAACAGCGTCAGAGCCTGCTGACCATTTTCAGCTGACAGCACCTCCATCCCGGCTTTTTGCAAAGCAAAACTGATAACCTCACGAATATGTGGATCGTCATCTACCACTAGGATTTTCTTTTGATTCATTGCGATATACCCTGCAGAAACTTTCCGGGATCAAGATAATAGGTTCGATTCCAGGATGAATAGTGACGACTATCATAAGTCCAAAAACGCGGAAAAGCGCTCTTAATAGTATAATGTAAGTGTGGCGGCTTGCCCCGAGCATTGCCGCTAGTGCCTACTGTGCCGATCAACTCACCCGCAGACACGGGAGTTAATGCAGACACCATCGCGCTATTTAAATGAGCGTAATAATGAAATCGCCAGTTGGCTCCAAGCATGTAGACCACATTGCCACCCAAACCGTAACGGCCACTATACAGCACGATGCCGCTGGTGGTCGCGCGAACAGGCGTACCGTGGGGTGCGAAGATATCAATGCCTTTGTGCACCCCTGAGCGACCCCAGGGATAGTACCAAAATGAATTGATATTCCAATCACGCACAGTTGCATTCTTGACAGGCATGACCCGAGACTCATTGGGTAGGAAACCGCACAGGAAGATCAAGGTCGTAAACAATAGCAAAGTTCTCATACTTTGAATTGTCGCTGATTCAAATAAAAAAACAATCCGAAGTCTTTGTAAATTCAGCGTATTTTATATGCAGGTTCTGTGCAGCCCGAGAGAATCGCTTAAGATCAGACAGCAATTTTTGATGCGGTTCGTTTTATTTCTGGTCGATTTGTAGCTAATGGCGCAAGCTCGACACGATTACGGCCATTCTCTTTAGCTTCATACAGCGCGTTGTCGGCAAGCTCAACTACCTGCTTTTCACACATGAACTGTGCGCAGCTTGCCAAGCCCATACTGACCGTGATTTGATGTACTGTCTTAAAGCTAGCCTCTTGGATTTTGAGGCGCAAATTATTAGCATGCTCATCCGCATTTTCGAGTGATGTGTTGGGTAAAATAAGCATAAATTCTTCTCCACCCCAGCGCCCCAAGATATCGGTGGAGCGAATATTATTGAGCATAATCTGCGCCACGCTGATTAATACTGCATCGCCCACTTGGTGGCCATGGTTATCATTAACCTGTTTAAATTTGTCGATATCAATAATAGCGACGGTTAATGGCGTTCTATCTCTTTGTGACCGTGCCAGCTCATAACTCAACACTTCATCCAGTTTAAGGCGGTTATATAGCTGAGTGAGTTGGTCGGTGATTGCGAGCATTCTTAGTTGCTCATTCTTGATATTCATTTCCTTGTTGATTTTTTGATAACGGAGCTTCGCTTTTTGAATTTTCAGATTCATGCTGAGCAAACGATCAAGTTCGGTAATATTGACAGGTTCGTGTATTGCGTGAACTTTTTCACCTGAGTCGTAGCTCACAATCATATTTGTCACCTGTTCTATTGGTGCCGAAATACGTTTAGCGAGGTTTTTAGATGACTGCCTTAGGTAAACAAAAAATAACATATAGAATATTGCGGCGAGCATCACGAAACCAACACCAATTCGGGTTATTCGCTCTTTCTCCTCAATGATCGGCCCATAGACGTTTTTGAATGGCGCCAAAATGAAAAGCTGCCAGTCCGTTTCGGGTATGGCTTCTTTCGTTAAAAGATATTCCTCGCCCTGCATGACAAATTCCATCGTTTTTTCAGTTCCATGGAAAAAATCTGAAAAGTCTTTTCCCGATTTCGACTTTTGTTTTAGTAAATTGAACTCTGTTGGCCTTGTTTGAGCTTGATCTTCAGCATTATCTTTAAAGTTGTAATGGGTCAAATCTTTGAGTCCAAAGTAGCTTTCAGCGTTACGTGACATGGTTAAAATATTGCCCTGCTTATCCATTACCAGAGCACCACTCTTCCACTGCAAGTCTTTGGATAAAATATGCTTTGAGAATGTACTGAGCGTTACATCTAATCCAGTAACCCCTTCGAGGAAATCGTCTTTATAGATCGGGGTGACATTAGAGAGCATCCACCCTTTTCCACCTGGATCAAGATAGGCATCAGTCCAGACAGATTGACGTTTAGGATTATGAGCCTCATCTGCAAGATAATAAAAATTATATTGTTTTAGATCAAAGTTATGAGGGAATTGATCATAAAAACCCTCGATAGCAGGATATGCACGGATCACGTTATCCTGGGAAATAAAATAAGCCGAAACAAGATTAGGGTTGCTGTCAACCAAGTTTGAGAAGCGAGCATTCATCTCCTCAGTTTTAATTATTTTCTCACTGACACCAGAACTTAGTTCAGTTTCGGAAGAAACGAATACGCTAACATTACGGGAGTTGGGGTTCCCATCTAATCTGCTATTGGTGTACTTCATCTTGAGATGCGAGCCAGCGAAGGGGCTACTAAAAAGCGCTTGGTGATCTATTTGTAATGATCGACTATTGCGACTAATTTCTCTTAATTGGTCATCAAAATTTCTGGCTTCAGTTTTAGAAATCCCTGACACGGTCTCTATTGCATTGTCATGCAGTAAATCTATATTTTTCTCAGTGATATAATGCGCCGCAAAAAAATACAGACACAATAATATCAACTCAACCGTAAGGATTGGAATCAAAGCTGCTTTCAAAAAACCATGGCGCACAACAGAGCTAAGACCCTTACCCTTGTTGGGCGCATTTGTTATCTCTTTCACGTGACAAACCTTTTTATAGTTATTTTTGTTTTTCACTTTTTTGGTGCACAGCCATCACGTCAGCATCTGTACACACTCATCGCTACCAAGATCGGGGGATACCAACTCTTTGGTAGGACTCGATGTTATCGATTTCAAAGTTAATAGTTCATGAATATTAGACAGGCGGAATCTAATATACTTCAAAAAACGACCACCAGTAGGCATCAACATCTCTGCCTTTATTAATGTTAATTGTCAAATCACTCACTTGTCTTCTATACTGAAACTAAACAGTCAAAAAGGTGAGCGTTATGAACAAGATAATCCGACAAATAACCGCTCTGTTGCTTCTTATTGGTGTGATGGTTGCTACCCCCATATTTGCTGAGGATTCTCTTGAATATGCAACCAAACCTAATAAAGGCCTGAATGCAGTTCAACACAAACAACTAGACGTTTTGTTCGATTCACTGCGCAAATCAAAAAGTGAGGCCGAAGCCTTCGGCCACGAGCAGGAGATCTGGCGCATCTGGACAGCGCCTGAAAATGAAGCACTGAGCAAGCTGATGGACACGGCGTTTGCTCAGATCGAATCTAAAGAATTCATATCCTGTATAAAAACCCTGGATACCGTGGTTAGCCGTTTCCCAAAGTATGCTGAAGGTTGGAACCAACGGGCCATCGTGCACTATCAATTGAAGAATTTTGATAAATCACTTAAGGATATCGACAAAGTGCTCAAGCTGGAGCCAAGGCACTTTGGTGCTTATTCCGGACGCAGTATGATCCACCTCTCACGTGGCGATAACAAGCTGGCGACCAAGGATATATTGAAGGCGATGCGCTACCACCCTTACTTAAGAAGTCGAAATTTGCTACTACAGATTCCACAGGAAACGGACGAAGATATTTCCTTCATTTAACTGAAACACAATGCAACAAGGGCGAGTTGATTAGATACCAACTCGCCCTTCTTGCTTCCAAACACTGATTAGTGATCAGCCGACTTCTGCAAGCGCTTCTTCAATGTAAGCTTCACGCAACTGTTTTGAAATGACGCCTGGCTTACCATCACCAATGACCGCATCATCGATTTTTACCACAGCCTGCACGAACATCGTCGCTGATGTGATAAAGGCCTCTGCTGCATTGTGACACTCTTCAACGCTAAACAAACGCTCTTCGATTTTGTAGTCATGCTTTGCCGCCAGTGCCATGACGGCGCGACGCGTAATTCCATTAAGGATTTCATTGCCAATGTGACGCGTCACAATCGTGCCTTCTTTAGTGACGATATAGGCGTTGTTAGAGCTGCCCTCAGTGACATGACCATCTTCAACCATCCAGGCATCATCGGCACCGGCTGCCTTCGCCTGCATTTTTGCCATACAAGGCGCCAGTAATCCAACCGTCTTAATATCACGTCTTGCCCAGCGAATATCCTTAACAGTAATCACTGAAATACCGGTCTCTGCAATGGGATTATTCAGTACATTTTTAGCCTGTGTAAACAAGACTAACGTTGGCTGGGTATTTTTTGGGTAGGCAAAATCACGATCCGCTGCACCACGGGTAACCTGAAGGTAAATGAGGCCCTCTTCGAGATTGTTACGCTTGATCAATTCATATTGAATCGATTCAATTTCATCATCAGTACAGGGATGAGCCATATCCAGCTCATTCAGTGAACGATTCAAACGTACCATATGACCTTTGTTATCGATCAATCTGCCGCGCAGAACAGACGAGACCTCATATACGCCATCAGCAAACATGAAGCCGCGATCAAACACAGACACCTTAGCTTCTTCTTCAGGAACAAACTCACCGTTCACATAGACAATTCTACTCATCGCAACATCCTCATAAATTATGCACGCCAATGTACTCTGAGCAGCTTTGCAGAACAATGATCAACACTAATGAAAGCTTACTTGGCACTAAAGGAAGTATTCATCTGCACCAGTAAAGTGACGCTATAAACATCAGGCAAAAGAAAACCTGCAAAGAAACCCTTGCAGATTTTCTTTGCAGGCTTAAATCGTTCAAATCTTACTTAGGTATAGAACCCTGTACGCCTTCAACGTACCAGTTCATTCCAAGTAAATCACCGTCACTGACTGTCTCGCCTTCTTTAACAACCACTTCACCTTTCTGGTTCTTAATTGGGCCAGCAAATGGGTGCATGGTACCACCGACAATGCCATCTTTAACGGCATCAGCAGCTTTCTGCACATCTTCAGGGACTGAGTCGCTGTAAGGTGCCATGTGAACCATGCCATCCTTGATACCAGCCCAAGTGTCCATTGACTCCCACTTACCTTCCATGGCTGCTTCAACACGGGCTTTGTAGTACGGGCCCCAATCATCAACGATAGCGGTCAACTGAGCTTTTGGTGCAAAGGAAGACATATCAGATGCCTGACCAAAACCAAAAACGCCACGCTTTTCAGCAACCTGAAGTGGTGCTGGAGAATCCGTGTGTTGAGTGATGATATCCGCGCCCTGATCGATCAATGCTTTAGCGGCATCACCTTCTTTTCCGGGATCATACCAAGAGTTAACCCAGATCACTTTAACTTCAGCTTTAGGGTTTACTTTACGCATGGCTATCGTGAATGCA
>ENA-ORXT01003314-ORXT01003314.1-marine-metagenome-genome-assembly--contig:-NODE-3314-length-17934-cov-164.078345_pt1 | contig 17934 bp, 17 predicted proteins | sample MGYA00237868_ERZ511482 | MGnify/ENA metagenome assembly ERZ511482 | reverse complement strand
CTTAGAGCAGTACAGTCCTTTATCAGTGAAATCTATGACAGCCATAATGTGAAGCTAAGTAATGAAATTGACTTTTATGGTGAGAATTAGTGGATCTGAATATTATATTTTCTTTGACTAATTTTTTAAGCTGTTACCTGTATTTTAATTAATCTGATTGACTCTATACTTATCAGTAGCACCCTGAATCTATTCTAACTGCCGATATGCTGTACCTACCTACGGCACATTGTCAAACGATTTATTTAATAGATTGCCAATTTTTAATCCCCAATGGGACCAAGTGAGATACATCTTATTTTAAAATGGTGCATAGGAATCAAAAATCTGACGCACGACAAGAAGATCTTTTTCTTTGTGACATAGGTACTACATTTGATATTTTAAAATCTCTTGTCACTAATTCATTGTTATAATTAAGTCTCATCAATTGACCTGTAAGCTTATGTAAAGTAAAAGACTTTCATCAGCATTTTAAATTGGATAAAGAATTAGAATACTTGGAATGATCTCCACTGTATACGTTTACTAAACCTTGGAGGTTTAGTAAACTTCTATTTACCCTTTCGCTACATCACTGTAAAAGTCCCCTTCCTGGTTCTGGTAGAAGACCTCCTAAAACTGACTTAGTTTAGTCAGTCTCCTTCTATAAGACAGATATTATTTATCCAGGGAGGATTGACTCAGGCACAAGAGATATTTATCATCGCCAGAGAATTAGGATTTCAACATCTGGATCTGAAGATCAGGCCTTATGAAAATGCCATAATAGAAGTAGACTCTTTCGAGAAATTGCTTAATAATTATAAAGCATCGCACTTTGCAGCAGCACTGCTGATGGATGAGCAGGAGCTGATAGCAGATGTGAAACAAATAGCCCGAGAAAATAAATGGGAGAGCAGTCTCTTATCTGACCTAATAGATAAATATCACGTGACGCCAGAAACGCTCATGCAGAGACTGACTAATATCTTACCGCATCACTTTGGTATTGAAGATTTATTTTTCTTAAGACTCACGGGAGATAAAGATCTAAAGAGCTATAAGATGACAAAGGACCTGCATCTATCACAGCTGCATAATCCTTATAATAATGAACTGAATGAAAGTTACTGTCATAGATGGCTTTCCATCACAGCACTCAGAGACCTAAGGCTTAAGAAATTTAAAAAGTCTGAAAGTAAAATCATCATCGATGCTCAGATCTCTAAGTACTGGCAGACTGATAATGAATATCTCTGCCTGACCATAGCGAAGCCTTCTCAGAGTCGTCAAGAAAATGGTGTGAGTGTTACCATAGGCATGCTCGTAAATGAAAAACTAAAAAGTACATTCTACTTTTTAAGTGATCCGCAGATGAAAGTCAGAGAGGTACACACGACTTGCGAGAGATGTGGCATAGAGGACTGTGAAGCCAGAGTGAGTCCACCACTATTCATAGAAAAGGAAGCAGAGCGAGAAGAGCTGTTAGAAAACTTGAAGGGGCTTATTTCAGAATGATTGATTTTATTGATGCAGTGAGATATAATAATTCTATAAATTTAAAGTGATTAAAAATCCATCATGTATGTCAGCGAAAAAATTTATTATTTTTTTCATATTTATAGCAGCCACGATATCATCTCATGCTCAGGTAATAAGTCCTGATGAATTGCTTGAAAAGAGTATCAACTATCATGATCCAAATCATGAGTGGGCAGAATTCTCAGATTCACTCATTATCTCGCAGAAGAGATCAGATGGAACGATAAGATACAGGCGCATATACATCGATCAATTAGAATCGAAGTTTAGCTTTCAGTCTGATCACCCAGAAGGAACATTGCGCTACGTAGTAGAGGGTGATGCATCTGATTATTCATTCGCAGGATCTAAGGATATTTCGGAAGAGCTCAAAGAAAAATATCGCATTAATGCTGATCGACCTAAGATGTATCAGAGCTATTATCTGTATCTCTATGGCCTCCCGATGAAGCTTAAAGATAAAGGAACACATCTACATCCCAGAGTGGTCCTGACGACTTTTAGAGGAAAGTCTTATTATCGGATGAGAGTTGATTATGACCCAATGGTCGGGGATGATGTCTGGTATTTTTATTTTAATCCTGAAACATATGCTCTAGAGATTTCCCAGTTCTATCATGATGAAAGCCAAAATGATGGAGAGTATATTTATCATACAGGCTCACGGCAGTTCGGTAATTTAAAATTAGTAGAAGAGCTGGGCTGGTATATGAATGCGGATGACCGGCACTTGGGGAATGATGTATTAGTCAATGGGAATTTGATGCACTGAGTTTGTAAACATTACTTTTGAATAGGCATCGTCATCTCAATGTTCAGTGTCAAATTTTGAAATAAACTTCACAGGCGGCTTCAGAATGACTACTTATTTCCTTTACAGTCATCCTGAGCTCGATTCAGGGTCTCGCATTGAGATGTTTCTTTTTTGTACAAAAATGTTACATATTTTCTTCTCTTTTTCATGTCTTTGGCTAAGCAATAAATACAGCTATCATATGATTATTAAGACGATGCTTATTTTCTTAATGAATTGTAAATGATTTCCTAACACGACTTCTATAATAGGAATATCTTACAATCAGCTTTACATTACTCATCGTTACTTGCAATGAACACACATAGATGCTTCTTTACTAAAGAAGCTAAACTTGACTGTATCAGGCAGTGATAATTATCTCGCTGACTATTTAATCACCATATAAATATTTCAATTCATGATAAAGCATATTTTAATATTAATCTTATTAACCTGTCTGATGACGACTGGAATGACTCAGCAATTAGCTAAGACAAATGAGACATCTGATTTACAATTTGAACAAACGACTTTTAATTATGGAGACATTCAAGAAGGGGAGAAAGTGCAGACTATATTTAAATTTGTGAATACAGGTGATGAGCCACTGATCATTACGGCTGCAAAAGGAAGCTGTGGCTGTACAGTGCCTAGTTGGCCAAAAGAGCCTATCGCTCCAGGTGCTACTGGAGAATTTGTCGTGAGATTTGACTCAAAAGGGAAAGCAGGCTTTCAGGCAAAACGAGTCACGATCACAGCGAATACTGATCCAGTGAATACCTATCTGACTTTGAAAGGTCAAGTGATAGCTTCAAAGAAAGAAACAATAACCAAGGTAAATGAAAAAGAAATCTTGGAGATATATTCTGATAATATAGATGTAGATCGAGCAAATGTCAGCCTATTTCCTAATCCTACTTCTGACATCCTAAAAGTGGAAATGAAAGATATGGATGGTAAAGCAGCTAAATTAAGTATCTATGATTTTTCTGGCCAATTAGTCACAACGAAGCAGGTGAAGCAATTATCGAATGAGGTCATTGATTTTGACGTCAGTTCTTTTGTAGCGGGCACTTATACTCTATCCATTAAAGTAGATGAAATGAACCGTATCGCCAGACAATTCACTATTCAATAATAGAAACTGACTCAGCAGTAAATCATATACCACTTTCATATAATGGGTGAATGGCCTTTTGGTCATTCACTCATCTTTATTTATAGTAGAGTCTATGACTTTATCTTGACTTGTTTGGTACTGTAATTGCACTACTTTTGCCTAATGGTAGAGCCACATTCTGATGATAAGAGCCTCCTGTACCTTGTAGAGGTTTTATGGGCTTGGCGGAAACGGATCTTACTAATGACAGTGCTAGCTGCCTTAGTAAGTATCATAGCCTCTATGCTATTACCTACCTATTATCAGTCTAAAAGTATATTTTATGCTGCAAGTCAAGATCTGGCAAAGCCACAACCCATCGGTGATAACGAACGAGAAGTGGAGTACTATGGTACAGACCGTGATATAGACCGACTGCTGACTTTACTCAGTTCCAGCCAATTAAAATTATACCTCATCAACAAGTACAATCTATATGATCACTATGATATAGACTCGACTGGAAAGAAAGCAGGATTTAAGATCAGAGAGAAACTATCTAAACTGATGACTGTCCAAAAAACGAAGTATGACGCCATCCAGTTATCGATAGAAGATCAAGATCCAGCATTGGCTCAGACAATGGCAGCAGATGCGACTCAGTACATTAATGAGTTAGCCGCCAAGAGTGTGAAATCCAGCCAGTCAGACCTACTAAATGCCTACGGTCAGAAAATAGCGCAAAGTGAACTACAGTTATCCATCATTTCTGATTCATTACAAGTGACAAAGAAGAAATATGGAATCTTTGATTTGCTCAATCAAGGTGAGGTACTTTTAAGTCAACAATCAGAAATTTCAAATGATTATAGTCTTGCTGATTCTAAATATCAAAATTATATAAATTCTGCTTCTGACTCGATCAGCTACTATAAGAGCCTTCGCAATAGCTATAAAGCCCAATTGAATGCAGTGACTAATAAAATAGATCAATTTAATACTGGATATAACCAAGTATACACTTTGGATAGGCAGCAGCTTTCAATCACTAGACAACTGGGCATCGATAAAGAAAGACTGCGACAATTATCATCTAGCTACGAGTCAGTGGTGCCGTTTATTCATATTGTGGAAGAGGCAGAGCTACCATTGATCAAGTCACGACCTAAGCGGTCTCTGTATGTGATAGGGGCTACATTCCTTGCTTTTGCGCTGACCTCTTTATTTGCATTACTGATGGAGATGATGAAGGGACATGATTGGAGCTTTCTAAAGAAATGAATGCTATTCTAAATCATAAAGAACATCTGTATCTTTTCCTGGTATTTTCTACTCTGGTGTTGAGCTCCATATTTATTTCTATTTATTGCGAAGTACTTTATGTCATTCTCATTCCATTTGCTTTTCTATTTGCTGGGTTGCTTGTCAAGGATTTATCTAAGGTTTATTTATTGATGTTTGCTGTGCTTCCATTTACGGTAGAGTACAACTTACCTAATGGTCTTGGTATAGATATACCCACGGAACTATTGATGATCTTATTCACTGGAATAGGAATCGTTTCATTCATTATGAAGGCTAAAGATATTTCAAGTCGATATATTTTAAATCCGATTAGTTTATTATTGATTCTTCATGTTGTTTGGATTTTTTTTACAGCATTATTTTCTGTGGACTTGATGAGATCAATAAAATTTATTTTAGCCAAGCTGTGGTTTATCATACCATTTTATTGTTTGCCGTTTTGGTTCTTGAAGGAGAAGGAACAGCTTCTGAAATTATGTAAAATATTATTGATTTCGATCACCATCGCCTGTGTCTATGTATGGATAAATCATGCAGGCTCAGGGTTTTCATTTCAAGAGATTAATCGAGCAGCACATCCTGTATTTAGAAATCATGTGAATTATGCAGGGATGATATTAGTCATCATGCCATTTTATTGGGTCTATATTAAGTCGAAGCGAGTCAATGAGATATTCACTTTTTTACTTTATGCTTTAGGGATATTTCTAATCGTTTCTATATTCCTCTCCTATACGAGAGCGGCTATGATTTCGCTCGTCGTTGGAATTGCTTCAAGTGCAGTAATTCATTTTAAATTAATGAAACCAGTATTATTTATTGGAATAGCAGCCACTACAATTTTTGTCTGGCACCTGATAACCGAAAATGAATTCATTAGCTATGCACCAGAATATGAGAAAACGATCACACATGAGCGATTCGATAATCTAATAGAAGCGACAGCTAAGGGCGAGGATATCTCGACTATGGAACGTGCCTATCGATGGGTGGCAGGTGGCTATATGGTGCAAGATCGACCCATTACCGGATTTGGACCAGGCACTTTCTACATAGCATATGAGCCCTATGCGTTATCGATGTTTAAGACTTATGTCAGCCATAATCCTGATCAGTCCACCATCCATAATTACTTTTTTCTGGTTCTAGTGGAGCAAGGCATATTTGGCTTTCTGATCTTAGTATGTTTATGCATATATGCCTTAGTTAGGGGAGAGGCTTTAGTTCATTACTATACGGGATTTAAGCGGCGTATGATCTTAGCAGCCACCACATTATTCATTATGATCCTGTTATTGAATCTGATTAATGATATGGTAGAATCTCTCAAAGTGGGCTCGTTCTTCTTCTTGGCTCTATTCATCATCGCGAAGTATGATATTGAAATGAGGCAAGAAGAAAAGCAAAAGCGAACTGTAGACTATAACAAATAATATAGTTTAGCTTGATTCACCTGATTAGTAGTAGTCACTTAGTTACAGTCACTCATGTCGAGCTCAGTCTCTGCTTCTCTGAGAGATTCTTTAAAATCTTTAAGTTCTGCGTCAGTCACCAAGTTACTTCCATCTATACAATCGATGTACCCTTCAAGCGATCTGATGTATGCTCTGGAGTCAGATTTAAATTGATTACAAGTCGCATCGCTGACTGCACCTCCATCTTGGCCTTCGAGGCCTAATGCTTGGAGAGAAGCCAGGTACCCTTGAAAAGTCGTCTGAAAGTCTTCTAAGGAATCAAAGCAATCAAAATCATTCACTAAGCTAGCCGGACCGCATGAGAAAAGCCCCATGGAAACGATTGATAGAATTGTTAGATTTCTAATTAAATTTCTTTTGATGGAAGTCATAGTCTATTTTTTTAATGATTAATGTGAAATCAAAATTACACTATCATTTAGAATCATAACATCACTATAAATAGTGATTTTAATTATGACAAAGTCCATAATTACTTCTCAATACATTTCACCCTTGCATAACTAAATGATAATTTACACTCAGAAACTATAGAATATGAATTATAAAAGTCTGGATACGAGTCAACGAATTCTCTTAGGACCTGGTCCGAGTGATATGCACCCGAGAGTCTATAAGGCGCTATCTACTCATATGATCGGTCACCTAGATCCAGAATTCGTTGATATTATGGACGAAGTCAAGCAGATGGTGCAGACTACATTTCAGACTAATAATAATTTGTCCTTTGTGGTATCAGCACCAGGTAGTGCAGGGATGGAGACCTGTCTGGTGAATCTGATAGAGCCTGGAGATGAGGTGGTGATATGTCAGCATGGTGTCTTCGGAGGTCGGATGGCAGATATTGCTGATCGTGCAGGTGCGATTGTCCATAAAGTGGAGCAGGAGTGGGGTAAGCCCATTGACCCTGCTAATGTGAAAACGGTCTTAGAGAATTGTAATCCAAAGCTGGTTGCGATTGTTCATGCAGAGACTTCCACAGGCGTACGGCAGCCCTTAGAAGAGATCGGCCAGATGGTCAGAGATAAAGGATCTCTATTCGTTGTGGATGCCGTAACCTCATACTGTGGTATAGATCTGAAAGTGGATGAATGGGGGATAGATGCCATCTATACGGGAACTCAGAAGTGCTTAAGTGCACCTCCTGGTCTATCTCCGGTATCCTTTAGTGATCGAGCAGTGGAAGTATTGGATTCTCGAAAGACGAAGGTACAAAGTTGGTTTTTAGACTTAACGCTGGTCAAAAATTATTGGGCTGGAGCCAAAAGAGCGTATCACCATACCGCTCCAATATCTCAAATATTTGCGCTGCGAGAAGCATACAGGCTGGTTTTAGAGGAAGGCTTAGAAGCCAGATTCAAAAGACATCAGGAGACTCACGAACATCTAAGAGATGGTCTACAAGAATTAGGATTTACTTATCTCGTAGATGAAGCGTATCGACTGCCAATGCTCAATGCTGTCTATCTACCAGAAGGTGTAGAAGAATTGCCTATTAGAAAGCGACTTTTGAATGAGTATAATATTGAAGTAGGTGGCGGCTTAGGGGATTTTGCTGGAAAACTATGGCGCATCGGACTGATGGGGCATAGCTGTGATAAGAATCATGTCAATATGTTGCTATCTGCTCTAAAGGAGATTATGTAGAAGTCATCCTGGGTTTGGGAGAGCAACCTATTCTTTCAAAAAAAATTGGCAAAGCTAGCTCTATGTAAAATTTTGAATTGAGTTTAGGAAGAACTATTAGTATGAGTCTACTTCTTCTTTTTTTTCCACTTATAGCTCTTCTTTTTACTTTCTTCTTCTTCCTGCATCTCTTTCATGAGTGACATGTAGTCATGGGTTCGATCTCTTTCTACTTGGAGAGTATCATGATATTCGTCATCATCTACTGTTAAGACCTTAATCTCTTTTTCTAAGAATTCTTGGATGGTATTTAGTACGTCTTCCTCTTCAGGAGCACAGAATGAGTATGCATGACCTTTTCGCTTACCTCTGCCAGTACGACCGACTCTGTGTACATAGTTTTCTGGTTCATCAGGTAGATCATAATTGATCACGATGCTGATGTCTGGAATATCGATACCTCTTGCAGTCACATCTGTTCCGATGAGTAGATTGACTTCGCCTTCTCTAAACTGCTGGAGTACAGATATTCGTTCTTCTTGACTCTTATCTCCATGAATCGTGAGCGAAGGTATTTCTGCTCTTGTCATCGCTTTCGATACACGCTCTGCTCGGACTTTTGTCCTGACAAATGCTAATATTTTTTGTCCTGGATTCTCATTAATGACACGCTCGAGAAAGAATCGCTTGTGATCCATATCTACGAAAAGAACAAAGTGGTCTATATTTTTTGCGACAGGATCTTTAGTCGATAGCTGAATTCTGATGGCGCCTTGCTTGACGATTTTGTAGGCTGTTTTTTTGATGTGGTCATTGATCGTAGCTGAGAAGAATAGGGTTTGTCTTCTTTTAGGCAGCTTATGAAGTATGTCTATGATATCATCCTTAAATCCCAGATCTAGCATATGATCAGCCTCATCAAGGACTAATATTTCTATTCTGTGTGTCTGAAGATGTCCCTGGCTGATTAAGTCAAACATTCGTCCAGGTGTGGCTATGACGATATCGACCTCTCCTTTAGTCAGTGCTTCTATCTGGGGTGCTTGATCTACTCCGCCGATGATGGAGATGGTTTTGACAGAGGTATACTTTCCGATGTCGTGAAAGACTGATTCTATCTGTAGGGCGAGTTCATGAGTCGGCACCATGACTAAGGCTTGCACGCCTGAGTATCGTCGCTGACCATTCTTGATGAAGAAGATCTTATCGATGATTGGTATTGCGAAAGCGGCGGTCTTACCTGTGCCAGTGTGAGCAATGGCGAGGAGATCTTCCCCATCTTGAATATTGAATATAGACTTATACTGGATATCTGTCGGTCGCTTGAAGCCTAGCTCTTCCAGCCCTTTCTTTACTTTATCATCTAAATTATAGTCTTTAAATTTCATTGAATAGCAAAGATACAATCCTTTGTTGTCTTTGATGGATGGTCGTACTGGGCCTTGTTCATGATATATGATGGTGAATATGCTATGTGTAATTTGGCTCAGGACCTGGCAAGGTGTAAAGCTTTGTTTTCTACAGATAAGACATTATCTCCTGCTGTTATTTGCTATTTCCAGTATTGTTATATAGTTCTGGTGTACTATTATACTAATACAGTAATAAAATGATATCAACTTTTAATCTTCATTTCTCATACGATCGTAAAAGAAAGCTCTTCGAAGGCATCGATCTCACTATTGAAGCTGGTAAAATATATGGGCTCCTTGGTAAGAATGGAACAGGAAAATCGACACTGCTCAAACTTATATCTGGAGTTTTATTTCCTACATTTGGTAGCATCAGGCTTAACGAATACAACCCTGTAGATCGAAGCCTGATATGCTTGAGGATATTTTCTTCCTTTCTGAGGATTACCAATTACCTGATGTAACAGTAAAGCAATATGTCAGTATTTACAGCGTATTTTATAAGCAGTTTGACGAAACTAAGTTTTATGATATCCTACATACTTTTGATGTTCCCTTAGATCAGAAGTTGAATAATATGTCTTTTGGTCAAAAAAAGAAATTGCTTATCGCATTTGGACTGGCGACTAATGCTAAGTACATCCTGCTCGATGAACCGACGAATGGTTTAGATATTCCTTCTAAAAGCCAATTTAGAAAAGTAATGACATCCAGTTTTTCTGATGATCAAGTGGTCATCATCTCTACTCATCAAATCAGAGATCTGAGTCAATTGATAGAATCAATCATCATTATAGATGAAGGCAAAATTATATTTAAAAAGGACTTATTGGAAGTAGAGGAGAAGCTTATGTTTGTTCGCACTTTATCGAGTGAAACTCATGCTGATTCTGTTTATAGCGAGATGGTTGCTGGAGGATATATACATGTACTTCCTAATTCGGGTAATGAAATAACAGAAGTAGAATTAGAGATTTTATTTAATGCTTTTATGCAGGACAAAACATTAATAAGCAGTCATTTTTAATTGATTAAAATGGAGTTTAGATTATCACGATTTATAAATTTAGTCAGAAGAGATTTTTTACTTTCTAAGAAGCTTCTCTTATATGGAGTCACTTCATTATTTATTTTGTGTGGACTTTTTATGTGGATGGTTTCCGATGAGGGTGATCCCTTTGTCCCTGATGAAGGGGGAGAAATTGTCTATGTTTTTTTATTGATCGTTTGCGGTTTTTTCTTTGTCGCATCTATATTTAGGTCATACCGCAGCCATCCAGAAAGAATTCAATATTTAAGTCTACCTGCAAGTCATTTTGAAAAATACTTAAGTAAATGGATGTATACACTTCCAGGATATATAGGATCATCGTTTTTAATATTTTCTATTGGCTACGTTGTTTTTTCTTATTTGATTGAGCAAGCTTTTGGGGCCATTTTTATTCCATATTCGGAATTAAATTTTAAAAATATGGCAATCTTTCTCATAGTATTTCTTGTTCTACATGGTTTCACATTTCTCTTTTCTACAATGGTGAATCGATATCCGATTCCTAAAATCATCATTTATGGAGCGGGGTTATTTTGCATCAGTGCCTTCTTAGCTGGTATTGTATTTAGGATTGTATTTTGGGATCATTTCTCTGGCTTGTACCAGCCATCAGAGAATATGGGTTTATATAAGCTGGATATTAATTTTAAGAATAGGATGGAGCTATTTTTCGAAGATAAGTTAATTTTTATTGCATTAGCTATTGTTCCATTTTTATGGTTTGTCAGTTATTTGAAAATCAAAGAAAAGGAGGCATAATGGAATTTAAAAAGAATCAAACCATATATATGCAAATCGCTGATGTCATTTGTGAGCATATCCTAACTGGCCATTGGAAGATTAATGAAAAAATTGCATCAGTCAGGGAGTATGCCTCTATTGTCGAAGTTAATCCTAATACTATTATGAGAACTTATACTCACCTGCAAGATCAAGGTATTATTTATAATAAAAGAGGTATCGGATTTTTTGTTTCTGTAGATGCACCATTGATGATACAGAAAATAGAAAAAGCACATTTTTTGGAAGAAGAGATTCCAGAATTCTTTAAGAAGATGAACTTGTTAAAAATAGACTTTGCCGAATTAGAGAAATTGTATCAATCACACACTGATAAATCAGACAGCATATGAAGACTTCTAATAAATTGCTTTCAGGTGCATATATTTTTTTAGCTATCGTGACGATAGGATTTCTAATGACTGTGAAATCTAATATGGTAAAGTCAGAGCCACAAATTCTGAAAGGGAATGGTATAATTAAAATCGAAAATTTGGGTGAGCTAAAATCAAATAAGATGATACTGAGTACTAAATATCATTATGAATTTGATCATAGCTCCTCTGATATAATCTTAGAAGGAGATGAGAATATAGTTACTGAGCTTAAGGCTTGTATCAGTAATGGTCGGATCAGTATGGTCAATGTTTTATATTCTTGCGGAATTTTAGAAAATTACCAAGATGTTGAATTTATGATTCCGATGGTAGTTAAAATAGGGACAGCTCAGTTTGATGAATTAGATATTTATCTCATGGATTCTGCTGTGCCAGAAGCGAAAGAATTTTCTTTGACCGTTCCTAATAATGATTCTATTACGTATAGAAAGATAAATATGACGGTCCAATCTAAAATGCCAGCAATAATAGAAATATATGCTAATGAACTAGTCATCGATACGAAAGAAAGTGTGCAATTATCATTACAGGGTACTGTTTTAGATTTGACAGTCAATATGGATCAGCGGTCGAAGTGTGATGCAACTAACCTTAGCGCGAAGCGTGCTTTTATAAATGGGCAGGGATGCGAGTTAAAATTAGGTAAACTGGAATCCATATCAGGTTATTTTAATGATGGAGTAATGACTTACGATGGAAACTCTGACATCAGTCAATTTAAGGAGATTCACAGCGAAATAAATAAATCTTATTGACCTATTAATGATTTATTCTTTCTTAATAATACATTATTAGGGGTATCAATTTAATCTAAAAAGTAAAACCAATTCTAAAGACAATTTCCCTAATAACTTCAAAACAATATTTTATGAAAAAAGGAAAAATTATTTTCATTATCTACTTTTTACTTCTGTATTCTATTCTTTCATCTCATGCACAGTCAGCTGAACCATCGTTTCAGCAAATCTTTAATGAATATATTGAAAATTCGGAAGGACCGGGTTATGCTGCATTAGTGTCTAAAGGTGGTGAAGTTATTTATGAAAGTGCTAATGGTATGGCGGATTTAGAGAGCGGTATAGCACTGAGTAAGGATCATATTTTCAGAATAGGATCTATTACAAAGCAATTTACGGCTGCGGCTATTTTATTATTGGAGGAGGAAGGGAAGTTGTCAGTGCTTGACGACATGAAAAAGTATATCCCTGAATATCCAGTTGAAGAAGGAAAGATAACCATAGAACACCTATTGACACATACCTCTGGAATTAAGAGTTATACTTCCATGGGGCCCGCATTTCAGGAAATGATGAGGGTAGACATGAGTCCATCAGAGATCATTGATGTATTTAAAAATGAACCATTAGATTTTCAACCTGGAGAAGAATTTCGTTATAATAATTCAGGCTATATATTGTTAGGTCATATTATTGAAGTTGTGAGCGGTACGACTTATGAGGATTTTATAGAGTCTAAATTATTTAAGCCTTTGGGGATGAATCATTCTTATTATGGACATGCGAATGAGATCATACCAAATAGGGCTAAAGGATATCAAAGCAATGGAGAGGGGACGTATGAAAATGCCAATTACATCAGTATGACCATACCTTATGCTGCAGGATCACTACTATCTACTGTCAGTGATATGCACAAGTGGTACACTGCAGTGATGGCAGATAGAGTCATCAGCCCTGCAAGCATGGAGAAAGCTCACACTTCTTATAAGCTGAATAATGGTGAAGTAACTGGTTATGGTTATGGATGGGGTATAGGTGACTTAAAAGGGAGTCCGACCATTTCACATGGTGGGGGCATCAATGGATTTTCAACAGCCTCTACTTACCTGCCAGAAGAAGATGTCTTTGTCAGTACGTTTACTAATTGTGACTGTCAGAATCCAGGAAGGTTAAATCAAAAACTGGCTGCACTAGCCATAGGTAAGCCGATAGAAAAACCAAAGACAGTAGCAGTCGATCCTGAAATAGGAAAAAGCTATTTAGGATTTTATGAATTAAAGCCAGGACTGATATTGAAAGTAGCGGAGAGTAGTGGCAAGTATTTTATTAAGCCTACAGGACAAGGCGAAACTGAAATTCTTCCTGTGTCAGAACATGAATTCTATGTGGAAGCCATTGAGTCGAAAGTAAAGTTTAATGTGACAGAAGGAGATCAAGTTAACTCTTTGACATTATATCAAGGCGGAGAACACCAAGCTGTTAAAATGACATTTGAGGAGGAGATTGATCCTGCCACTTTACTTGGCTATGTCGGTACATATGAGTTAGATCCAGGTCAAAATATTGTAATTAGCATAGAGGATGGTCATTTGTTTGGAGAAGCATTTGGTGATAAGCAGCAGTTATACAGTATCGGAGATGGTCATTTTCTTGATAAAGTAGAACCAGTGAAATTGAGTTTTGAAAAAGAAGCAGATGGTTCTGCGAGTAGTGTAACTCTCTTCTTAGGAGGCCCCAATAAAGCAATGAAGATTAAATAGAAAAGTGAATAGTCTTTTTGAGCCCTCAATATTCTTGCAGGCAATAAAATTCTAATGATGATAAATGGAAATGTATCCTGTTAAAAGATATAGCCTTTTCATAAATTATGGCAATGAATTCTGGAAGCGGTATTCTAACCAGAAAATAAGGTCCCCTTTTTAGAGAGGCATGAGGGGGTGAATTCCTAAATCTACTAAGAGCCTTGAGGTCCTTTACTTATAAAAAGATGAATAGAAAAAATAATTACTTAGTAGCCTGAGTTCGATTATAAGTAATTTATATACCATTTAATCCTATTTAGGTTAAAAAATCAAACCCCTCCGCGGAGTCTCGATAACTCGCGAGAGTCTTCGGACTTGTATTCCCCTCAGCCAAAGGCTGACAGGTTGAAAAGGGGAACTACCTTTTTATTAAATAAGGAATTACTGGAAATCCAATTACATTATTGAAATCATCTAATTATCGGTAGAAGATAGCCAATGGGTTGTGCAGTTGTCATAGATAGCTTGTCCGGCCGATAGGCGGCTCGATTCAGAATCTGACACTTCTGTAAAGCTTTGAATTTCTTTCTGATTCTATTGTAGACACTGGCTCATATTCTCTATCGTCTCATAGAATTCCGTCATGGTCTCTTCTATGATCTGTGCGACAGGTTTTACCGTTTCGATTCTACCAGCGACCTGTCCAGTTAATGCAGCGCTCGCTTCCATATCACCACCAAAGTATAAGTCTTGCACCTTAGAAAAGATTGACTTATAGTCGATGCTTTCTTGGCGCTCTAAGGAACTGGTCAAATCGGTTCGCAAGACTCTGAGTGCTGGACTGCTGAACTGATTGATGATCATGGTGTCTTGGTCGGAGGCATTGGTGATGGCGTCTTTCCAGTTTTGGTGTACGGGAGATTCTTGACTTGAGACCATCCGTGTACCCATCTGGACGCCTTGAGCCCCTAAGGCAAATGATGCTGCCATACTACATCCGTCAGTGATGCCCCCTGCTGCGACGATTGGCACATTGACCTTATCAGCTATCATGGGTAATAGCACCATACTGGCTACGCCTCTCGGATTTTTAAAACCACCTCCTTCGATTCCTTCTACGATAAGTCCATCTACACCAGCCTCGATTGCCTTCATAGCAGCCTTAAAGCTTGGTACGACATGAAATACAGTCAAGCCTGCATCTTTTAAAGGACCGACCACAGGGGCAGGATTTCCTGCTGAAGTAGAGACGAATTGAACCCCTTGATCAATGACGAATTGGACAATGTTAGGATCTTTCACGAAAGCGAGTGCGATATTAACCCCAAAAGGTTTGTCGGTCAGCTCGCGCATTTTTTTAATCTCGACCTTTATCTTGTCGAGCTCACCTGATGAGGTCTCTATGATGCCCATTCCACCAGCATTTGACACTGCTGAAGCAAGAGGGGATCGAGCGATCCAGCCCATTGGCGCTTGAATGATCGGGTAGTCTACACCCAGCATTTCTGTGAGCTTATTATTGATTGGTTTCAAGGGCTTGTATTTTATGGTAGATGAGAAGCTAAATCAGGATTAGGGAAAGTGCTGACTAAGAAATATGATTCATACAGTCTTCGAGCTTTTTAAAATTCTTTTCTGACATTTTATGTAAAGGTAATCGGACTTGATTATCGCACAATCCTTTGATTTTCATAGAGGATTTAATTCCGACAGGATTTCCCTCTATATAGAGCCATTTGTGAAGGTCATAGGTACCAAAGTTGAGTTCTCTCGCTTTAACATAATCTTGATCTAATGCAGCATTTATCATACCCGAGAATTCTCTAGGATAAGCATTTGCGATGACGGAGATCACTCCATCCCCTCCAGCTGCTACCATGGGCAGAGCGACTTCATCATCTCCTGAAGTGACAAAAAATCTGTCAGGTTTATTCTTGATGATTCTTGTGGCTTGAATCAGATCGCCTGTAGCTTCCTTAATACCTATAAATTTTTCACTAGCCTCAGCTAAGCGAATCGTGGTGTACCACTCTATGTTAGACTGTGTTCTTCCTGGTACATTATAAATGATAATCGGCACGGGAGACGCTTCAGCCATGGCCATATAGTGTGCAAAAATTCCCTCTTGAGAAGGTTTCACATATCCAGGGCTCGAACTAAGGATAGCATCTACCCCTGTGAAATCATAGCCTTTGATTTTATTGACTAATTCTAAGGTATTATTACCTCCAAAATTTCCAGCTACGATCGGTTTCCTGCCATCATTATGCTTGATGACAAGGTCTAATAACTTCCTTGCTTCTACTTCATTGAGTGTTGCTGTCTCGCCTGTGGATCCAAGTGGGACAAGATAATCGATACCAGACTCTATGACAAAATCAATAATTTTTGTGTAAGAATCGTAGTCAATCTCGAAATTATCATGAAATGGTGTCACCAGTGCAACACCTGTTCCTCTGAATTGATTTTTCATAATCGTGTTGTAGGTAATTAAGAATTAGCCTTTTTGATCACAAAGTCTCCCATCTTTCCATACTTATCGAGACGATGCTCTATTAGTTCTTCAGGGGTCATAGAAGAGAGCTCTTCTATTTGCTTTTTGATGTGGTTCTTTAGGATTTTGACCATTTTAGAATGATTTACATGAGCTCCACCAAGCGGCTCCTTGACGATGTCATCGATCAGACCAAACTCTAGCATATTATCGGCTGTTAACTTCAGTACTTCAGCAGCTTTTTCTTTATAGTCCCAGGTTCTCCATAAAATGGATGAACAAGATTCTGGAGAAATTACTGAGTACCAGGTATTTTCAAGCATGAAGACCTTATCTCCTAAGCCGATACCTAATGCTCCGCCAGATGCTCCTTCACCTATGACGTAGCATATGATAGGGACTCTGAGCTGAGCCATTTCGAATAAATTTCTTGCAATTGCTTCTGCCTGACCTCTTTCTTCAGCTTCTATGCCAGGATAAGCACCAGGTGTATCTATCAGACAGACGACTGGATAGCCAAATCTTTCTGCCATTTTCATAAGCCTCAAGGCTTTTCGATACCCTTCTGGATTGGCCATACCAAAATTGCGGTATTGCCGCATTTTTGTATTTATCCCTTTTTGATGCCCTATGAATACGATAGGGGCACCATTGATTTTACCAATGCCTCCCACAATGGCCTTATCATCTTTGTATTTACGATCCCCATGTAGTTCTACGAACTTTTTACACATGTGAGTCAGATAGTGCATGGTATATGGCCTATTGGGGTGTCTGGACAACTGTACTTTCTGCCATCCAGTGAGGCCACTGAATACTTCTTTTGACTTCTGCTTTATTTTTTCTTCAATGACTTTGACCTTATCAGTGACATCAATATCACTATCTACCCCGACCTGCCTGAGTTTCTCAAGCTGATCATATAATTTCTCCAAAGGTTTCTCAAATTCTAAAAAGACCATAGTTATGGTTGGTATATCAACGTACAGGCTCCAAAAATAGCTATCCCTTTCGCATTGTATAGAAAAGAATCATTTTTTTTGAAATATTTCTTCGATGTATTGCGAAGTATCAAAATGCTTGTTACTTTTGCGCTCTGCCGAAAGTTGGCATTTTTTATAAAACATATATTGGTCTGGTAGTTCAGTTGGTTAGAATACCTGTCCCGAAATTTCGGGAGGGTCTTAGATCAAACGAGTTACTGGGTTAAAATAAACTGGTCTGGTAGTTCAGTTGGTTAGAATACCTGCCTGTCACGCAGGGGGTCGCGAGTTCGAGTCTCGTCCAGACCGCCAACAAATCAAAGCTTCTGCATTTGCAGAGGCTTTTTTTAAGAATAGAGAGCTTGATTGGATTAAGATAGAGTTACACGAATTCGAAGGGGCTGATTTTAACAACTGGTCTGTTAGTTCAGATGGTTAGAATCCTGTCCCGATAGGACTATCGGGAGGGTCGCGAGTTCGAGTCTCGTCCAGACCGCCAACAAATCAAA
>ENA-ORXT01003313-ORXT01003313.1-marine-metagenome-genome-assembly--contig:-NODE-3313-length-17938-cov-5.193102_pt1 | contig 17938 bp, 20 predicted proteins | sample MGYA00237868_ERZ511482 | MGnify/ENA metagenome assembly ERZ511482 | reverse complement strand
CAGTAGTGAAAAGTGTCATCGCCGATGATAGTGTGGGGCTTCCCCATGTGAAAGTAGGTCATTACCAGGTTTTTATACGAGAGCCCCGATACAGATAATTGTCTGATCGGGGCTTTTTTTATGCCTGTGAATTGGGGGTTAGATTAATCGTAACAGGTTGAGAAAGGCGCATTGTGCCTCTATTAGTTCATCATGCAGCTCAACCAAGCACCAGCTGATTTATCAGACACAAAAAAGGCACCCTGAGGTGCCTTTTATTGCATTAAGTCAGCTGACTACTTAACAACGTTATATTTGCGTAGCAGAATTTCAGACGGGCAAAAACCTGTAAAAGCAGATTGAATCTGGAGGATTGCTACCAAGATCGGCAACCATACCCAGCCGTAACCGAAAACACTCATTAAAATAACGCTAAATAGCACAATGAAGCCGGGTAGTGCTGTTAGTGCATTGCCCATCGTTATATTTTCAAACATAATATTATTAGACATATTCAATCTCCTTATTATCGTTTCTCGATATCAACATAGTCTCTCGAAGCTGCGCCAAGATATAGCTGTCTAGGGCGCCCAATCCGAAAATCGTCATCTTCAATCATTTCATTCCAGTGAGAAATCCAACCCACCGTTCTGGCCATGGCGAAGATAACAGTAAACATATTTAATGGTATTCCCATTGCTAGCAAAATTATACCAGAATAAAAGTCGACGTTTGGATATAGATTTCTAGAGACGAAATACTCATCTGACAGAGCAATAGTTTCTAATTCTACTGCAGTATCGAAGAGTGACTGATATTGGTTGTCTTTGCCAAGCTGCTTGAGAAGGTTCATGCAGGTTTTGCGAATGATAACGGCTCTTGGATCGAAGTTTTTATAAACTCGATGCCCGAAGCCCATCAAGCGGAATCTGTCAGTCTTATCCTTTGCACGGGCAACATAATGGGCAACATCATTATCAGAGTCGACAATGTCTTGCAGCATTCTAATAACCGCTTCATTGGCGCCACCATGGGCAGGTCCCCAAAGAGAAGCAATACCTGCTGAAAGTGCAGCAAATGGATTAGCACCTGAGCTTCCCGCCAATCTCACGGTAGAAGTCGATGCATTTTGTTCATGATCAGCGTGTAATATGAGAAGCAGATCAAGTGCCTTCACAAAAAGAGGATCAGGCGTATATTCCTCTGTTGGCATTGAAAACATCATATGAAGAAAGTTCGCTGAGAATGATAGCGAGTTCTTCGGATAAATCATCGGTTGCCCGTTAGCGTATCGATAGCTCCATGCGGCAATCGTTGGCATTTTAGCAATGAGTCGATGCGCTGTAACCATTCTATGCTGAGGGTCGTGAATATCTTCATCGTGATGATAAAACGCTGAAAGCGCGCCCACTACGCCGACCATGGTGGCCATTGGGTGAGCATCACGACGAAATCCGCTGTAGAAGCGCTTCATTGCTTCGTGGAGCATGGTATGAGTCGTGATAATATCGTCAAACTTATCTAGCTCCTCTTTATTGGGAAGCTCGCCATGGAACAATAAATAGCAAACCTCAATGAAGCTGCTATTTTCAGCAAGCTGCTCAATAGGGTAGCCGCGGTACTCAAGCACCCCTTCAGCGCCGTCAAGATAGGTAATATTACTATGACAACTTGCAGTGGCGACGAAGCCTGGGTCATAAGTAAAATAACCCAATTCCTTTGGCAAACTGCTGATGTCAATGGTTGGACTTCCGGATGTTGGCCTCAGGATAGGAAGTTCGATTTGCTTGCCCGTTACATTATCAGTCAACGTTACAGTATCGTTCGTGCTCATTAGGACTCCTGATGTTAGTTACTTGATCAATCTATCAGCGAATGACTCGATGCCTATATAATGGTAGTTATAGAACTTTGCAGGACTCAGACGTGATAATTTTGCAGTGAAACATTATAATTGAAAAACACGTTCGAAACGTAATTATCGATGATTTCATCGTTGTTATTAATTAACACCTTGCTAATCAAAATGGTTTTTTGCATTGTTGACAACAACTGAAACTAAATTTTATACATAGAACAGCAACTATTTAAGGATGCTATGCCTGAAAAGTGGTGGGAAACTAAACCATTAGATGCCATGTCGAAAGAGGAATGGGAACAGATTTGTGATGGTTGTGGTAAGTGTTGTTTGATCAAGCTTCAAGATGAAGAAGAGGATGGGGGCGAGGTCTACTACACGGATGTGGCATGTCACCTGTTTGATGCCAACACTTGCCAGTGTGCAGATTACAAAAATAGACTGCTAAGAGTGCCTGACTGTGTGCAGTTGGAACCGGGTAACCTTGAGGCATTAAATTGGATGCCACCTAGCTGTAGCTATCGGCGTTTACAGCAAGGGCTCAAGCTTGCAACATGGCACCACTTGGTTGTTAAAGATAAAAATAGGGTTCATACGACAGGGAATTCTGTTATCAAACGTGTGATATTTGAAAGAGATTTGAATGACGAAGACTTAGAGGATCGAATTGTAGAATGGCCACTAAAAGTAACGAACTAACAGAAATACGCTTAGATAAATGGCTCTGGGCTTCACGGTTTTTTAAAACAAGAGCGATCGCGGTTGAGTCTATTAATGGCGGAAGAGTGCATTTAAACGGTGCTCGGGTAAAGCCTGCAAGGGCGATTCGCTGTGGTGATGAGTTAAAAATCACTCGTGGCACAGAGCGCTATCATGTTTTTGTCAGAGGCTTAAATGATAAGCGGCGTCCTGCCAAAGAGGCGGTCCTTATGTATGAAGAAACTGAAGAGAGTGTACAGCTTAGGGAAGAGGCGCAAGAGTTAAATAGACTGCAGAGCGCCAATATCAAACAACCCACACATAAACCAAACAAGCGCGAGAGAAGAGTGATGGATAAATTTAAAGGAAGGTAATATTCTCCCTTGCAAGATATTGACCTGAGTTCAGCAAGGTCTTAAGCTTGTGGTTAGGCGCCGATTTGATTCAGCTTGCGGGCGCTCTATAAATGCAGCTAAAGAGGGCGTCTGCCTGCTTTAGTCCTATATTGCGGGCTTTTTTGTGCCCGTCGTAAATGACAGAAACATAAAATGGATGATATCAATGAGCAATGATTTTCAGTTCGATACGCTAGCAATTAGAAGCGGCCACCAACGCACCAATGAAATGGAGCATGGTGAAGCCATATTTCCCACTTCAAGCTTCGTATTTCATAATGCTGCTGATGCGGCCGCTAAATTTGCCGGCGATCAGCCAGGCAATATTTACGCTAGGATGACCAACCCGACGGTTTCTTATTTTCAAGATCGTTTAGCGGCGTTAGAGGGTGGGGAGTCATGCGTAGCCACCTCCTCGGGCATGTCAGCAATTCTGGCTATCGTATTAGCCTTGCTAAAAAGTGGCGACCATATTGTTTGTTCGCACTCCGTCTTTGGTACGACCACGGTCTTGTTCACCAATTACATACAAAAGTTTGGCATTGAAATTGATTTTGTCGACTTGACTGATTTATCTCAGTGGGACGCTAGGGTTACGCATAAAACGCGTCTACTGTTTGCCGAGACACCTTCAAATCCGCTTACAGAAATCGTTGATATTAAAGCACTAGCTGACATTGCTCATGCGAAAGGCGCTTTGCTAGCGATTGATAATTGTTTTTGTACCCCTGCGCTACAGCGGCCATTAGAGTTTGGTGCGGATATGGTCATTCACTCGGCGACCAAATACCTTGACGGTCAAGGTCGTTGTTTAGGTGGGGCAGTGGTGGGCAGTGCTGAATTAGTAGGCAAAGACGTGGCTGGCATATTGCGTTCTGGTGGCATGGTCATGAGCCCGTTTAATGCGTGGGTTTTTCAAAAGGGTTTAGAAACACTTAGTTTGAGAATGAAGGCGCATTGCGAAAATGCATCGCAACTGGCCAATTGGCTAGTAGAGCAGCCTCAGGTTATGAATGTTTATTATCCTGGATTAAAAAGCCATCCGCAGTATGCGCTTGCGCTTAAGCAGCAGTCAGGCTTTGGTGGGATTGTGTCGTTTGAGGTAAAAGGTGAAAGGGACGATGCATGGCGAGTGGTAGATAGCACCAAGATGATTTCAATTACTGCAAACTTAGGGGATACCAAAACAACCATCACACATCCGGCTTCTACAACACACGGCCGTCTAAGTGAAGATCAGCGCAAAATCGCGGGTGTTTCAGAGCGCTTGCTAAGAGTATCAGTTGGCCTTGAGGCAATTGAGGATATTAAAGCTGACTTGGCACTGGGGTTGTCTTAAGCAGTACCTCGTTTTAATTGACGCATCAAAAACCGTGCGGGGTGGAGGGTTTTAAGCAGCGCGTGTGAGTGAGGAGAAACTTGCTCATCAATCAACTCGCTTAATGCTTTTGCACACAGAGGGCTACTAGTGAGCCCTCTTGAGCCCAATCCGCCTAGGGTATAAAGGCCTGTTAAATACCTTGCTGTGGGGTAACTGAGATTTTGCCCGCCGTTTTTAATTGATGCGTACTGTTGATGATAAAAAGGGAGATCTGGTAATCCACCCACATAGGGCATGCGGTCAGGTGAGGCACTTCTAACGCTGGCATGACCGCTATCTACTGTTTTAAAACTTCTCGCCAACTCAGGAAGATGGGCATGCAGCTGTGTGAGGTTTTGAGCGTCGGCCGTTGGGTTGAGACTAATCGCATCAAACTCTCTATTAAAGGTCGCCCCAAACACATGCCTACCGTGGTAGGCGGGTGTGAGGTAACCCTCATGATTGATGGCACACGTTAGCTGACCGCTCAGTTCATTAGAGGGTGCTAGTGTCGTTTGCCCCAATACACCCGTTAGGGCTAACGATTTACTTTGTGAGAACTGATTAAGATCTTTGCCACCACTTAAAATAACCACTTCAGCGGTAGCGAGTGACTTGCCTAAGCTATCATCTACCGACCATGTTCTGTTATCCAGCAAACGCAATGATGTTACATCCGTGTTAGTGGCTACCTCAACGCTGGCATCCTTTAGTAACGCATTACACCACGACGTAGGATTGATAAAGCCGGCGTTAGGAAAGTAGCTTGCTGAATAGTGGCAAGGGATGCCCGCTAATTTAGAGGCCTGTTCACTGCTAAGTAATTGAATGAGGTTAGGGTTTAGGTGTCTATTTTTTAACGCATCGAGGCGCTGCTGCTCTCGATTAGAGTGGGCGAGCTGTAGCAGGCCGCAGCCAAACCAATCCATATCGATACCGCTTGAAATAAGGTGCTTAAGATGAGCGGTGGTGTATTCAAACGCCTGCTGATAAAAATGCTCAGTAGGGCTTGGTTGAGCCGACATTAAGGGGGATATAATACCGGCTAGATTACCGGATGCTTGTGCGCTAATCTGCTTTTCACGTTCCAGCAATGTCACGCGCCACCCTAAAGCAGATAGGTGCCAGCTAATTTGACAGCCAGCAATTCCTGCTCCCACAACAATGGCATGTTTTTCATTGTACTGTTGTGGGGGGTAGCTAAACCATGGTGTCAATTGCGGATGCCCACACCCTTATCCAATAAGAAATAGGCAATGCTAAACAAAATAGCGCTGAACACTAAAATAATGGCCAGGCTAATATAAATATTAATATCCGAAACGCCCAAAATACCGTAACGAAATCCGTTAACCATATATAAAACAGGGTTCACCAGCGACATCGTTTGCCAAAATGGGGAGAGTAGCTTAATAGAATAGAACACACCGCCAAGGTAGGTCAGTGGCGTTAATACGAACACCGGCACAATACTAATATCATCAAATGATTTTGCATATACAGCGTTAATTAAGCCCGCCGTTGCAAACAGCACGGAAGTTAAAATAAGGGTTAGGACAGTAAGGAAAGGGTGCTGAACCGACATGTCGGTGAAAAATAGAGACACTAGTGTAACCACTGCGCCAACGAGCAAACCACGCACCACGCCACCGCCAATAAATCCAATTAAAATAATGAGATTGGGTGTGGGTGAGACTAGCAACTCTTGTATGTGTCCTTGGTACTTAGCGCTGTAAAAGGATGAGACAACGTTAGAGTACGAGTTCGTAATTACCGACATCATAATGAGGCCGGGGACAATATAGTCGATATAGCTGTAGCCATCTGACGCACTGGTATCGATAGCTCCACCAATAAGCTTCCCAAAAATTACAAAGTAAAGTGCCATCGTAATAGCGGGAGGCAAAATGGTTTGAACCCAAATGCGCGTGAAACGAAAGATTTCTTTAAGGATTATCGTCTTTAAGGCAGTCATTTGATCTTGAAAGGTCATGCTGCAGCCTCCGCTGAGGCGAGGTCGGTATTGCTTTGCTGTACCAAGTTGATAAACAACTCTTCCAGTCGATTCGTTTTATTACGCAAGCTGTCGACCCTAATGTTATGTGAGTTTAGCACTTCAAAAATTCGATTAATCGAGCGCTCTTTATCCAGTTCCACTTCCAGTGTATTTTCATCGATCAGGCGAATTTCAAACTCGTCGGTGGCAGGTACAGTGTGCAATGGCTCTTTAAGATCAAGTACAAACGTTTGAGTTTGTAAGCGCGATAGCAAAGACTTCATACTCGTGTTTTCAACAATATCGCCTTTATTGATGATCGCGATATTGCGACACAGGCTTTCTGCCTCTTCTAAATAATGAGTCGTTAGGATGATCGTAATTCCCGCCTCATTAAGCTTTTTAAGAAAGTCCCACATCGAGCGCCGTATTTCGATATCGACACCGGCTGTAGGCTCATCTAAAATCAGTAGTTTAGGACGGTGTATAAGCGCTCTGGCAATCATTAAGCGACGCTTCATTCCGCCTGAGAGCTCACTGGCCATGCTATTTCGCTTATCCCATAGCTCAAGCTGCTCAAGAAGCTGTTTGGCTCTTAATCGGGCTTCCTTACGAGGGACTCCGTAGTAGCCTGCTTGATTTAGCAGTATTTCTTCAACCGGTTCGAACACATTAAAATTAAACTCTTGGGGCACTAGCCCAATCATCGCTTTTGCTTCACTTCGTTGAGTATCAAGATCAAACCCGTGAATGCTAACGCTGCCGGCAGATTTATTAACAAGCGATGATATGATTCCAATCAGGGTGGATTTGCCCGCGCCATTAGCACCCAACAGTGCGAAAAAATCACCCTTATCAACCGATAAACTGACGCTGTTTAACGCCGTGAATCCATTCTTGTAAGTTTTATTGAGAGTAGAAATTTCTAATGCTTTACTCATGTGTATTGCTCAGGTTGAGTGGCTAACTTGATTGGATGAATAGGTGGGTCAATTGGCGCGATGATATCATGACGATGAAGCCACCTAAATAGAATCTCTGATGATTACAGTTTCAGGTAGTAGAGCATTGCAAACAGCGTGATAACCGACGTGGCATTCCCTACAATTACCATAGATGCGACGCTAATAGGTTCTTGATTGAATCGTTCGGCTACCATGTAGTTAAGTACAGCAGGGGGTAAAATCGCGAACAACAATAACTGTTGTTGCTGTACCAGCTCTAAAGGAATTAGCCAAATAAACAGCATGGCTGCTATTAAGCCAGACAGTGGCCTAACAACCGAGCCCAGTAAACCAATGCGCCAGGCGTCTAGGTTTACATCAATCATGCGAATTCCTAGTGTAAATAACATCAAAGGAATGCAAATCTCACCTAACATGCGTATCGGCAGCGCTACGGCTTCTGGCAGTTGCACCTGTGCAAAGCTTAGCGAGATGCCGACGATCGTGGCTAGGTTAATTGGCATTAACAACAGCTTTAACCAAGAAATTTTGCCGCCAACAAGCCTTGTGCCTAAGGTGAAATGCAGGCAGTTGCTGCTTAAAAATAACACCATTGCAGCAGGGAGCGCTGATTCACCAAAGGCGAGAATTGCAATGGGCAGTCCCATATTGCCGCAGTTGTTAAACATCATCGTTGGCACAAACACTGGAAATGAGAGTTTTCGCCAGTAGGCAATGGCCCAAGCAACTAAGCCTGAAAAGATCACCACTCCAACGCCTGCCAGTAATAACCAGCGATACGACCACAAATCAAACTGACCGCGCATTAAAGAATCAATGACAAGTGCCGGAACAAATACATCGATATTCATTCGGTTAACGGTGCCAATATCACTTGGGCGCCATCGTCCGTAAAGGTAACCCACCAGTATGATTGAAAAGACAGGGAACAGAACGCCAAACACCTGAGACATGGTCAAATACCGATTAAGTAAGGAGATGAGAAGGCGCGCATTATAGCGGATTTGCCTAGCTGATTTTCTAATTAATGGTTTTGTGTCTAACAAGAAATTTTGAGGTGATGAGCGTTACAAAGCATTGTATCTAGTAATCAAAGAGGCGACCGTCAAATAAAGACAGCTCGCCTCACAAAGCTATGTATTTACAAATTAACGCAAGCGGATTCTCTGACCTGCTTGAATATTGTGTTTCTTGCTGCCTTGCAGTTTGTTTAAGCGAACCAGGCGGCTCATGCTAACGCCAGACTTTACTGAGATGCGATACAGCGTATCGCCCCGGCGCACTCTGTAGCTTTTAGCTCTTTTAAGGCTTGCAGCGCGCTGTGCACGGGTGGTTCTGGTGGCGCGCTTTTGGCGGGTGGCACGCTTGGCTCTCTTTGGCGCTTTTTTCTTGGCTTTTTTAACAACTTTCTTTTTAGCTTTTGGCTTTTTTTCTTTTATGACTGCGGGTGTTTGCTCGACCACTTCAGTGCTAGCGGATTGTGCGGCGGGTTTAGCCGCAGGTGTTGGCGCAACGTCGGTAGTTTGCGCTTCAAAGACAATAAAGCCATCGCTATCGGTAGTGTCTGCAACCGCGGCGGCAGAAAACGACAATACAAATACTGAGAAAGCGGTTAGAAAAACTGGTGTGGTACGTTTCATAAATTTGAACCCCTGTAATTTTTAAGCGGATATCCATCATTCATCTGATTATTAATTAAACAGACGGCAACGATATTCTGCATCAAATCTTTATAAATTGAGATTACCAAACGTTAAGCGTTGGCGATGTTAGGTAATAGTGAAAGTCACTTTGTTTGTAAATATTAACTTAAGTTCGATCGCGGATTAACTTTTGTTGGCTAGGAATACTCGCTATCATCTACAGCGAGATACGGGCGGCATTTCACTAAGATATGCGCAAAATCATGGCCGTGAGGGCCAAACATTTTAACTGACACAAATTAATAAGGTTTACATATGAAGTTTTTTGTTGATACAGCTGACGTCGATGATATTCGGGAGTTAAATGCACTAGGTCTTGTGGATGGCGTTACTACTAACCCATCACTCATTCTTAAGTCTGGTCGCGATATAATTGAAGTCACCAAAGAAATTTGCAGCATTGTTGATGGCCCTGTTTCAGCTGAAGTGGCAGCGACAGAGTATGAGCAAATTATGAAAGAAGCAGCCGTTTTAGGGGCTATCGCGGACAATATTTGCATCAAATTACCACTGACGTTAGATGGTCTGAAAGCGTGCAAATCGTTAACCGATGACGGCCATAAGACCAATGTAACGCTGTGCTTCTCGGCAAATCAGGCATTGTTGGCAGCTAAAGCTGGCGCTACCTATATCTCACCGTTTGTGGGTCGCGTTGATGATATTGGGACGGATGGTATGGACCTCATTCAAGAGATACGCACCATCTACGACAACTATAATTTCAAAACAGAGATTTTGGTTGCCTCAATCCGTTCAGTGAGCCACGTGAAGATAGCCGCGCTAATCGGGGCCGATGTTTCAACAATCCCACCGTCAACGTTACGTGCATTGGTTAAGCACCCTTTGACAGACAAAGGCTTAGCAGCGTTTTTGGCCGACTGGGAAAAGACAGGGCAAGATATCGTTAGCTGATCTTATGGATTACTAGTGGCCAACCTCAGTTGGTGCTTAAAACAAAGCCATCGGTTTAACTATCGGTGGTTTTATTGTTTTTGCCAAACCAAAATGCGGTTATTCGCGGGCATCTCATTATCTTGAATGAGGTGTAGGTCAACGTCATTGGCTAAACGTTCAATGTCTTCAACGTTGCGTATACCGCTGGCCGGGTCGCGCATTTTTAAGCTTTGATCAAATTGCGCATTGCTGGCGCTGGTGTATTGCCCTGCAACATTAAAAGGGCCATAGCAAACCATCAACCCACCGGGTTTAATGCAAGGTGCACCGCGTTGAAAAAGATCAATCACATTGTGCCAGTGCATTATGTGCATAACGTTAGCGCAGTAGAGCAGGTCATACTGCGTTGTTGGCCAAATATCGTCGCTCACATTTAAGCTTAATGGTGTTAATACATTTGGCAGATTCGCCTCATCAAGCCATAGCTGAATGCCTGCATGGTACTGCGGTTGGTCGCTACACTGCCAAAGTACATGAGGAAGTGCTTCACCAAAATACACCGCGTGCTGCCCGGTGCCCGTGCCTATCTCTAGTAAACTGTGATGAGTGCAGGTTAACTGCGTTGTTAGTAATGCCTTTAATACGGCAAGGATCGGCTCACGGTTTTGATCACAGGCTACGGAGTAAGGTTTCATAAGTCTGACGCCTGATAGGGTGATTTTAACTGCTCGCGGTATGCTTTGACCCCTGCAGACTCTTGCTCAACGTATTGCGCGATGGATTCTTGATAAGGCGAGTTATTTAACCAGTGTGCTGAACGGGTTGCCGTTGGGATAAAGCCACGAGCGATTTTGTGTTCACCCTGTGCGCCAGGTTCAAAGACCTGTAAACCGTGACGGATGCAGTACTCGATGCCTTGATAATAGCAGGCTTCAAAATGTAACTTATCAACTTGGTGCGTACAGCCCCAGTGCCGCCCATACAGTCGTGTATCACTTCTAAACATCAAGGAGCCTGCAATGCATTCACCTGACGGCAGGTCGGCAAGCACTAAAAATACTTGGTCAGGCAGTTTATTGGCAACTTCCTGAAAAAAGCCTGTGTTTAACGTAGGCGTGCTCCACTTTTCTTCAAAGGTGACTTTGTAAAAATGTGCGAAATCATTCCAATCTTGTTCGAGCGCAGTGTGACCATCCAGTAAACGTAAAGTCACTCCAGATTGCTGCATGCGCTTGCGTTCCTGTTTGACGTTTTTACGCTTTTTTGCGGTAAGTTTTAGTAAAAAGTCCTCAAAGGTTTGATAGCCTTGATTGTTCCAGTGAAACTGGCAGTCATGGCGTAGCAGTACGTTGGAGCCATTAAGATTGAGTGCAGACAGCCAGTCAACCTGATCGGCTCGGGCAAATAAGCAGTGAAAGCCACTAAGGTCATTGTCTGTTGCCAGTTGAGCAACCGTTTGCATGAGAATTTGATAATGTGCTTCTGGTGCGGTTGAGTTACTTAAAAAGCGCTGCCCAGAAGCTGGCGTGTAGGGTATTGAAGATACGAGTTTTGGAAAGTATTGCAGGCCGCTACGTTTGTACGCATCGGCCCATGCGTGATCAAAAACGAACTCACCGTAGGAGTTGTACTTTTGATAAAGCGGCATAGCAGCGATGAGGCAATCGTCCTCATAGATACCGACATGACAGGGTATCCAACCAAACTCAGGCCCGACAGAACCGTGGTTTTCTAAGGCTGCAAGAAATTCATGACGCATGAATGGGTTATTGTCTTCAACCAATAAATTCCACTGTTTGGCTGGAATTTGATTGATTTCACCGTGTATTTTTATCTTCATGCTTAAAATTGTTGCTCGAATGGGCCGAATTATTGCATTATAGCGATATGAAACTAATAACAAAAAGAATGATGTGGGGAGCAAGGCTATTATTGTGGTCGATGTGCGGCATCGTTCTGATTTACTTATTAATTTTATTTGTATTTCGCTGGGTACCTATACCAACCTCTGCATTTATCTATCATCAAAATGCACTGCACAAAGCAGAACCTAAGGTATACAGTAAAGCGAACTATGAATGGATTGACTGGAAAGATATCCCGTCTGATTTAGCCTTGGCTGTGATCACGGCTGAAGATCAGCGTTTTCCGACGCATTGGGGGGTCGATCTTATCGAAATGCGTAACGCAATCATGAATAGGGAAGGCGCCTCTTCAATCCGCGGTGCTAGCACTATTACGCAACAAGTGGCTAAGAATCTTTTTTTATGGAATGGGCGCAGCTACTTACGCAAAGCGGTTGAGGTATTCATTAGCCTATCGCTCGAGTTGGTTTGGTCTAAAGAGCGAATACTTGAAGTGTATCTAAATGTCGCCCAATTTGCGCCGGTTACCTTTGGTGTTAAAGCGGCCAGTGAAAAGCTCTATAACAAAGCACCTAACGAACTAACCCGAGAAGAGAGTGCTATGTTGGCGGCGGTGCTGCCAACGCCTGCCAAGTCTAATGCACTAGACCCAAGTGAGACGCTTAAAAAACGTCACGCTTGGGTGCTTGAGCATATGAATAAACTTGGCGGGGTAACTTACTTAAACCGACTGTAACAGGCTTAAAGTCATTTAAGACTCCATCGGGCCGCCAGCATCTTTCCAGCCACCGATGCCACCAATGTTAGTCACTGACTGATAACCCATCTCTTGCAGCGTTTTACCACTAAGCGCAGCTTGGCCACCTGCGGCGCAGATTAAGTAAATATTGGCGTCTTTTTTCATGGCAGGGTTATGAAATTGCGTTGCTTCATCCGCTGCAAACTCAAGAAAGCCGCGGGGTATGCGCTGCGCTCCAGCGATAGTCCCTGTTTCAGATACTTGCGCTGAATCGCGCACATCGACAAATACAGCGTCTGAACCGTGCAGCGCAATAGCCTCTTTAACGTCTAGTGTTGGGACAGTTTCGTTAGCTGAGTCTAAAAAGTGTTGGGCAGTTTTCATGATGCATCCTCGTCAAGTTAAGTGGGTTGTTAATGAACTATCATAGGGTCGGCGCACTATCGTTACAATAATAAGCCCCCGCTATTTTTAAAATCCTATCTGGTTTTGGTGAATAGAGCGAGGTAGGACGTGTGCAAAAGGTTATTTATACCCAAGCGCTTAATTCAAACTCCGTTAAAGAGTCAATAATTAAAGTGGCGTCCTGAAAGGCATCATGACTCATATTTGGGTCAGGGACGGCAATCACCTGCATGCCTGCAGTATTGGCTGCTTGAACGCCAGAGGGAGCATCTTCAAACACTAAGCAGTTTTCAGGTGCGTAACCGAGTATCTTAGCCGCGGTTAGGAAGATATCAGGTGCAGGCTTAGCCTTTTTAACATCCGGATGATTGCTCGTTACCACGGCATCAAAGTAGTTAAACCAATCCTGATGATGACTGGTCTTTAGTTTGAAGTGGTGTTCATTGGAGCTAGTTGCGACTGCAATGGGGATTTTCTTGGCCGATAGCGTTTGGATTAACTCCGGTGCGCCTGCTTTTGGTTTTGCAAAAGGAAATCGCTCGTCTAACAAGGCGTTTCGCTCTTCAAGATAAAACTCAGGCTCAAAAGGAAGGTCAAGTGCCTTCACCAAATAGCTGGCAGCATCGTGAGAGTCACGGCCAATCATATGAGACTTCACGGACCAATCAAAGACCTTGCCGTAGCGTCCAACGATCATTTGCGTGACTTCGGTGTAGATACTTTCGGTGTCTAAAAGCAAGCCATCCATATCAAACAAGATGGCTTTTATTTCAGCGTTTTTCATCTTCGCATCACCTTATATCTAGAAGTATAAAGGCTGCAAAGATACCACAATCAACAGGCGAGTTTGGAGTTAAAGCCGCCTGCTGATCCGTGTTTTAAGATTTTGACTTAATGAATTTTTCAATCGATGTGACCGGCAGTTGACCCGGCTGAAGTGCAACTAACTTACCTTTAGGGTCAAAAATCATAAAGGTTGGTGTGCCAATTAGTCCTTCTTGCGCTTTAAGCTCCATCCAAGCATTTATCTCGATAGGGTTACTAAGGATGTTTTTGAACGGCATTTTGTACTCTTTGATCATAGACTTTGCCGCGGCTTTACCCGCTTGCCCATCCAGTGAAATACCAACGATCCTTACATTATCCATTTTGCCGTCAAACTTAACCATTTCAGGCATGTGGTCCCGACAAGCATGGCAATTGGATGCCCAAATCTCAACGACTGACCACTTTCCTTTTCCTATCTGATCTTCTATGGTGGTCTTTTTACCATCAAGGTCGGTGAAGGCGAGCGCCGAGCTGCTTAAGAAAATAGTCCCAATAAACGTTAAAAATAAGGTTTTAGCTAAAAAAAACAGTTTCACGAGTGTGTTCCTCAATTTATGATGTGGGCGCTGGTTATCACTATTAAAAATCTGCGCACTTAAAATTTACATAACTACTTAAAAGATATAAAAAATGCCGACAAGTTCCCCCTATTCGACACGCGCTGTATTATTTGATCTGGATGGCACATTGCTTGATACCGCGCTTGACATGGTAAGATCGCTTAACATTTTGCTGCAAGAAGAAGGTGTACCAACGGTCGATGCATCCGTTGCTCGCCAGCATGTATCTGACGGTACAAAAGCGTTAGTCACCCTAGGGTTTGGCGCACAACAATCAACTGAACAATTTGAGCGGCGCTGCCAGCGCTATCTCACTATCTACGAAGAAAACCTGTGCGTGGATACAGTTTTCTTTGAGGGTATGGCAGAAACAATAACGCATCTTGAAGCGCACGGGGTGCTATGGGGGATTGTGACTAATAAGCCCGCTTTTCTGACCGACCCTCTGCTCAAAGCGCTGGGGCTTGATGCTAGGGCGAGTGTGGTCCTTAGTGGAGACTCTCTGCCCCAACGTAAACCCCATCCTCAGCCGTTGTTTCATGCTGCAGGTGAAATAGGCTTGCTGACAACCGAATGCATCTACGTGGGTGATGCTGAGCGCGATATTATCGCTGGCAACCGAGCGGGCATGGTGACGCTTTTAGCAAGCTATGGTTATATAGAGGCGGGCGATCAACCAGAAAATTGGGGTGCCAATGGCATCATCCAATACCCACAGGAAATACTGGATTGGCTGGGTGAATCACCAACCGTAGAACTTGATTTGGCGCGGGCTAATTAAAATAATCCTCACCGACACATTGATAAATTAGAGAGAAAATAACGTGAATATAAGCAGAAATACCGCGAGATCAACATTATTTCAAGTCGTGCTATTTTTAGTATTGCTCGCCGCGGCTTTGTTTTGGCAGCGCAATAACATTGCAGACTTGTATTTGTCCGGTGAGATCAACCCCGTGGGTTGGTTGTTAAACGGCGTGATTATTCTATTGTTTTTACTAGGAATGTTGAGAATGATCTCGCTATTGCTGTCTTACAGCAGTGAGCATAATGTTCTAGAGCGCCTAGTTGAGTCGGTTAACGATGGGGCTAATGACCCTGCGAGTGATTTGTCAGAAAACGCGTTGGCCGTTAAGCGCTATCGTTACGTGACCGAGATGGCACGCCAAGCCAATTCAGTTGACCAAGGCGCGTTAGCCTCAAATTTGAGTACGTCAGAGCAAAGCCGTTTTACCTTGGTGCGCTACGTTAACAGTGTGCTAATTTTATTGGGTGTTTTTGGTACCGTGGTGTCGTTGTCTATCGCCCTAATTGGCGCCTCCAGCCTGCTAGATTCACCAGAAGGTGCTAATAAAATGGGGATGATCATAGGTGGGATGTCTTCAGCGTTAAGTACAACGATGACCGCTATTGTCTGTTTTGTGATCTATGCCTATTTTTACTTACGGCTTAACAATGCCCGCGCGCAGTTACTAAATGGCATTGAGAGCATGACAGCAACGTATCTGTTGCCCAATGCGATGCATACCGAATCATCGTTAATGAGTCAGGTGGGTGAGCTGACAATTGCGCTTAACAAATCGGTTGAGCGACTCACCGAAGTACAGCAGCACTTTATTACTGCCGCTGATCATTTAAACGCTGCGGTGCTCAAACAGTCCAAAGGCAGTGGGGTTAGTGAAGAAACCTTATTAGAATTTAAAGAACTCTTAAGAGAAGGCTTTAGATTGCCAACGCCTGCCGCTTCAAGCAAGCCTACGGGCGCTAGTGCGCCGGGGGATCATATCCCAACAATGACGCAGCCGGTAGCCAAGTCATGAGAAATGGATTTCCTGATTATCATCAATTCCCTGATAGGGATCACGGTGATGAGAGTTTTTGGCCATCATTTACCGATATTATGATGGTTATCACCATGGTGTTTCTATTGGTCACGGTGATGGCCATTACCAACAACTGGAAGCTGGTGACTGACCTTAAAACGAGCATTCAAGCCGAACGACTTGCTGCAGAGCAGGCGCTTGACAGTAAAGCACAAACCAATTCGCTTGAAGATCAAATGATCATGTTACAAAAGCGCTTGGTAGACGCCAGCAAGGTCGCGGTGGATAAGCAGGTGGCCAATGACGCGTTACAAAAAGAGCTAAGTCGCATCTTGGCAAGAGTGAGTAAGATTGAACAAACGCTTGAAGCGACGCTCAAAACAGTTGCAGAGCGCGAAAAGCAGCTTGAACTGAGTAGCCAGCAGGTGAACACGTTAAGAGCTGACCGTGACAAACAGTTGGCTACCTTAGCCACCCGCGCGCAGGCTTTGACCAACTTGCAGAGCATTCAAGAAACCAGTCAGCAGCAGGTAATGCGCTTGCAAGCGGCACTGGATGAAAAGCAGGCGGCATTTATTGCCAGTGAGCAAGACAAAAAGACTGTGCAACTAGCGCTGGTTGCGGCGCAAACTGAGGTGCTGAGGCAGCAAGCTGCGCTTAAAGCTGAGCAACTGGCACTACAAACACAACAAGCCGCGCTTCAAGAGGCGAGAACTGGAAGTGAGAGTAAAGTCGCGGCTTTGGAGAAGATTAGTGATGAGCGCGGTAATAAAATTAAAACGTTAGAACAATCGTTAGCGCGCGCCAATGCAGCGTTGCTGGCCAGTCAAGCCAGTAACGAGACAGCACTTAATGACCTACAGGCACAGCTAAGACAAACCCAAGAGACGTTAGACACTAGTCGCGAGCGCCTGCAGCTTAGCGATGAGCAGCTAGATCAGATGCGAGCGGAAGTCATCGCGTTAGAGCAGGCTAAGACAAATGAGGCCAGTGCGCTAGCGGTGCTGCGCTCAGAGATGTCGCTACTAGAAACATTGCGCGCGCAAGATGAGGCGAAGCTGCAGAGCCTTAAGGGTGAATTTGACACGCTCGATACAAAGTATCAAAAGCTGGTGCGTCCAGCACGTTCCAGTAACGGTAAGCATGTGGTCTCAGTTTGGTATAGTAAACAGACCGGACGCGATGTGTATCGGATTAGAGATTCTGCTAAGGGCAGCTTTGTAACGACGACTCGCCAAGGGATGGCGAGTAAATTAGCGGCATTAAAAGACAAACACGGCAAAGCGCTGTACGTGAAGGTGATAATCCCTGAAAATAGCGCGCTTTCGTATTCAGACGCTTGGCGGTTCACAACAGAGATGCAGCGAGCGTATGATTATTATTATCAGGATGATGAATAAATACAGGATCTTATATGTCTGAAGCACTATTAAATTTTGTTCCCCCAATCGATGCATTGCAAGGTCGCGTTATTTTAGTGACCGGCGCTCAAGAAGGCATTGGCCGAGCCATTTCAAAAGCGTATGCCAGCTACGGTGCGACGGTGGTGTTATTAGGGAAAACCATTGCAAAACTCGAAGCGGTTTATGATGAGATTACCGAAGCGGGTCACCCCGAGCCTGCTATCTATCCACTGGACATGGCGGGTGCCACAGCGCATGACTACCTCGAAATGTCTAAAATTCTCAGCGAGCAGTTAGGGGGGCTAGATGGTTTGGTGCTTAATGCTGCTTGGTTGCCAGGCTTTATGCCCTTTGAGCAATATGATTTGGAAAGTTGGCAAAAGGTGATGACAATCAACTTAACCGCAAACTTTCTTACGGTACAGGCTTGCATCCCACTGTTAAAGCAATCAAAACATGCTTCAAT
>ENA-ORXT01003310-ORXT01003310.1-marine-metagenome-genome-assembly--contig:-NODE-3310-length-17964-cov-5.435959_pt1 | contig 17964 bp, 10 predicted proteins | sample MGYA00237868_ERZ511482 | MGnify/ENA metagenome assembly ERZ511482 | reverse complement strand
GGCGCAGGGACGCACCTCCCTACCTTTCGCCAACCCCATACCCGAATCGCCCGGGGGTTCTTAACCAAGCGCCATTGGCACTACGGCGACCGCGTCCGGCGACTTGTCGCCGCCACCTTGGCCTGTCAGGATTGGCGAGTGCCTGCCTCCGCTCTTCGTCTCTTCGCGCTCGGGATTCTCTCCCTGACCGCGTGCCTGCCAATCTCGGCCGCGCCGAAAAAGACCAGCGTCCTTTTCATCCTGGTCGATGACCTCGGCTGGACCGACCTCGGCTGTTATGGGAGCGATCTCTACGAGACTCCGAACATCGACGCCCTCGCGGAAAGCGGCCTGCGTTTCGCCAACGCCTACGCCGCCTGCACGGTCTGCTCGCCCACCCGGGCCGCGATTCTCACCGGCAAGTACCCGGCGCGACTTCACCTCACCGATTTCATCCCAGGCGGCCGACAGGCAAACGCGCCGCTCCTGATTCCAGATTGGAACCAGCACCTCGCCTTCGAGGAGACGACCCTCGCCGAGGTCCTGAAGCAGCACGGTTACGCCACCGCGTCCGTGGGCAAATGGCACCTCACCCCCTGGGACCCCTCGACCAACGATTCGCATCCGTCCTACTACCCCGAGCACCACGGCTTCGACCACAACCGCGGAGGTCACGAGCGCGGGCTGCCGCCCAGCTACTGGTGGCCATACGGAAGAGGGGCCACGCTGGAAGCGAAAAAGAACAACAACCTCTATCGCACCCTGCCCATGGAACGCGGCGGCGAGGGGGAATACCTGACCGACCGACTCGCCGAAGAAACCATCGTGCTCCTCGATGGTTGGGCCAAGGAGGAAAAACCGTTCTTTCTCTACCTGCCGTTTTACACGGTCCACACCCCGATCATGGGCAAGCCCGAGCTGGTCGAGAAATACGAGGCCAAGATCAAGGAGCGCGGTTCCGGGTGGCACAGCAACGCCGCCTATGCCGCCATGGTCGAAAGCCTCGACGACTCGGTCGGGCGCATTCTCGACCGCCTCGACGAGCTGGGAATTCGCGATGAGACCGCCGTCATTCTCACCTCGGACAACGGCGGTTATACCGGTCCGCCCACCAAGCAGACCTCGCTCACCAGCAACCTGCCGCTCCGTCAGGGCAAGGGAGGCGTCTACGAGGGCGGGGTGCGGATTCCCGCGATCGTCTCGTGGCCGGGGATGGACCGACGGGGCGGCATCGCGCTCGACCCGATCATCTCAATGGACTGGTTTCCCACGGTGCTCGACCTTCTGGATATCAAGGACGTCCCCGAGGATCTCGACGGGGTCAGTCTCGCCGAGGTGATGCGCGACGGTCACAACGAGCTCGACCGCGAGGCGCTCTACTGGCACTACCCGCACTACCATTCCGCTGGGGCCGAGCCCTACAGCGCCATCCGCGTCGGGCACTGGAAACTGATCGAGTTCCACGCCGACGGACGCGCTGAACTCTACGACCTCGCGAACGACGTCCACGAGGACAGAGACCTCGTCGAGCAGGTGCCGGAGATCGCCGCGCTTCTGAAGAAGCGCCTCGGCGAGTGGCGGGTCGAGGTCGGCGCACAGATGCCCACGAGAAACGAACAGCATGATCCGTCCAAGCCTCGGGGTCGGAAAGCCCGAGACGGAAAACTGATTCCCGTGAGTCCGGTGCGTTGGGAGCTGAGCGAAGAATAGGACACCCGGTACAAAAGGGAAAAGGCAGGCGGATGGAAATGATCGATCCTGCTTTCCCGCCGCCATTCCTTGCGCCACCTTGGCACCTCGTGAAGATGCCTCTCCCCATCGTGCTCGCCCTGGCGACGACCTCCGCGGTCTGGGGCGAGATCGATTTCGCCCGGGAGATCCAGCCGATCCTTTCGGAGAACTGCTATTTCTGCCACGGCCCGGACGGGGCCGAACGCAAGGCCGACCTCCGGCTCGATACCGAGGAAGGGGCGCGGGCCTCTCTGCAGTCTCACGACGGCAAGCCAAGCGAGCTTCTCTACCGGATCACCACCGACGACGCGGACGACCTGATGCCGCCGCCCGACTCGAATCGGGCCCTCACCGAGACCCAGCGCCAACTCATCGCCCAATGGCTTGCGGAGGGCGCGCCGTGGGGACAGCACTGGGCCTTCGAGCCGATTCGAAAACCCGCCGTACCGCAGCCAGGTGACGGGGCCTCCAGCCATCCCGTCGACGCCTTTCTCGCCCGGCGTCTCGCCGCCGAAGGGCTCGACTTCTCCCCACCCGCCGAACCTGGCCGCCTCCTCCGCCGGGTGTCCCTCGACCTCACCGGACTGCCACCCAGCCCCGCCGAGGTGACCGACTTCCTCCGCGCGTGGGAAAGGGATCCCGACCAAGCCTATGGCACCGCCATCGACCGGCTCCTTGATTCACCCGCCTACGGCGAACGCATGGCCTGGGACTGGCTGGAGGCAGCCCGCTACGCCGACACCAACGGCTACCAGGGCGACGCCGAGCGCACCATGTACCCGTGGCGCGACTGGGTCGTGAAGGCCTTCAATCAGAACGTCCCCTACGACGACTTCTCGATCTGGCAGCTCGCCGGCGACCTTCTGCCCGGCGCCACCTTCGAGCAGCGCATGGCCACCGGATTCCTCCGCTCGCATCCGATCAACGGCGAGGGGGGTCGCATCGCCGAGGAGAACCGCGTCGAGTACGTCTTCGACATGGCCGAGACCACCGGCACGCTCTGGCTCGGGCTGACTTTCAACTGCTGCCGCTGCCACGACCACAAGTACGACCCGCTTACCCAAGTCGACTACTATTCGATGACCGGGTTCTTCAACCAGACGCCGGTCGATGGAAAAGGCGGCAGCCCGCAGACCCAGCCCACCGTCCCGGCCCCCACGCCGGAGATCATTGCGGAAATCGGCGCCCTCCAGCGTGGACTCGGCGAACTCCGGAAAACGCTGGCCGCCCAACTGGAGGTTCTCGCCCCTCTGCAAGCGACCTGGGAGGAGGCGCAACTCGCGAGCTTCGATTCAGAAACCGCGCTCGGAAACTGGACGCTGCTCGAACCTGTCAGCGCCACTTCAAAAAACGGTCAGGAGCTGAAGTCGCTCGGCGACTTCTCGATCCTCGCCAGCGGCACCAATCCGAAAACAGACGTCCTCGAAGTCGTGCTCGAGCCGAAGCCCGGGCAGACCCTCACCGCGCTCCGCCTCGAAGCCCTTCAGCACCCTTCGATGACCAAGGGCGGACTGGCCCGATCCGATAGCGGCAACTTCGTTCTCACCGGTATCACACTCGCGACCCGCACCGGCCCCGCCGCCGCCGCCGCCACCGCCACCGCCACCGCCGAACCGATCCCCGTCGCGCTCAGCGACCCGCAGGCCAGCTTCGAGCAGGGCGGCTACAAGATCAGCGGCACCCTCGACGAAGACCCCAGCACCGGATGGGCGGTCCACGAAGGGCGTCCCGTGGACAAGGCACACGAGGGCCTCTGGAAAATCGCCGAGCCGCTCTCCATCGGCGAAGGCCAGCAACTTGTCGTCACCCTGAAGTACGAGTCGAAGCACGAACTCCATCATCTCGGCCGCTTCCGCCTCAGCGTCAGCGACGACGCCAAGCCCACGCTCGTCGGCGCCGGCAGCGACCTCGCCCCGGTTCTCCGGGTCCCCCTTGAAAAGCGCAGCCCCGAGCAGCAGAAACTGGTCCGCGAGGCCTTCGAGGACAGCGATCCCGCGATCAAGGCGCTGAAGGCTCGGATCGAGACGCAGGCGAAGCAGGCCGCCGACGTCGCCAAGAGTATCCCCAAAGTCATGGTCATGGCAGACATGGAGACGCCCCGTCCCACCTACCGGCTCGATCGCGGTCTCTACTCCGCTCATCAGGAGGAGGTACCCACCGCCGTGCCCGCCATGCTGCCGCAGCTTCCAGCGGGGGAAAAGCCCAACCGCCTCGCCCTTGCCAAGTGGCTCTTCGCCGAAGACAACCCGCTCACGGCCAGAGTCACCGTCAACCGCATCTGGCAGCAGCTGTTCGGCATCGGCCTGGTCAAGACCGCCGAAGACTTCGGCGTGCAGGCCGAAGTGCCGCCCCACCCGGAACTGCTCGACTGGCTCGCCGCCGACTTCCGCGAGACGGGCTGGGACATGAAACGCCTGATCCGGCAGATCGTCACCAGCCGCGCCTACCGGCAGAGTTCGAAGGTCAGTCTTTCCCTGCTCGACGTCGATCCCGAGAACCGTCTCCTGGCCCGCGGAGCACGGTATCGGATGCCGTCGTGGATGATCCGCGACCACGCCCTCGCCGTGAGTGGTCTGCTCGTCGACAAGGTCGGCGGCGCCCCCGTCAACGGCTACCAGCCGCCCGGCGTGTGGGAAGAAGCGAGTTTCGGGAAGAAGAAGTACGTGCAGGGCAGCGGCGACGCCCTGTACCGCCGCAGCCTGTACACCTTCTGGCGACGCATCATCGGCCCCACCCTGTTCTTCGACACCGCCGGCCGCCAGGTATGCGAGGTCAAGCCCAAGCGCACCAATACCCCGCTTCACGCCCTCACCACCTTGAACGACGTCACCTTCGTCGAGGCCGCCCGCGTCCTCGCCGACCGCGTCCTTACCGAGGGCGCTGCCACCGACGACGAGGCCCGCCTTGTCCGGATTTTTGAGAGTATCCTCGCCCGCCCCCCGCACGCCAGGGAGCGCGGGATCCTCCTCGCCGCCCTCGCCCGAAGCCAGGCCGAGTTCGAGGCCGATCCCGAGGCTGCCACCCAGCTCGCCTCCTTCGGCGAGTCGAAGCCCACCCCCGGCCTCGACCCCGCCACCCACGCCGCCTGGACCTCCCTCTGCCTTGCCGTCCTCAACCTCGACGAAGCCCTCACGCGGGAGTGACGCTACCCACCTTCAAACGAGCGTTCTCAATTCATGCGCTGATCTCGAAGACCTCGACATCATCTGCAACGATTCTCCATTCGGAGTGATCAAAGAGAACATGAACTGAAAAGGTGTCAGCACTTTCGAGATGGACCTCTTCATAGAGCCACCAAGTGATCTTTTCTTCGAGTTCAGGGGCAGGTCCGATCGCGTTTCGGAAGACGATATCCACGGATGGGAAGCGACCAAGACAATGCTTCCGATCAACTCGGAACCAGAGATCGCAATCCTTGCGCGAAACGCTTTCCACCATGCCGTCATGAAGTGCAGTTTGGCCAAACGCCTGAAGTCCGCGGGGAAGTTTTGAACGGATGCTTTTGAGATGAGCCTCGTAGCTCGCGTCTGCTTGCATCCAATCAGCTTGGGCGTCGATCACATGGGACAGATTGGGATTGCCCTGCATGGCGTCGTATCGTTCTCGGGTGAAGAATTTCATAAATGATGATGGAAGCGACGAGCGGCAAGTTGCGCTATTTTGATGAATGAGGGGAAGCCGTAGGCTTCAAAGCCAGTAGCTGGTGATTGAGCGGAGCGACGAGCGGCAAGCAGCGCCATTTCGATGAATGAGGGGAAGCCGTAGGCTTCAAAGCCAGTAGCTGGTGATTGAGCGAAGCGACATCACCAGAAGACATCACCAGAAGACATCACCAGAAGAATCACCAGAACCTCGGAGCGTGGAAAGGTATCCCGGAGGGATACCAGCCTCGCAAGCCAACCGCTGCAGCTAGTCGAGGAAACGATCCTCGTACGCAATCTCGGCTTTCTCGAGAAACTCGACCAATTCTTCTCGAAAAGATTTGTGCCGATGATGTTCCTCCTGGGACGCGATGTAGGAGCGTACGCCTTCACGAGCAGTCGGGCCGACTGAAAATGCCCCGTAGCCGATCTGCCAAGCGAATTTTTTTTCACCAATCGTCTCGTGAACCCAGACGGAACTGGCCTTCTTGAGTTCACGCATGAAATCAGAGAGGCGGTGGGTCGCCCTGAGGCCGACCAGGACGTGGACATGGTCGGCGGTCCCACCGATTCCTTTGGGCGACCCTTCGAGGCCTTTGATGCAGCCACCTAGGTATTCGTGCAATCGGGCGCGCCATTCGGTGGCGATGATTGGTTCACGATCTTTGGTGGAGAAAACGATGTGGTAATCGAGGCTGGTGAAGGTTGATGGCATTGGGGGCGGCGCGAGGGGCTGGCATCTCTCCGAGATGCATGGGTGCGTTGCATTGTAACCAGTGATGTCGCTCCGCTCAATCACTGGCTACTGGCTGAGAAGCCTCCGGCTTCGGGCTTCGGGCTTCGGGCTTCGGGTACGGCTATGGACTTCGGCTCCGGCTCCGGCTCCGGCTCCGGCTCCGGCTCCGGCTCCGGCTCCGGAGTACAACTCTACTGACTGCTACCTCGAAACGGAAACTCACTGGCCAACCGCTCTCGGCCCCGCAACTCCGCCCTGCGAACCGACGTCGATTTGTTCCAGATAGAGCACCCTTCCTTCTCTCGGAAAAAATCAGTTTTCTGTCGGTCAGCACTCCAACACGGACTCTGAGGGGTGCCAGAGGCCTACTACCGTGACGGTAGAGCGTGACGTCCTCGACGAGCTTGTCATACCAGAGCGGTGGATGACCGAGAGCCGCCGATCACGAAGTACCGAATTAAAGACTGATCGTCACATATCCATTCTGCCCCACCTTGCGAATTGCCAAGGCAATCTCGGACGAAATCGGCTCGAGGAGAGAGAGCCGGTTCGTTGGCAATTCGACGATGGCAATTCCTCGATTCCCAATCTGTTGCTGGTATCGGATGTTCTTGTCTGCCGTGACAAAAACTCCCAATCACCGGCAACAAGCCTCTTGATCAGATCACCATTCTGAATCCCTTCCCAGCCCTCTCTGCTAATGCTGGACAGATGCTGAGTTTCGTCCGTGATCTTCCGAATGATCGGCCTCGGGACATTTTCGTCAAAGAACACTCTCCTCACGCCGCCTCAACCGTCAGAGCAAGAAACGCTTCTGCATCTGCCTTCCTCACCGAAGGAAAACAGTCGAGGAAAGCCTCCAGGCTATAGCCATCGTTTAAGTAGTCGAGAAGCGACTGCGCAGGGACTCGCGTGCCCTGGAAAACCAGGGTTCCGCCTAGGACCTCAGGAGAGGAACTGACTGGACTGTGGTCTAGATTGATCATCATCCAAATTGCCATAGAGCGAGGTTTGGGCAAGACCAACAATCTCACTCAACCGCCTACGACTTCTTCATGAGCCTGCTCAAGCCTCCTTACCGCAAAAAGTTCCAGGCGGGCGTTCGGAGTGTCGGCTCCTACTCGGAGTGGTGATCTACGCGGCATGATAATTAGTGGTCCTCCGGCTTGTCTAAGGTAAAAACGCGAACTCGTTGCTGTTGATGAGTGACCTCGCGACGAGAGCAAGGTCCATGCCTTCGCAGGCCTTGGCTTCGTCGGCAATGGGGGGGCGGGCGAGGATGAGCTCGAAGACGCGTTGCACGGGATCGACTCCCGACTTTTTGGCCTCGGCACGGGCACGCTCGGCGATGAACCCGCTCTGGCTGACGACGTACGGGCTATTCATCAGGTTGAGGGCCTGGAGGGGGGTCGTGGAGACGGGGCGCTTGGCGCGGACCTGTCCGCAGTCGGGAAAGTCGAAGGCGGTGAAGATCTGGTCATCGACCCGGCGCATGCGCTCCTGGTAGATCATGCGCCGCCAGGTCTGGTCGCCGTGATTGTCGACGACTTCCCACTGCGCGTAGGTCTTCTTGACGTTGTGAATGCGGTAGCTCCGGCCACCGAGAGTAGGGTCGAGTTTGCCAGAGGCCTGGGCGATCGCGTCGCGGATGACCTCGGCTTCGACCCGACGGGGCGGGAATCGCCACAGCAGCGCGGCGCCGGCGTCGGCGGCCAGGCCGGCGGACTCAGGGGCGGAGGACTGCCGAAACGCATCGCTCAGCACGTAGCGACGGATCATGTCCTTCATCGACCAAGGCGAGGCCTCGGGTCCCTGCGGATCGACAAACTCGGCGGCGAGCCAGTCGAGGAGCTCGGGATGACTCGCCGGTGCACCCGCCGTTCCGAAATCGGAGGTGGTGGGGACGAGGCCGGTACCGAAGACATGATGCCAGAGACGGTTGACCATGACCCGCGCGGTGAGCGGATGCTCGGGACGGGTGATCCACTCGGCGAAGGCCTTGCGGCGCTCGGGGTCGGGGGTCGTTCCGTCGAGACCGAGGTCGCCGTCGAGAATGGAGAAGCCCGCAGGCATGACCTCGTCGCGTGGACTCTCAGGACTGCCGCGATGAAGAACGTGTGTCGTGACGGGCTCGATGAATTGCCCGATAAAACTGTGCTGAGGTCCTTCTTCAGCGATGGCGACAAGCCCGTCCTGCAATCGCGCGAGGGCGGCCTTTGCTTCGGGATTCTTGGCGATGAGCTGCTTGGCTTTCTGACTGTTGCCGAGTTCTTTCCAAGTACCGTCTTCCTGGAGGGCAGAGATCTTGTAGCCGGGGAAATAGGGATTGCCGCTAGACTCGAGATAGTCGGTCTCGAAGTAGTACTCGCGGTTTTGCGAGAAGCGGAAGCGGTTGATCTCGCGGGCTTCGGGGAAGTGCACCTCCACGTAGGGCTTCTCCTTGCTGCCCTTGGGAAGGTCGGTTCGCCAGGCCATGGTGCCGTATTGGCCGTCGTTGGCCTTCCAGACTTCGTTGCCGCTCTTCTCAGACTCGGTCTTGAGCACGGCACCGGTGGAGTCCCGGGCGAGGTTGCGGCTGTATTCTTCGGGCCCGAAGAGTTCGAGTTCATCGACGCCGACGTTGGCGCTGAAGAAGTCGACGCGGATGGCCTTCGTCGTCGCAGCAGGAAAGGCGAACTCGGCGAACCCACCGCGGTCCTCCTGCCAGAAGCCGATCTGCTCGCGCAGGATCCGGCGCTCCTTGAACAGCTCGGGGTAGAGTTCCCCGGCACGCTGCTGTCGCGGGTGCGCGTCGTTCAACTCGGGGTAGCGACCGCCGAACTCGACGCCCTGGAAGATGGCGGTGAGCGAGTAGTAGTCGGCGATGGAAATGGGATCGAACTTGTGGTTGTGGCAGCGGGCGCAGCTGACGGTCATGCCCAGCGCGGAGGCGCTGACTGTCTGGACGACCTCGTCCATCCGATCGGCGCGAGCCTGGCGGATCGCGGATTCCTCGCGGCCGACGGTGGCGGCCGGCACGTGCGGTCCGGCGACGAGGTAGCCAGTGGCTTCGCCGACGCCCATCTGGTCGCCCGCCATCTGTTCCTGAAGGAAGCGGTCGTAGGGAATGTCCTCGTTGAAGGCGCGGATGACGTAGTCGCGGTAGGTCCAGGCGTTCTTACGATAGAGATTGGATTCGGAGCCGTTGGTCTCGGCCCAGCGGATGACGTCGAGCCAATGCTGTGCCCAGCGTTCTCCGAAGTGAGGGGAGGCGAGCAGCTCCTCGACAAGAGCAGCGTAAGCCTGGTCGGCGTCTTTCTCGAAGGCAGCGACAAATTCGGTGACCCGCTCGGGGCTGGGGGGCAGGCCAGTGAGAATGATCGCGGCGCGGCGGATGAGAGCACGGGGCGCGGCGGGGGCGTTGTAGCGGAGATCCTTCGCCGCGAGTCTGTCGTGAAGGAAGGCGTCGATTGGAGTGGAGGCTTGCGCGTTCTCAGGCAGAGCGGGGCGCTCGACTGCTTGGAGCGACCAGAGGTCCGTGGTCTCCTCATAATTCAGATCCATCTGACCAGGCCACTCGGCACCCTCACGGATCCAGGTCTCGAGGAGCTTGATCTGCTCGCCCGAAAGCGGGTCCCCCTTGGGGGGCATCTGCATCTCGGGGTCGGGCTCGCCGGTGACGACCTCCATGAGGAAGCTCTTTTCAGGATGACCGGGAACGATGGTGGCAAGGCCGGAGTCGCCGCCTGTGAGAAGGCTGGGCCGCTGATCCACGCGCAGGGCCGCTTTGGTCTTGTCGGCATCGTGGCAGTCGTAGCAGTTCTCCTGAAGGATGGGCAGAATCTGCTTCTCATAATCGACCGGCGCAGCGGTCGCGGCGGCAGAGAAGAGAAGGACAAGGAGAGATCGAAGGAGCTGGGTCATGACTGCGAATCAAGAGTGGGGCATGAGAATCTACGCGGAATCACTGCCGTTCCTTGCGAATTCTAACATCATGAAACGGGAGCCGGCGTTCCGCTTCGAACTTTTTCACAGCCCCCGTACGCTCTTGCCCTGAACCACTGCGCGCCCTGCTTAAGGCGCAACGGGAGCCGGCACGACGAAGGATTCCGCGGGCGCAGGTGCTGGCCGCACTGGCTGCACAGGCTCGGGCTCGAGTAGCGGATTCGCTGCACGGCGTGGGGAGCTTTTTTCTTCCCGACCCTTCTCACGCACCGCCTGCTGTAGATCGGCGAGTTCGATGACGTTGATCGGAAGCGGTTGCAGAAGCAGCATCGCCCTCGCCTCCGCCCACTGTCCCGTCTCCGCGAGCCATTCGAAGCGCATCAGGAACAGTCCGCGATCCGCTAGCAGCGCTTCGGTCGTGACCGCGTCGATCGCCTTTCGGTCGAGCTCGTGATAGCGGATCGCCTCGACGACGTCCGGCCGCCATTCGGGAGGGATCTCGGGCATGGCGCGGAAAAGCTTCCGGGCCATGCGGATTCGGCTTTCCTCCCCTTCGAGCAGGGTGAGGCGAGGACTCCAGAACCGGTGCACGTGATCCGCCTGCGGCTGGGGAAGTCCGCGCAGATGAGCGTCGATGCGCTTGAGGCTGGCCGAGTCGATCAGATGCTGCCGTGCGAGGACGTCGAGGGCGCGGCTGCCGTCCTCCCAAGGGGCCGCCTCCAGAAGAGAGACAAGGTGATCGAAGGTCTTAGACCTCAGAGCCGGATCGGCGGAGACGTTGAGCGTGGCTTCGGCTTCGGCGAGAAGTTGATCCAGCTCCGACATCTCGGGCTCGCGAGGAGCGGCCGGAGCTTCCGGCTCCTCGACTGGCGTCGTCTCGACGACGGGAGCGGACTTTTCAGGGCGCAGCCTGGCCCATGCTTGTGCCAGGCGGGTACCACCGTCTTCGGGCCAGAAGAAATACCAGGCGACCGTTGAGACGCCAATCCCAATCAGCACGACCCACGGGAGGCGGCGGACCATTCGGCGGCGGCGAATCCGCTTGATCGTGGAACTCCACGGATCGGCTTCGAAGTCTGGATTGGAGATCGGGGTGGGCGCCCGCGTCTCACTGGAGGGGTTGCTCATGGGGAAGAGGTGAAATCAACGCCGCACTATGATGTCTGCATGTCAATTCGATCAAGTACCGTCTCGCGCAGACCTGCGAATTCGACAATTTGGAGTTGGCTTCCCGATTGCGTCCAGCGAGGGTGCATCATGCTCCGTCCCGTACCTCTCGCCTTTGTCATCCTCGGCAGCACCCTACCCTTGGCTGCTCAGGATCTGGAAGCCTCCGTCACTTTCGCAGACGCTCCGGTTTCCCAGGTGCCGGCATGACCAATGTGACCGGGCGAAGGCGGCACCGTGAGTGGCGCAGCAGGCAGTACTCCCCCGAAGATCGTCTCGACCTTCCGATGGATCCCCGACAAAGGCGAGGCCGGACAGCTTTACACGAGCATCGCATGGTGGGTCACCCCGGATCTCTCCATCGGCGCCGACTATCGAATTCGCACCGAGGACCTCAACGCCAACGTCACCTGGCGGGCCGTCTCCGAAGACCCCTCGGGTTGGCGGCCGGCCGTGATCATGGGCTCCAGCGTCGATGACTATACGTTCGGCAACGACGAGATCGAGAGCCGCGCCTACTTTGCCACGGCGAGTAAATCGATCCTCGGCATCGACACGCTCCACACCAGCTTCTCGCCCTACGCCGGCGCGGTCTACGTCGATGAACTCGGCGAGCTCCGTCCCTTGGTCGGCTTGAACGTCGGCACTTCCATTGGCTCGATCCTGGTTCAGTACAGCGGAACGGACGTCCACCTCTCGGTGACCCGCTCGCTTGGCAACGGTTTCAGTATCAGCGGAATTCTCTGGGGCATGGATCTGCCCGGCGTGGGTCTGCGATACAGCTTTTAGCACAGACCGAACGGCACTCGAACCTGTTCAGAAACCCGATCACAAATACAGCCTCCTGATTCATCTAAAGACTGCCCAGCCCTTTCCATCGATGCGATCCCTGCTGCTCCTCGCAGCCTCTTTCTCGCGACCTGCGCCTCCGCCGCCAAACGCCCCAAGGTGCTGCTCATCATCACCGACGATCAGTCGCCGTTCACACTCTCCTGCTACGGCAACGAGATCTGCGAAACCCCGCACCTCGACCGTCTCGCGGCCTCGGGCATGGTCCTCGACCAATCCTACCACATGGGCTCGATGAGTGGCGCGGTATGCTCCCCCTCCCGCACCATGATCATGTCGGGCCGCACGCTCTGGCACCTCCCTCCTCGAGGCGCCAAGCGGCTGAAAGGAGAGCAGAACAGGAAGCCGGCAGCGCTTGAAGGAGCGAAGATCCTCGAGAACGTCATCCCCGCCGCATTCAACCGCGCCGGCTACGACACCTTCCGGCCTGCGCCACGACAGCGCCACGGAAGGCCGCCCCGGGTTCAACGACTGGGCCGAGGATCAGCCTCTCTCCTTCGTTGTTGATCGGATCGCGCGAGGTATCGATGGTTTCGTCTCGAATCCCTCGTCGGGCACGAGAGTTTTGCCTTGAAGGTGGAACTCGACGTCCCGGCGAGTTGCGGGCGAAGACCGCTCCTCGCCATCTGGCAACGCCAGCGCGCTCGTCCGGGCCTTGGAAGGGCCAAGCGCCATTGGCCCTCGCCCCACTCGGGCCGTTACTTCAGATCGATCTCCTCGGTTCGTGTCGCCAGGTACTCCACGAGGTCGCGGATCTCACGCTTGGTCAGCAGCGCCGACATCGGTGGCATGCTCGAGATCGCTTCGCTTTTCGAATCGATATTCGATCCCGCGATCTGCCGGTGCTCCTCGCCCACCTGAAGAGCCAGCGAACCGTCCTCGGCGGCAGGCCCCAACTGGAACCCCGCCACCGAGCCGCCATCCTTGAGATTGATCGAAATGATCCCATAGCCCGGCGCGAGATCGGCAGGAGGATTGAGAAGCGAACGCAGCAGGTAGTCGCGATCGTGAACCTTGCCAATCATCGTGAGGTCAGGCCCGGCTGCGCCGCCGTTGCCATCGATGGCATGGCAGCGCAGACACTGCGCCGTGCCGTGCTCGCGGAAGACCTTCTCTCCCGCGACCGCGTCTCCACCCTCGAGGCAGAGGTTCCATCCGGCCCACGGATCCGGACCGGCCGAAGCCGCCTCATACTCGGCCAGCGCCCTCTCGGCCTCCAGCGACTTGCTGGCGGCGCCCGCCTCCACGAGGTCAAGAACCAGCGCGGTGGGGACCTCGCCCTTCGCCGCCGAAGCCAGGCCAGCGGCCAGAATGCGGCCGGCCGCCGGGGTGTCGAGTCCGCCGAGCGTGCGCCAGGCGCCCTGCCGAGTCTCCATCGACGCGGCGGGGTCGTTGAGAATCTTCTCGATCCTGCGGACCGCAGTAGTCGGGTCGGACTTCGACTCGAGCGCCATCGCCGCCATGCGGATCGAGGGCAGCGGATCAGCCAGCAGCGAAACCGGAACACGAGGGCTGCGGTCCCCCCGTCCAGCGGCAGCCAGCGCCTCGAGACGCACCGCCTTGGAACGCCCCGAATCGGCGGCCTGCACAAAGAGGCTGTCCTCGTCGAAAGAAAAGCCCTGCTTGCGGCCGAGGCGCAGCACCTGGAGGAGAACCGCATCGTCCTCGACGAAGAGAAGGGTATCGAGCGAGTCGGCAAGAAGCGTCTCGATGGGCGCCCGCTCCGTCTTCTCGGCAAGCGACCGCTCACCCGTCACCCGATCGACGGGATGCGGGGCGGCCCATTCAGCGAGAAGCACCAGAGCCTCTCGGCGGAGGTCGGGCAGTGCCGAGTCATTCATCGCCGTCTCGACGAGTCGTTCCGCCGCCGCCACCGTGCCCGCGTGGAAGGCGGCGTGCATGGCCCGCCGCGCCGCCATGACGGGTCGGCCCTGAATCTCGACCGCTCCCGCGTTCCAGTCCGCCAGCCGGTCGCTGAGCGCAGGAAAGGCGGCCACCAGACCGAGATCGTAGATGGCTCGGGCTGCCTCGCTGGCAATCTGCGGATCGGCGTCGTTGAGGAAGGCCGCAAGATCGGGACTGCGGTGCCTGCGGAGCGCAAGACAGGCCGCATGACGCACCGCCGCCGATTCGGCCTCCGCGAGATGCGCGATCCACGCGTCGTCACCGCATTCGGCAAAGATCATCACCGCCGCGTGCTCGATCCAGGGATCGCGCCGGTCATTTCGCAGCGCGAGGACCTGCGCCGGCTCAAGCGCCTCGGCCTTGCCCAGACGAGCGAGCGCGAGACCGGCCTCGACCACCACCGAGGGCTCGTCGCCCAGCAGCTTTCTCAATCCCTCGAAGCCGCTTTGGACCCGAGCGTCGCCGATCATCCGAGCAGCCTGCCGACGGATCTCGGCACCGGCGTTCTCCAGTTCGGCGACCAGACGGGCAGCCGCCTCGGCATCGCCGCGGCGAGCGAGATTGCCGAGGCCCCAGACCGCATGCAGACGCCCGAGCCCCTGAGCGGATTCGACGCTCGCGGCGAGGGCTGCTCGTCCTCCTTGGCGCTTCTCAAGTTCGAACTGGGCACCGAGCCGGACGCGGCGATCCGGCGCGGCCAGCAGAGCGACAAGATCTTCGAGCGTCGACGTTGAGAACCCGCGCTCGAGGATCTGGCGGACGTGCTCCGGACCGAAGTCACTGGCGACACCGCCGGATTCGGAAGCCATGCGATAGATCCGGCCATCACCGGGCTGGCCCCAGCCACCGATGTAGTCGCTCACGAAGAGATGGCCGTCAGGACCAAAGTCGAGATCGGTGACCGCCGCCCCCTTCAGAAACCAGCGATCGTCGCGCATCGCGTATCCACCGCCGAGCGGAAGCACTCGGAACCCGCGGACCCCGCTCACCGTCGGAGTGCCGCGGTAGTCGGCCACCAGGAAATGCCCGTCCCACTCGGGAGCGAGGCGCGTCGAACCCGGGTTGTAGACCAGCCCGCAGGGACCGTCGCTGAGGTATCCAATCGGGGGCAGCGCGAAGCGCGGGCGGCCCGCAAAAGGGATTTCCCAGACACCCTCCGCCATCCAGCGCTCGGGCGGATCGAAGAAATGCGGATCGTTGTTCTCCTGAAACAGCGCCTTCGCGAAGGTGCCGAGACTCTGGTGCCCGGTCTGCCAGCCCGCCTCGCCCCCCTGAACAAGATAGACGACCCGGGCGCGATCACCGTAGTCGGCGTTGTTGTCCACGGTGAACAGGTCGCCGCGATCGTTGAAGGCGATCTCCTTCGGGTTGCGAAGGCTGCCGTAGAACCGCTCGACCTTCGACCCGTCCGGCTCGCAGCGGAACACCGCCCCCGATCCCGGCGCCGAGTAGGCCACGCCCTCCGCAGTCGTGAAGCTGTAGCCGCGGTCGCCGATCGACCAGTAGATGCGGCCGTCGTGCCCGACCGCGAAACCGTTCATGTCATGACCGCTCAGACTGACCCGCACCCCGAAGCCGTCCTGAATCACCTCCTGCGCCTCCGCCTGCCCATCGCCGTTCTTGTCCTGAAGGAGGTAGACGGAGGGAATGCAGGCGAACCAGACCTTGCCCTCGTACGCCATGATCCCGCCCGCCGTGCCGGCAAGCGGATTGTTGAAACCTTCCGCGTAGTAGCCCGAGGAGTCGGCCTTTCCATCACCGTCCTCGTCGACCAGGAGGCGGATCTTCTCGTCGTCGTTGTCGTAGTCCTCCCAGGGCAGCTCGATGCCCGACCACTTTTTGTAGAGAGCGATCCGGTCATTGGTGGTCCGGCTGCCGAGATCATCGATCACCCAGTCGCGGACGTTCGACATCTTCCGGTTGTCCTGAACCTGGATGCGCCAGCGATGCGTTTCCGCAACGAAGACGCGCCCTTTTTCATCGATGGTCAGGGCCGTGGGGTTCTTCACCTGACCACGCTCGGTGAAGAGCTCCATCGTCAGACCGGGCGCGAGCTGCACCAGTGGATTGGTCTCGGCCGGTGCGAGGCCTTCCTCGACGGGAACCGCCGCCAGCGCCGAACAGAGCGCCACCGCAGCAAGAGCCGCGGAAGGAATGGAAAGCAATGTCGGGGAACGAGCCATCGCCGCTAGCTACGCGAAAACCGATGCTCCTTCACGCGATTTCGCGGCGAGCCCGGCAGCAGAAAATACGCTCGGCAGGAATCGAACCTGCATCCTCGGCTCCGGAAACCGATGTTCTATCCGTTGAACTACGAGCGCCTGTGCGTGTGCGTAGGTGCCATGCGTTTTCTCCCTCCGCAACTTCATTCGCGGTCGGCACGGACGTTTCCAAGTTCTCGCGGAAGCTTCCGCTGCCGATCACAGAGAACAGAGAAGGCGCGAAAGGTTGCCCCGCCCGGCCCCGAACCATTAGTCTGCCTCCATGAGTTCCGATATCACTCCCCCAGCGCCCGTCCCTTCATCCGAACCGAGCCGGAGAAAGTTTCTGCGCACCAGCGGAGTGGGGGCCGGAGTTCTCGCCGTCGGCACTCCTCTGCTCCGCGCCCAGCAACAGCCGGCCCTTCGGGTCGGCCTCATCGGCTGCGGTGGACGGGGAAGCGGAGCCGCCACTCAGGCACTCGCCGCAGACGACAACGTCAATCTCGTGGCCATGGGGGATGCCTTCGAGTCCGCCATCGAGTCGAGCCGCAACGGCATCGCCGAGCAGGCAGGCGAGGGACCCGACGGGAAATCCAAGGTCGACGTCCCCCCCGAGCGTCGCCACGTCGGCACCGATGCCTTCATGAAGGTTCTCGAGGAAGAAATCGACGTCGTCATCCTGGCCACCCCTCCCGGCTTCCGACCGCAGCACCTCCGCGCCGCCGTCGAAGCGGGCAAGCATATCTTCTGCGAGAAGCCCATGGCCGTCGATGCGACCGGCGTGCGATCGGTCATCGAATCCGCCCAGATGGCTCGGGCGAAGAATCTCTCCCTCGTGGCCGGCTACTGCTGGCGCTACAGCGACTCCCGGCGCAGCGCCTTCCAGCAGATCGAGGACGGTGCGATCGGCACCATCAATTCCATTTTCGCCACCTACTACACCGGTCCGGTGAAGCCTCACCCCGATCCCTCGACCCGGCCCGACGGCATGGGCGACGTCGAGTGGCAGATTCGCAACTGGTACAACTACAGCTGGCTCAGTGGCGACGGACTCTGCGAGCAGGCCATCCACAGCGTCGACAAGATCGGCTGGGCCATGGGTGACATCGATCCCATCGCCTGCGTTGCCACTGGGGGGCGTCAGGTGCCGAGTCCCGGCGGCAACATCTACGATCACTTCCACGTCGCCTATGAGTTCCCCAATCAGGTCTGGGCCCATCTTGGCTGCCGCCAGATCAAGGACTGCCATCGCGAAAATGCGGACTACATCCGCGGCGACCAGGGCGCCCTGGTCATCGGCCGAGGCGGCACCCCGATCCTGCAGGACAACGACGGCAAGCGCACCTGGCGCTATCAGGGCCAGGACCGCAACATGTACCAGAACGAGCACGACGAACTGTTTCAGGGCATCCGCAAGGGCGAGGCTCTCAACGACGGCGAGTGGATGGCGCACAGCACCATGCTCGGCATCATGGGTCGCATGGCCGCCTATACCGGCAAGCGCGTCACCTGGGAAGATGCGATGAACTCCGAGGAGGACCTCGCTCCCGACAGCCTCGCGTTTGACGACGACTTCGATCCGGGGAGCTGGCCGATCCCGGGGAAGGGCTAAGTCGGCCCTGTCGCATGGTTAGCGGCCGAGAACGAGGATGGTCGATTGGAGAGACGCCCCAAAGGGGCATCCTAACCTAGCCCCGGGCATCGCCCGGGGTTCCTCGACGAAAGGACAAGAGCCCTGAAGGGGCGCCCTAATTGCAATGGCGCTTGGTTAAGAACCCCCGAGCGGTTCGGGTATGGGGTTGGCGAAAGGTAGGGAGGTGCGTCCCTGCGC
>ENA-ORXT01003309-ORXT01003309.1-marine-metagenome-genome-assembly--contig:-NODE-3309-length-17969-cov-24.416052_pt1 | contig 17969 bp, 13 predicted proteins | sample MGYA00237868_ERZ511482 | MGnify/ENA metagenome assembly ERZ511482 | reverse complement strand
AAGCATCCGCGTAATCTAGCGTCAGATTGGGGGATTCCTCTATAAGTTCGGGAGCTCTACGAGGAACAAGATTCGGGTTTTTGTTAGCAGATTCGGCTGGCTGACTTTCAGATGCTACAACTTTATAAACACTACTTTCCGGATTAAAATAAATCTCCGGATCGTAAGACATAAAGCAAAGCCGCGTAATATCCTTTCCACTTTTATCAATCTTGACACCTAATTCTTTTTCGTAAAAACTCATCACTTGTCGATAAGCCATCCCGTGCATTTTCATCTCCGAATCTACCTCTACAATAATCTTCAACCCTCGCCCACTCGGACTAATAAATGCAACTCTGGTAAAAGCTATTCCTCTAATTTTCAAAATCAGATATGGTAAAGCCTCCGGATCCAGTTTATCAATATCCAGAATCACCAGCGGATTGTAAGTCTCCAAAAAAGACATCTTTCGACCACCCGCAAACTTTCCGGAAACTGTAAAAGCGACCAATCTTTTCTTTAATCGATCCACCTTTTCTTTATCTCCACTCTCCACAAATCTTCGTATTTTTAAAATCAATTCTTTATAATGATCACCTCTAATTCCTTCGACAATCTGTGCCAAAGTTCGGGTACCAATTTCTTTTATAAAATTTTTAAAAAGAGAAATATTTTTCATAATAAATTTGTTTTGTAAAAAGTGCTCGATAATTATCTTGTTATTTTTTAATTATCACGACACTCCATAATGAATAAAAAAACTAACTATTGCCCTCATAAAGCAGTTCTCTCTATTTTTAACTTTCCAAATAATCTGAAAAAGGAATCGCTCCCAATCCGATAAAAGTATCTTCGTCCAGGGACACCATACAACTATGATTCATCCGGATACCCCGTTCTGAAAACCCCTTCACTCCCGTAAGATTTCGGTAATAGTTCAAAGCCAGTTTATAGTGCAACCGATGCTGATCCTTTCGTCCGTTGGACCGAATGATAATCACCAGTCCACAATTCAAAGCATTTACAAAACAAGCCATGACATAAGGATCATCCTTCAATTGACGCTTTACTGATTCTAAATCCCTCTGATTTATGTAGGGAATCTCCAGTAAAAAATTTCCGGAATAACTGACGATCTTCTCTCTTTCTTTGGTAATCGTAAAATTGCCCGACACCGAAAACCTGGGGATAATCCGAGTCAGAGATTCAAATTCATCCCCCGGATCATGCTCGTGGGCATACCGTAATCTTTCGATCAGATACCGGTACTTGCCCGTCTTGATTTGATTTAAAACATTGATGAGCGGTATCATCTTTTTGGGTCGATTATAATAATTGTAAAATGTTATGACAGACATGATTATTAATTTTTAGAAGTTTTGAAATAGGACGGACCATGGGACAAAGCATGGTCCGCCCGGGCCTTGATGTGCATCAAAGCAAAATGAGATTGACCTGCCAACCGAAAAGGTTGGAAAAAATTGATAATTAGAAAACTAGAACTATTGGATTACCCGAAGATAACTGGCATAGCTTATTCCTCGATGGTCGGCGGTTGATAGTGCTTTGCCAGAAAATCCTCAATATCAGACATCCGATAATAGATCTTCTTACCCATCTGGGAAAAGCCAATTTTGCCCTCGTCTCTCCATACCTGAGCGGTACGAGTAGATACTCCCATTAACTTGGCAAAATCTTCCGTACCAATAAAATGTTCCGCTGGAGAAGTAATGTTTTTTAAGTGCTCCTTCATTTCTTCCAAGGTGTTCTTAATTGCCTCAAAGTCAGATTTAGATAGAATAATTGCTTCCATGGTAAGTATGTTTTAGTGTAAAATAAATACGTTGACAGAAGCAAGTTAAATAAAATAATTTGTTTTAAAATCCCAAAAAACAGACAATCGTGAATTTTACATCCAAAACAACTAACGATAAATTAAACTAACTAAAACAGGTTCAAAATCGAAATTATCCAGATTTTTCAGAATAACAATAATCATATCTTGTCCAAATCCCAATTTATCCCAATCAACAAAAACAACTCATCTACATTCAATTTCTTCCTATTACTTTAAAATGCTTCATCTCCCCTATTTCACCAGAGATAACTTCAAAATAAAAATTGGGATTTTAAAAGGCTAAAATTTTAATAAATGCCAAACTTTAACATTTTCCAAACAAAAACAGCACTAATTCTTTCAATAAAGAATATTGTTACAATATTCCTAAATACTATTAACACTACAAATTGGCAGATAAAATTATTGCGCTTCCTGATCTTCAGCATCAATTCTAGATTTAAAATCTCTAACAAATCTCCCTATCCCTGTTTGTATTGTTTCAAATTTAAAACGCCTTCCTTTATTATTGAGGTATCGATCACAAATATATCTAGCTTCAGTTGCATAACAAGGAGATCCGATAAACCTCCCCTCCTCGTCCCTTGGCATATTATTTAAAACATGGTATTCTATCAAAGCCTTTCCATTTCCTTTCCAGACTTCCGCTTCTCGTGTCTTACTAACAATCTCTTTCCTGGGATCTAAAAGCTTGTCAACTATCCTTATAAAGACACTGGACTCACTAGCATTATCCACCTCTCTAAGATAAGTAGCTCTGTATTTCTTACAGATTGAAATCTGCTTTTTGTAGTTATCAGTCTCTTCTATCCCCTTTAAAAGCTTGTTTACATAATGGTACACCTCTGCTGGTTCTTCTACAGAATAAAGGTCCATAGACAGATCAGTAGTTTGTTCTGGTCCAGTAAATGAAATAAAAATACATTCATCCGAGATAGCCTTCCTCATCAATTCAAACCGTTTCATGGAAGGTTTCATCAAGCTAAAGTCCTCGTTTATTTTCAACAATTCATCAAAGTCCCGTAGCCAATTAAGAGGAGACTCCATAGAACCAAATTGATGTTGCAAAAAATCTGGAAAATTATTATAAGATAATTCAAGCACAGTTTTATACAAACAAATACAATATTGCCGGTTATCAAACCGACCATCATCCTTCAAAAAATCCGGAGCGAAACTGGAAACTCCTCTGGTAGATACATCATATGGTTTACCCTTCCCATCTCGAATATCTACAATTAAATACGAACTAAAATTTATCCAGATAAATTCAAGAATCCATTCCTTACGAGTAAACAGCTCTTCCCATTCCTTGCTATTCAGCATCAGTATATTATTTAAATAATAACAGACCAGTCTTACAGCGCATCATTGCCCTGTCCCTCCCTGATCAGAAAGTATACAAAGTAGCCCCAGGCTACGTTAATAGTTCTTAGATTAATAAAGTTTAACAAAAAAATACTTCTTACAGCATAATTCTTGTTATACATCGAAAAACGGGTGGTGGATTTCCTCAGTGATTGAGTGTCGGGCTAAGATAAAGAATAATTCAATTAAAAACAAATTGTTTCAATATTAATTATGACAACTTCTCCTATTTGACTGGTAACTTATAGTATTCTAGTAATAATCAATTTCTCGTTTAGTTAAAGATTGAGGTTCATCATTTAAAATATAAATCTGCTCAATCCAATTATTTTCCTCATCATATTTGTAAAACCATTTTCTTTTTCTAGGAGCTCTTTCAGGATTATAAGAATAAAATTCTGCCTTAATCCAATCACCTTGTAAGTTATATTCAAATATCTCTTTAGATTCTATAACTCCATCTGGTCCAAGATCAAAACTTTCAACTTCTTGATTTTTATCATCGTAAATTGAATAACTTTTATATTCTAATTTTCCATCAAAATAGAATATACTTTCGATTTGATTTCCTCTTTTGTCAAATTTATTCGTGTCTCCCCACATTAGATTTTCGGTAGAATCTATAGTTTGCTGACTAATTAAATTTCCTTTCCCATCATAATCATATATATCAGCATATCCCTTCAGCCTGACAACCCGCTGTTTGATTAAATTATTTTTATCATCATAATCATAAAAATTATGAATAGTATCATTTTTAAGATCTTCTCTAGATCGTCTTATTCTATTGTCTACTCTAGCTGGCTTTTCAATCAATTCTTCCGTTTTATTTCCTCTTGCATCATATTTAAAATAATGATTCACTTCTTTTGATTTTGATTTCTTTGTAAGTTGCACCAGCACTCCATCTTCATACACGCGCAGATATTTCAGCGTGTCCATCCTCCGTCTTTTACGGTTATATTCAATGAGCTCAATTACCTCATTCTTTTCATTGTATTTTCTTTCTAATTTTGAAATCACCTTATTGTTTTCATCAAGATATTCGTGCCCAATCATCCTTTCATTTTGGCCATAATAATTGTGAAATACTACAGCGCCTTTATATTTTTCACCATATTCGTAGTATTCCCCGGGAAGAATTTGACCATCCACTTTAATTACTTTATACGTGATGGACTTAGTATGCCTTATCTGATATTTTGTATTGTCAGGTAATTCCCGCTTAGTTATTGCACAACTAAGCACTGTCAATCCTAGAAATAAACAAATGAACTTATTACGCATTTTTTATTTTTCTTTTTAAGGTTCAAATTTATTTGCCATTGCAGAGGACAAGCAAATTTATCAAGTCTATTGAATTAGGCTAATTAATAGCAGTGATACCTTCTAGGAAGTAATATATTAGCTGTTCCTTTTCATAAGCCACCCGCCTCTGGCCAGTTTCGCCAATCGTTGTTGGGTTTTAATGTTGGTTTCCAGACGTTCACATCTTTCGTTACTAAAACATCTGCAATCAGTTGAAATGTTTCGTAACTACTAGGTTCCTGTCCTTCAAATTCTGAATACGATTTATGATGCCATCTGTCAATTTTCATCAGAAGCGGTAAATCCTTTGGAATAGAAGTTCTTAATTCATCATCCGTTGCTCTCAAAGCTTCAGGATTTGTCTCATCAAGATATCTTACAAGCGACTGAAAATCTATCAGATGATTTGGATTATCGAAATCCTGTATTTCGATTCCTCTAGCTTTGTATTTTTCAAGGTCTTGTTCAATCGACAATTCAGTATCTCGAACATTTACTATTGTTGCATTTTTAGAAACTAACTCAAAATCCTCTTCAATTTTCTCAAACGCTTCTCCAGTTATTAGCGTTAAATATTTTGAATTGCAAGTGTACGCGTCCTCGTATCCAGCCTTATCAAGATTCAACAAACAATTCCCGAAATAATTTAACTCAATTTCAGCTCGTCCGCTTCTATTCCCAAAACCACTTTTTTCAAATACAATAGCCCATCGACTTTCATCGGAATATAGATTGATTCTACTCCCGGCTGTATAAAAATAACCGTGTTCTAGGTCAAGGAAGAAATTGTAAACATCTTCATCGTCTAATGCTTTTAATATGTCTGCTTTTGTATAGGTGCTCATGTATGATTTATTTATTTCGAATACGCTTGACTAGATTTAGGAATTTCTGTTTGATTGATTCTTCCAATGAAAAATTCACTGATTTATCGATGTTGATTTTTTTCAACGAATCATCTAGCCAGAATTCATACCAGTCCAAAAAATTTATTCGCCCATTGTTTTTAAAATAAGGATCAGGATAAATTCCTTGGTCATTGCCTCTATCATCTACCCATATATTACCATATTCGGTTCCGTTTACGATTACAATTAAAGATATACCACATCCAAAATTTGAAATCTTCAAAGCTCCATTCATTAATTCTTTACTGAAATATTCCTCCTCATTAAAATCTGTTGAATCTTCTTCATTTACATTCCATGGTTCAATAAATTTAAATGGCTTGGATGGATCGATCCATTCTTTATCTACCGGTCTATCTAAATCATCCGATGTAGAATCCTCTAGCGGTTCTAAACCATAATACGGACCTGCTCCACCATTTCCAATTCTCTTCAAGAATGCTCTATATCCATCTGGTAACTTAATCCCGTGCCTCGCTTCAAATTCAAGTAACTCATTTTCCGACTTAGGTTTATTCAATTTATACCGATGTGTTTCAGAACCAAATGTCGTGAACTGAGTATCTTTCTTTTTTAGAGCATCAAGTTTTTTAATGATTCTCGAAATTTGACTTTCCATAATATTCCTCTTTACTTTATTCTTGCTCATGATACTCGTCTAATATACTCATCGTTCTTTCATCATAAGCGCTCTTCATGTGCTCGCGATACGTTTTATATTTAAGCCTTGCTCCGGCCTTTAGCAACTCTTTTAATGCTTCGTAAGAATTATGAGATGCTGCCTGACTTAGCGCATTTTGGTACTGATAAACTGTGTTATAATCCCAACCTTCCTCTAATCTTTTCTTTAAGAATTCTGCATCGTTTTCTTCCGCTGCATAAATTTCTGGCTGCTTTGGGGAGGACTGTGCATACCTGGCAAACTTTTCAAAAAAATAATCGCATTCAATAATTCTACCGTCTTTAATCTTTTGTACTTTTCCATAAGATTTACTTTTCTTATTTACATTAATTCCAATTTTATCACTATTTATAGCTTCACCAATTATTAATATTTCTGATTCTTTTATGGTTTGGACATTATTGAATTCAAGTAATTCTTCAATTGTATAAAACTTCATCATACGCACCGTATAAAGATCGTTTATAGGAAAAAACATCTTGCGGGAATTGTGTTGCCTCCCGTTTGTTATCCTTAAATAATTGAAGTAACTAATTGGGAATTTTACTCCTAAGATTTCCTCTAGATCTATTACCACTTGTTCTGTTAATTTTGTTGATTGGTCGTTCGTCCAATTAACGCCAGTCCAGTAGCCAAAAGGAAAGGCCTTTTCATCAAATTTCGACGGCAAGTTTAAGGGTCTTAGTTTTTCTCGCCATCCTTCGTTGATCATTCGATTTGTAAAATCTCTAATATAGAGTAATGCATTTTTAGATCCTACATGATTTGTAATATTCATTAATTCAGAATCTTCGTTGTTTGAAACAAGCCCATTTCTGATTCCTGTTTTAAATTCATAAGTACCAATTTCTTGAAATTGATCACCTTTCTCAAAATATCTCCAGTAGGTATTAAATGGGTTAAACGGATAACTTGATTGTGAAGCTCGTAAAAACAACTCGATTAGTGTAAACTTTCTAGGAAAAGGATTGCTAAGTTTCTCTGGCTTATCCCCGTAATCAGCTTCCATATATTCTGAAAAATCTCCTCGAAGAAAGTCATTGAGTGAAAACATGGCGATGCTATTATTTTGCACTGTTCTGACTTTGACACCACATCTATGTCCTTCCACCTCTTGCCAAATATAAGCGATCCACGCATAGTATAGTGCTGTTTCATCAAACCTGTATTCATAAAATCCCAAAAGAGAAATTGGATATTCGGTTATATCAACCTTTATCGCTTGTCGCTTCTTTGATTGTTGAAGTCTTATGGAATCGGGAGGAATAGTATCGTTATCATAACGCCCTTTAACGATACTTTCTTGATCCTCAACATCTGCAACGCCTCCATCATAATTCAGCATTACACTTGTACCATAGTCATCAACACCCCTCCAAAATTCAATTTCGGGCCATACTTTAAATTCCTCATCTCTTTCTATAGTTTCATAATTTAGGTCTAAGATAATTTCTGACAGCCTTTTTTTTGTATAAGAAGTCTGTTCAAGTAAATATTCGATAAAAGATCTTATGTTGGCTTCCGCAATAGAATGCATTTCCCCTTTAGCTTTAAAGTACTCTATTATTTGCTCAAATTCATTTTCCAGTGAGGTAATTAAATTCATGAGATGTTGTTTTTCTTCTTAATATTAAATCGAGTCAGGTTGCACTTTTATTGTTAAAGATCGGGGTGACTATTTCCATCATAGATCTTATTTTTTGATGTTATAAAGGCTTGTTATGCTTCCGTGCCTTATTCTTGAAGTACGATCATTAATGCCAAAATATGTTTACATACGCCCCTATTGCTTTGATTGATTGTATACCAATGACAGGTACATTGATAATTTTCATCATTCGATATTACGGTGTGATAAACTCCAGCAGATCCTTTTACAGCAGCTTTTACGTAATTTGCTTTTCGTTCTATAATAGTAATGCCTTCATTCTCTATAATTTTTCTAGCGTTTTTTAATCTAGGATTGAAGCCCAATAGACGTTCTGTTTTGAAAGGAAGTCTTCTGTAAAAGTGATTATTATCTATTAAGTTATAACCTAAAAGTCCAATACTTGATAGAGAGGATTGAATTCCATCGATCGTATTGAGATCAATATCATTTTCAATTGAAATTAGTGTGGGATTAAAAACCTCATTCGTTTTAAATAAATTATTTATTCCAACAATTAACTCATCAGATATTCTATTTGATAAGTTTTTCAAATGTTTTCCTTCTCCAGAAAATCCTCTATAGACGCTATTGGAGAATAAAAAAGTCATTTGAATATCCTTAAAGTCTAATATCACTGCAAAACTTTGTTGGTTTTTATTGGTGTAGATGAACAGGCCATCAATTAACAAGATTAGACTAGAGAATAAATTGAGTCTATGAATACCACCAATCTCAATACTCTGAGATTTTCTAATTGGCGAAAATCTAAAGGTGCTTCCTACTTTGTTGAGATAATATTTTGATTTAACTGGGATCTTCGGTAAAGATTTAAATAATTGTAAGGCCTGAATTTTTGTAAGCTTAAAAGCCTGTTCCATTTCAGATAAATACAACTGTACATTTCCCAAACCTTTAATCCACCTGTTCGGTAGTTTCACTTTTTTCTCAGTAGTCTTATTCTTCTCTGTGATAAATGTAACTTCTTTTGAACCAACACCCAGTATTAATTTCTCAGATTTAGAAACAGCATTAAATGCTCTAATAGTTTCGTCGTTGAAATCAATGTTGGTACATCCTGAATTTAGAAATTCACCATCCGTTCCACTGCTTAAAATATTTATTCTGGAGTAAACACTATTGCATGAAGAAAATGCTTCAAAACGTAGTTCTTGATTGCCAACTGAAACAATTGGGTCTCTTAGATGAATTAGCTGTCCAGGGGTAAGTGCAAAATGAGAAGATACGGTATTGGCTAAAACACTTAAGCATTTTGCCGCCACATAAGCGTTAATAATGTTACCATAAAAAAAGCAGGAAATATCTATATCTTCTTTGAGTTCGGTACAACAGGAAAGGGAGAAACGTTTCTCATTATTCTTATGAGAGACGGTAGAAGGTTGTCGATATATGTATTCATAATCTAGTTCCATTATTATTTAAGATTAGTTATTTTTTCTTTGACTTCTGAAGGCATTTCCAGTTTTAAAAAGTTTAACCACTCTTTATAATACTGAATTATTTTCTTACTATTCCGTGGCTTGTTGTCACTATTAATAAGCATAATACATTGGGTGAGTGTTTGATATTGGAACTGTTTTACTTCTACGTATTCAGTGGGCTTATCTAAATATTCTATAAACCGATTGATGGGTGCATGCTTTAAGCTTAGTAGTATCCCGATTGTTTGTGCAAGATAGTCTAAATCATCTTTCCTTGAAATTGCTAGGTGGATATATTCGGTTGCAAGATCCCTTGATATTCTTTTTTCAAAAAGCAAACAAGCGGCAATGTATAGCCAACCACTATGATAAATATACAACTGACTTTCCAATATAAACCGCATGGGATATAAACATTCCTCAAATCCGCTGACCTCATTTCCTGATGCCGTATCAGGTATATATCGACAAAGAAGCGCATCTATATAATTAGGGTTAAGTGAAATTTGACTCTCTATATCTTTCCTATATCCTTTTTCGGCGGAGGCTGTGTTGTAGAAAACATAATCATAGACCAATCTTACCTCCTTATTGTACCATGAATAGTTCCAATTATCTTCAAGCGTTAATCTATACCAGGTTGCATAATCATTGGCATCTACTTTTGTGTTAAAGCTAATTTCAAAAGGCTTAACTACGGTATGATAATTAGCGGCATAGGATTTTTTAAATTCAGGAAATTGTTTGTTTGGATTTCTAATTCTTGAAATTTGTGCCCACAACGGCAAAGTTGATTTAGTGAAATTGATCTTATCCGTGGCTCCTAAAAGGTATTGAATGGCCTCGCCATAATAACCTTTTAGTGACTTAGATTTTTCTGCAAGTTCTTTATTGATCTTAGATTTCAGAACCCTATTGCAAGCCACTATCAAATCTTCTAAATGTACATTTTCTTTACGCTCTTCATATTTAAACAACTTACTCAATATAGCCGAAGGTTCAATAAAGAAGGGTTCATGGGTAGGTGTGGAAAGAAAAGGTAGGTTATTTTTATTTTTTAATTTTTCTAAAAGTAGGTTTGTCTTTATGACAACAAATGGAATAGGGTTCTCTTTTTCATAATCAATACTTGAGTATCGGTTAGAGATCCACCGCTCTATGAAGTGGGCAAAAATCAATATGGTGTGGTTTTCCCAACCCCTATTAAACAACAATTTTGTATATGGTTTCAATTGCTTCGCATAATTATTAGGTATTTCAGATTGGAGGACCGCTAGGCTTTCATAAAAGAGATCAATATCTGCTAGAGATTGAGTTCTGATACAAGTTCCAATATGTAGTAGAAGATCGTCCCAGTTTGTAATTGTATGAATAGGATTTAATTCTCTTTCTATTCTAGTATCTGAAATCGACAATCCTACTTCATCCTCTAATCCCAAGATGGCTTTAGACTCTTGCCTTAAGTAAGTTCTGTATGGTTCTACAGTATCTTTTAGGTCGTCATCATAAAAATACTTCACTAATATTTCTGCTACTTTCTCTTGAACTTTGGTGTTCGCCTGCATTAACAATACAGCAATGTCATCTTTAAAAGTGACATCAATTTCATACGATTTGGACAGATAGGATTCAATAATTCCCAAACCTATCAAAATGGATTTTGTCATTTTCTCGTTGGAAAACGTCAAGATAAAGTTCTCAATAAATGATTTTTTATCAAAATCTTCTCGTTTATGGATGACTTTAATACATTGGATTGAATAATTCATTAAACTAGTGTGTCCTGTTCCTAGAATTGAAAATAAGGTCACTTGATTTTCAATCAGTTCATCGTGGTCGGGTTTAAATAATTTCAAGAGTCTAACGTGCCAATTTAAATGTGTTTTTTTCCAATTGTTTAAAAGTGAGTTAAATAAGTTTGATAGGATGGTCCGATCGAATTCATAGCCTTTCTCCTGCAAAATCAATATGACCTCGGTCCAAAACTCCCAAACTTTTTTACAAACAAACCCATCTCGTGCATTCCATTTTGAAATATCTAAGATTGGCGTTTCATGTTTATAAAATTTTAGAAAAACAGATTCTAGCGCCTCTCTGTTTTCATATAGAAAAGCTGCATCATCCATCGTATTTCTAGTAAACATACGCACTTCTAATAGACTCCTGACAAAGAACGCTTCATCAAACACTACCCATTTGTGCTCATACCATTTCCATAAGAATTTAAAATTTACATTTCCAAACCTATCTTTAGAGATCTGTTTAAGGACCTTGTCTAAATAATCTGGTGGAAACAGTTTGTAAAATGCTATAAGAGGTTGATATTGGTCTGTCGTGATAAATCTATAAAATGGACTGTAGACTCCAAATTCATGCGGCTCTTCCAGTATTTTCAGATCTTCATAATTTCGGGTACAGGTAATTAAAAAATAATTAAGGCAGCTATCAATCTGTTGCCTATTCTCATAAAATTCGGATCGCTTTTCACCTATTAAATTGCTTCCATTCTCCTGGAGTATGTGATTGTCTATATCAATTTTCCGAAGTGTTTCGATCGTAGAATATCGCTCACTATCTGACAATGACTTTGAATACTCCAAGATTTCAATCCAGTTTTTATTTTTAATTATACGTATTAGCTTTTTCATTCAATTCATAAATTATTCTTGGTGTGAGAAATAACGGCTTTATATTTTTAAATCACCCACCTATGCTGGATAGATCACTTATCCACCCCAAACTACAACTTTCAATGATAACCACCAAAAGACTTGATACTCCTCTTTCATCCACCTTTAGGAGTCCCCTAAGGCAACTAGGATATGTGCTGATCATTGATATTACTTTAAAACAATTGAGTGGGAAAAGTTAGATAAGCCTCTAAGACAAGGCGACTTAAATAAAACAGCAAAAAGAGAAGAATTGTGAAAAAAACAATTCAAATTCCTGCACCTAAAAGCAGGCAAAAGCAGTACGCAGAAGTGTGTCAGGATTGGGAGAAAAAGGCCGAAATGTGTCAGGATTGTGTCAGGATCAAAAAAAAAGCCAGTCGCAATGACTGGCTTAATTCTTTATAACTGACTGGGAATCAGCTATTTAAACTATGTCGGGGTGGCAGGATTCGAACCTGCGGCCCCCTGCTCCCAAAGCAGGTGCGCTAACCGGACTGCGCTACACCCCGTGTGTAACTTTTCTAATTGGCGGAGGAGGCGGGATTCGAACCCGCGGTACCTGTTTCCAAGTACGTCGATTTAGCAAACCGGTGGATTCAGCCACTCTCCCACTCCTCCGAGTATTATTTTTATAACCAAAAATGATTTAGTATCGTTCCCGGTGTTGATAGTATACCGCTTTTGGTATACAAGGTTACACCTTTTAGCTTAAAAATAAAAGCTGCTTTTCAACAGCGGCACAAATGTATCTAATGGTAGCCAATAAGTCAAGGAATTATACAATAAATATTAATCTTTTTTACTAAATTTCTTTAGACTTGTTACCCTTTTTCACGGTATTTTCCAGGTTTAAACGATTTCGTATCTTTACCGCATCTCTATTTACGATTTCTACGTAAATAGGTATGGCTTTTACCCCGTCCATTTTATAGAATTAAATATCCAGGAACCATACTACTGAACATTTGCTGGTTTGAAACTTACTCCTTCAGGCAGGGTGGTTGCAATGGTAAGGAATGTCCAGGAACTCTATAACTGCCAGTTTCAATCCCGTAACTATGTTTATACTTCGTTTCCTCGCCGCTGCTTTTGTTCTTCTACTCTACGCAGGCACATTATTGCCTCCACCCGAAGATTGCACCAACCAGCGCGATGACGACGGAGATGGTCTTATAGACTGTTTCGATCCCGACTGTGATTGTACCGAGGAATGTCTCGACTTTTATTATAATGGTTGCCCACCTCAATGCACTTTTATTCCCAATTGCGATACCATCGCTCTCGAAACTTTTTGGGTTAGCGAAGCCAATGTTGGAAATTACCCCGTGGTTGTAGTCGGAGATTTGGACGCGGATGGGTTCCCGGAAATCGTTACTCACCGGATCCATCGCGATTCTCTTTTTATCATCGATGGACAAAGTGGGGCCACCAAATACGCTACCCGGTTGCCGACTCCCATGGCTGGAGGTATGGCTCCCGCTCTCGGAGATATTGATCAGGATGGACTGGGCGAAATTATTTTGGTCGGTGAAGATCGACACATTTATTGTCTGGAACATGATGGTACTCTCAAATATGCGACTACGGATACCGTTGGTTACGGTGATGGATACCGCTGGTCTATCGTCAACCTCGCCGACGTAGATTATAACGGCTCCGTAGAAATTATTATTGGTAATCAGGTTTATGCTGCACTTGATGGTAGCCTGCTGGCTTCGGGTGGTAAATTACGTTCTGATGGACACCATCCAGCACGGGACGAAGGAACGGTTCCCTACTTTTTTCCATCGCCTGTGATCGTCGATGCCTTGCCCGATAATCAATGTCCTGATTGTAGCGGACTAGAAATTGTAGCTGGTAACCAGATCCTTTCTATCAATCTGATTGATGGCACTGTCAACGTTGAGGTACAACCCGATCTTGCTTACTCCGACGGCTACACCAGCATCGCCGACTTCGATCTGGACGGCGACCTGGATGCAATCATTCAGGGAAAAGTTGATACCCAAAATACGGTGTATGTTTGGGATATTCAGACACCAACGGTCCTACACGAATTTGCCTTGTTTACTAACGTAGTCGGTGCCGCGTCCCGACCTAATGTAGCGGATCTCGATGGCGACGGACTGCCCGAAATCAGTTTTGTCAGCCGGGACAATTTTTACGCACTGGACAATGATTTTTCTATTCTCTGGACACGTCCCATTTTTGATCCATCCGCCGTTACGGTATCCACGGTCTTTGATTTTTGTGGCAACGGAGCCGCCGAAGTTATCTACCGCGATCAGGATAGTCTGTACATTTTTGATGGACCTACCGGGGATGTAAAATTTCAAACTCCCTGTAAATCTGCTACGCACATCGAGATGCCCATCATCGCCGATATCGATGCGGATGGAGAAACCGAAATGCTGATCACTTGCGGTTCTTCCGGTCTTAATGGTAACGTGATCGCCTTCAAATCAGCCAACGATCCCTGGAGTAAATCTCGTCCCGTCTGGAATCAACATGCTTTTTTTAATACAAATATCAACGACGACTTGAGCATTCCCATTCAACAACAAAATCCAAATATTGTACGAGACAGTATTGTTATGAATACTTTTTTAAACCAATATAGTAGTCCTGCTTTTCCGCTTCCGGATTTAGAGATAACCAGTATGACGGCTACTTGTACCGATCCGTCGATCATCATCAATACGCTGATTTGTAACGTCGGTGATGCTACTTCTGATCCGTTTCCACTCTCTGTTTATGAGGACGATCCTACCAGCAATCCGATTACCAATGGTTTTACTATTTTTGTTGATGAACTACTTTCACCCGGACAATGTACCACTATTAGCTTCACCACCGATATCCCTCCTGGCGGTTTTGTGTATGCAGTGGCAAGTGACGATCAATCGGCAGCAACGCCTTTTAGTATTATAAATTTATTTCCTGTCACTGCATTACAGGAATGTAATTATTTGAATAATATTTTGGGCACCTTCGTGCAAAATCAGAATTTCGTGAGCGTTGTGGACACGATGATTTGTGTAAATGATAGTATTTTAATTAACAATATAGGCGTGGGAGCTGACGCCGATACGACTTTTACTTTTAAAAATAGTTTTAACTGCGATTCGCTCGTCCGCTATATCGTATCTACTTTTCCGGTTCCTCTGAGTTCAGAAGAAAGATTAATTTGTCCCGAAGACTCTCTGTCTATCTTTGGTGATTTTGTCAATACCCCCGGCTCCTATCAACAAGTCAATATCGGAAGCAATGGTTGTGATTCTATTGCGGAAATCATTCTCCTTCACAACTCAATCCCGATCATAGATTTTACAATTACCAACAGTTGCGCAAATGTGGAAAACGGGAGTGTTCAGGCAATGGTTACTGGAGGTATTCCACCCTATGTTTACGATTGGAATACCGGAGCGGAAACGGATCAAATCACCGATCTATCTCCTGGGCTTTACGCCTTGACCGTCACTGACTTTTTAGGTTGTATTTCATCAGCCTCCGTTGAGTTGCAGGTACAAATGATTGCGTCTCCCGACTGGCTCATTACCTCCGTAAATTGTCCCGGAGAAGAGAATGGTTTGCTTACTATAAACAATATAGTTCCAGGATTTAGTTACGCGATCTTACCAGACGATTTTCAGGATACAGCGCTATTTGAAAATCTTGCTGCGGGCGATTACCTACTCACAGTACGGAACCCGGCAGGTTGCCTCCAGGATTTTCCTTTTTCCATTCCTGAAGCAGTAGAAATACAAGTAGAGGTTTCAGAAGATCAGACTATTTCACTGGGTAATGAAATTCGGCTACGGTCTTTTTTGTTCGGTGAAAATTTAGATACAATCATTTATCAGTGGTCTCCTGAAAATCAGCTTAGCTGCGTCGACTGTCCTTCCCCCGTAGCAAATCCTTATTCCGATACAGCATACAAACTGACCATCACGGATCGTCGGGGTTGTACGGCTTCCGCCAGCGTTTTAATTACCATCAATCAGGATAAAGCCGTCTATATTCCCAACGCATTTTCACCCAACGGGGACGGGATTAACGATTATTTTACGATCCGTACGGATCAAAGTGTGGCACAAATTCAGTCTTTACGTATTTATAATCGTTGGGGAGCTGTCATCTACGAGCAGTTCCGGTTTTCACCCAATGATCTCAACTTTGGCTGGAACGGAAACTTCAAAAATCAAGCCCTCAATCCGGGAGTGTACATTTATATAACAGTGGTAGAATTCGTGGATCAAACCACACAGCAATATAGTGGAGATTTAACTTTATTCAAATAATTATTTGTCCGCTCCCCGTCCTCCTTTGACCGGAATCATTAGCCCCATCAAAATACCTACCCCTTCTTGATAGGTGGAAATATCTCCCCGATCAACGTCCACAAACCCCAGCGCATAATTTACCCGAACAAACATCCGTTTAAACCGGGGCAACTCCAGTTCCAGGCCTACGCCAAAATGTACGCCCATATCAAACCGACGGATTCCGTGCGTACTAAGATCCAGATTTATTTTTTCATAATTAAAATCATCCAGCTGTTTCAGTATCGCAGCATTTAGTCCGTAGGCAAAATAAGGTCCTCCGAATGCACCGGCCCGCAAGGTTTTAAATGGTATAAAATATTGGTATTCAACGGGGAACACTAGATACGAAATATGCCCCCCTACATAATTGAAATCCGGATTGAGATTTTTACTGGGCAGATTGGATGGTTTGTCGGTCAACCCGATTTGTAATCTGATAGACCCAAAACTAGAGCAGTCTTTTTGAATTTGCAGACCTGCATTGATTCCCTGATCGTTGATTCCAAAATAACCGCCACCGCCCAATCCAACCCGTACTTGGGCAATCAGAAAAACAGGAAACATAAAAAGAAGCAGCACAGATATGGCTTTTACACTAGTGAGCGTCATTATCGTATTTGCATAGGTGATGGGAGTTGGCTCCGCAAATGACTGTAACGCAAAAATGGGCTTCTAAAGTTTATAAATTAAATATTTAACAAACAGAGAATATATAAGGAACGAGGATTAAATATCTACTGTTTATAAAAATAGTAAAGTCAAGCTAGTGCCTCATCCCGTAAATCCATACCAATCTATGCTTGTAGACACTTCCATTATTTCATCAATATACTCGCCTTTCGTTGTCCTACCGAGCCTCTCGAAACCCACGTCCATCCTGGAAACACTTTTTCAGCGAGCCACATAAACGGATAAGGTGCCAAAACAATGATACCTCCTAATATAGCATCTAAAAAGAAATGGTTACCCGTGATCACGATCATCCAAAGCACAAAAACAGGATAAATAACAAGCCCATAGCGGACCCAGTTATTTTTGGATAAGATTAAGGTAACGACCGCAATTAGCAAGGAATTACCAAAGTGCATTGAAGGCATGGCCGCATACTGATTGAATAATTTAGAGAGATTTCCTTTATATAGATTGATATCACTGATCGATAATAAAGTATCCACAAATCCAATTTCATTCAGCATACGCGGTGGTGCGCAGGGAAAACCAATAAAAATAAAAAGGGTGATCACATTGGCCAATAAAAATCCATTCCGAATAAAGAAATAGTAAGGACGCTTATAATGATACAACCAGATAAAAAATATGATAGTCGAAGGCAAATGAACCCGCATATAAAACTGATTGACCGCCTTGATCATTAGTTTATAGTCTAAAAAATATTGTTGGATCGGAATTTCATAAAAAATTCCCATCATCCGCTCCCACTCAATCACCCGGTAAGCATTAGCAAAGGCTGTTTGCTCATCACCAATTGCGATATAACGGGAAATCTTGTAAAAGATCATAAAAACAACAAAAATGAGAATCTCCCGGTAACCTGGTAGATTTTCTTTCTTAAATTTAAAATGGGGCAACAGTTCTTTAATGCTCATAATTCCTCTTGTTATTAACTTCGCAATGGGATAACGAAACGAGGCGCAAGATACGCTACTTCGCTGAAAACCACTACATTAATATTATTTTATTCTATTAGGAATGGCGATTAAATAGATTGAGATAAAAGGCGAAATATTTTTTCATCAATCAAGGCGCTGAAATGGG
>ENA-ORXT01003308-ORXT01003308.1-marine-metagenome-genome-assembly--contig:-NODE-3308-length-17974-cov-6.761245_pt1 | contig 17974 bp, 14 predicted proteins | sample MGYA00237868_ERZ511482 | MGnify/ENA metagenome assembly ERZ511482 | reverse complement strand
TAAAATCCTAGTTACGCCACTTATTTTTGAAAACCCATCTATAGTTGTTAATAGAAAATTATAATCTAATCTTAAATCTTGAAATGAGCCTTCTCCAATATTTGCGATATGGTCAAGATTTTCATTATTGAAAATCGAGATTTCATTTTTACTAGCATGATCAAATTTGCAATTTTGGAAGGCATCAATTGTTAGGAGGTTTTTATTATTTGAAATCTCTATACTCCCACAAGTTGACAAATTAGAAAACCCTCTTAACTCGGTTATTTTATCAAGATTATCAATCTTAATGCTAGAAGCAGAGGTCAGCGAATTGAAACTAGTACCCAATTCTAAACTTGGGAGACTACGTAGGGTTAATCTTGGCGTACCAATTAAATTACCAAAGCCAGATATCTTTTCTAGTTGATCCATTTCTTCTATCACAAGTATACCTGCGGTCTGTATTGTATTAAAGCCATCAATATCCTTGATATTAGATATGCCATTTAGGACCAATTGTGATAGGTCGGTCAGGCTTTCAAAACCCATGAAGGTCTCTAGAGCGCTAAGACCGTACATTCTAGTGTAGGGTGCGTGCGATAGATTTTCTAGGCCATTAAAGTTTTTTAAACTTTTACAGCCAACGATCTCGAAAATTTCATTAATTACTTTTAAAGATTCAAGACCTACAAAATTTTCAAGTGAGTCACAGTTTCTTATCCTAAAAATTGGTCGGTCTCCTATATCAAGCGCTTCTAAATTATCTAAACCTTTAAAATTCTTTATAGGAGATTTTTGTATTTCGAAGGAATTAAGTGCTCTAATATTTTCTAAACCTCTTAACTGACCAAGGCTACTATTTTCAATCAGTCTTATCTTATTTATATCAGCTAATAATGGCATTCCTTCCAAAGAAACCATGGAATTATTTCTTTCGAGTTCTAAACCGTCAATTTCTCTCAATCTTGCTAATCCTTGAAGATCAGTGATATTAGTATCATTAATTCTTAAAGACCCTTTGACGACTTCTAGCTGCTCTAAACCAGTAAGGTCATTGATCATGACTTCCTTGATGTAAAGATCTCCAAAGACTTCAATTACTTGAGCTAGACCTTCAAGGTTTGTGATATCACTATTTTTATTGGCATCTAGCTCTACTGTTATAGAACCCACGATAGTGCTGCAGTTAGGATATTGAATTGAAAAGCTATCGATTTGAGCTTGGGTAGTGAAGGTTATACCTGTTGGAAGGCAATTCTGAGAGGAAATAGAGTTACTGAATAAAACAAGGCAAATTAAGAAAAGAAGCTTTTTCATAAAGAGCAGATTTAACTTTAAATAGGTGTCCATTAATTAGACACAGAAACTGAAAGTCACCCTATTACATATCTAAAAAAATAATATAGATATTACTTAAATCTATAATATGTCATACTCTTGTTTAAGATAAGGAGAATACTTCACTCCTCAAATAACCGCCCACGCTCACACCTAAACACCCGCGCAGGAAACTTCTCGATCAACCGATAATCATGAGTCGCAAGGATAGTAGCTGTTTTATGCTGAATCGTAAGATCCCGTATCAAATGCAGGATCTCATCTGCAGACTCAGGGTCTAGATTGCCAGTAGGCTCATCGGCTATCAAAAGTCTAGGCGTATTGATGATGGCTCTGGCAACTGCTAATCGCTGCTGCTCACCACCTGATAGCTCTGCTACGATATCATCTTTGCGGTCATACAATCTGACGGATTTGAGTAATTCTTCGATCTTTTGTTCGATTTCGTTTTGGTTTTTCCAATCTGTAGCGCGCATTACATAAGCAAGATTCTCTTTGACATCCCAATCGTCGAATAAGGCGAAGTCTTGGAATATCATACCGATGCTTCTTCTAAGTGCTGCAGTGGACTTAGGTTGTAGGTCATTGATAGAGTGTCCGGCTACGTTGCCTTCTCCTTTAAGCAGTTTGTTGGCGCCGTATAGTGTTTTGAGGAAGCTGGACTTACCAGTTCCAGTTCTACCTATGAGATAGCAGAACTCGGCTTCGGCAATTGAGAAATTAACATCCTTGAGAATTACTTTACCTCGCTGCTTGATGTCAGCATTCTTAAGTTCAGCTATTATTTTGGGTATGTTCAAGTCGTATTGATATATGACGGAAAACTATAATTTATTTTTATCAAGAGGAAGGAATCTGCTTGGTTTGTCGATTATCCTCATGACATTTAAGATAGATTATAAAACTCCTTCCGAAAGCCGTAAATTTGTACATCTTTTAAGGCATTAAAGCGTTATACAGCTATGAAAAAGTCACATATAGTCATCTTTCTCATGATAGTCGCAGGGATAGGGCTCATGATGTCTGCATCTGGAGACCTAAGCACCTATTCTACCTTTAGTACTGCGGAGCAATCTGGACAACGGGTCAAGATAGCTGGGGAACTTGTGTTAGATGAGGATATCATATTTGATCCGATTAAAGATCCTAATTATACTGGTTTCCACTTAAAGGATCCTGATGAAAGGGTAGCGGAGGTTGTTCTGCTCAAAGCTAAACCTCAAGACTTTGAATTAGCAGAGCAAGTGGTTGTGACGGGATCAATGCAAAAAGGTATTTTCGTTGCCGACGAAGTGCTGACCAAGTGTCCATCCAAATATAAGGATGAAGAAATGGCGATACGGAAACAAGGATAACTTTACATGGAAAATATAAGCTACATAGGAGAAACATTATGGCCCGGTTCACTGGGTCATTTTTGTATCGTCTTGGGTTTTGTAGCTGGCCTCATAGGTGTGGCTGCCTACTCTCTACAAGTGAAAACAGATAAGGCGGAAGTCGATAATCAAAGCTGGAGGTTCTTAGGCCGTTTTGCATTTATAGTGCATTCCCTCAGTACGTTTGCAGTCATCGCTTTATTATTCTATATGATGGGTAGCAAGATGTATGAATATCATTATGTCTATAACCAAGTATCCAATGACCTGCAGGACAGATATATTTTTTCTGCTTTCTGGGGAGGACAAGAAGGTAGTTTTATGTTGTGGATGTTTTGGCATTGTGTCCTTGGTTTGATCCTACTGTTCAAGGCTGGAACATGGGAGGCTCCGGTGATGGCCGTATTAAGTTCTATCGAGGTCTTTTTGAGCAGTATGCTTCTCGGCGTTTATCTGCCTTGGGGCGAAACCCAAGCTCGGATAGGCTCTAGTCCGACTACGCTGTATCGAGATCTTATCGACGCCCCTATTTTTGCTAATGCAGATTACCTATCGATGGTAGAAGGGAGTGGTCTTAATCCATTATTACAGAATTATTGGATGACCATACATCCGCCTACTTTATTCTTAGGATTTGCATCAGTTGCTATTCCATTCTGTTTTGCTATTGCAGGGCTATGGACGGGCAGACATAAGGAGTGGCTTGCTCCGGCACTTAAGTGGTCCTTATTCTCTTGTGCGATATTTGGTACAGGGATATTGATGGGGGCTGCATGGGCTTACGAGGCATTGTCATTTGGTGGGTATTGGGCGTGGGATCCAGTGGAGAATGCCTCTCTGGTACCGTGGTTGTTTTTGTTGGCAGGGATGCATACTAATCTTATTGCTAAGGTGACTGGTCATTCTATCAAGGCTACCTATATTCTATATCTGTTAGGATTCATCTTTGTGGTTTACTCTACTTTCTTGACCCGTAGTGGTATACTAGGGGATACATCAGCGCATGCATTTACAGAGATGGGGCTGGAGTGGCAGCTGGCAGGGTTTGTAGGATTCTTTGTTTTGATGGGAGCATACTTTTTGATCAAGAATTATCGGTCGATACCTGCTCCAGAGAAAGAAGAGAAGTTCACCTCTAAGGAATTTTGGATGTACATCGGATCGATCGTTCTATTTTTCTCAGGCCTATTGATCATTGGCGCAACTTCTCTACCGGTCTTCAATAAAATATATACATCGCTGGTAGATCCAGAGTTCGCTGGTTATGTGATCACTGATCCTGAAGAACATTATAATCGATACCAATTATGGATAGGGGTGTTCATAGGACTGATCAGTGGTATCGCACAAATGCTAAGATATAAATCACTCAATTGGGCAAATCATAGATCGACTTTCGTCAAAGAAATCGGGATATCAGCGATCGTATCGGCTGCACTTACCTTCGTTGCAGTCAAGGCTCTATTCACTATCAATATCCAGTATAGCCTTTTGATGTTTGCAGGTATATTCACCCTAATTTCTAATCTATATTTTTTATTTATTAAAGGAAAAGGGAACAAAAGCCTCATGGCAAGTGCTGTGTCTCATGCTGGGTTTGGTATCATGGTGGTCGGTATTTTGTTCAGTGGGATCAACAAGGATTACGTCACCTATGAAGACATCATAGATGGAGGAGGCAGTACGAATTTAACTTTGTTCAAAGGAGAAAAACGATTCTCCAAAGGGTATTGGATGACCTATCATGGTGATACTTTGTCTGGCAATGTTAGGACTTATGATATCAGTTTTGTGAAAGTAGATGAGAATAATAATCCAGTAGAAGAATTTGATCTGGAGCCAACTACTGTTTACACCAATGATTTTACTAGAATAGCAGCTAATAATCCTTCTACAAATCACTATTATAACAAAGATATATTTCTGACCATATCAGGACTCCCTCCGCACCTGCAGGATGTAGAGTCTGCGGGTGAGATGGAAGAGGGACTAGAGTTTAACACATTTACAGCGCCACTGCGAGAGAAGTTCAGTACAGCTCATAATTTCGGGATCATCACATCATTGACTTTTGAGCCTGAGCATAAGGATCTAGACCCTGCTGAGTATGACCTGGTTTTAGGAGTCAATATGATATTGATGGATAGCACAGGTTCGGTCAAAGACACGATTCAACCAGCTTTGGCGCTTAATGGAGGGCTTATCTATCAGTATCCTGCTCATAGTAACAGACTATACTCACGAGTGCAGGTAGACGAGAATTTCTTCTCCGAGATATTTACTCAAGAGGGTAATTTAGACTATCAAGAATTAGAAGTGGAAGAAGGGCAAACGATCAAGTGGAATGGCTATGACGTTACCTTGAATGGATTTAATAGAAATCCTGAGCATGAAAGTTATGAGCAAGAAGAGGGAGATATCGCTATCGCTGCTAATCTAGATTTTTATAGAAATGGACAAGTTGCTTTCACGGCAAATCCAATATTCTTGATACGTGATAGCCAAAGATTGAGTATCAAAGACTACTTGCATATACCAGGAGTGCATACAAGATTTAGCAATATAGATCCGGCTACTGGCAAGATGAATTTTATGCTTGGTCAAGACAAGCGAGACTTTCAAAGCATACCTGTAGTGCTCGCTGAGAATGTGCCTAGATCTGATGTCATTGTGATAGAAGGAATCGTTTTTCCATTCATCAATTTGGTGTGGATCGGTTGTATGATGATGATGATAGGATTGACCATAGGGCTGTTTAAGCGATTTCGTCAGAAGCTAGCTTAATACTATGCGTTCTATCAAGCACATCTCTATTATTGGTTCTGGCAATGTAGCTACTCATTTAGGAAGTTCATTGTTTGATAAAGGGCTAGTAATTGATGCTGTTTATAGTCGAAAAATTTCGAGGTCTAGAAAACTGGCCAGTAAGTTAAAGGCAAAAGCTTGTTCCAAGTTTTCTCAGCTAAAGTCAGATAGCGATCTCTATCTCATCGCCGTATCAGATGATGCTATAGCAGAAGTATCCGCACAATTAGTAAAGGTGATAGATACTAAAGCGATAGTTGCCCATACATCAGGCAGTGTGAGCTCTACCGCATTAGAAACAGCGAATACGGGTGTTTTCTATCCGCTACAGAGTTTTTCTCTTGATAGAAAATTAGATATTAGTACGGTACCATTTTGTATTCATAGTAAAGAGACAAGAATAGAAAAGCTACTTCTAGCACTAGCCAGAAAGCTATCTAAAAAAGTATATAAGATCAATGACACTAAACGAGCTGCGCTCCACCTTGCGGCCGTATTCTCTTCTAACTTTAGTAATCATATGTATCATCTAGCAGCGGATATTTGTGAGGAAAACAAAGTAGATTTTGATATCCTAAAACCACTGATCATAGAGACTGCTGCCAAGATAAAAGATGCAACGCCAAATGAAATGCAGACCGGGCCAGCATGCAGAGATGATAAGCAAACTATGGCAAAGCACTTAAAAAAACTTACCAAGAATAAATCAAGTAAGGATATCTACAAACTGGTCTCTAAAAATATAAGATCCCAATACCAATAAATAAATCTATCGATGCACATTATAGGCGAAATACCACATCCAAAATTCAAGATAACCATCTTCAAAATGAATCATCGTATAGCGCTCAAGATAGAAGATAGTGGGCTAGAGCAATGGTATAAGTTTAGAGATGGCGCATTTGAGAATGGAGTGAGCGATCTGAAAGAAGCAGTCGATGAAAAATTCATCGAAAAGGCAATTACTATCTTCACCTACATGCAAGAAAATAAGCTAACGCTATTTGACCAAAGTCGAGAAGAGGAGACTTTTGATGAGATAGTTTAAGGTTATATTTTCTCATTATTTGAGATCAACTCCAAAGCCCATTTGCCAATTGATTCATTATTTGAGTGAACCACAAAATCCTGACCGATCCCTATCGTTTGTAAGATTGTAAGATCAACTCTTTTTTGGAATCGACACTGCTTTTTGTGTCGACTTATTTCCACACCATTTTCTGGATGAAAAAAAGAGGGCAACTCCCAGATGCTTTTACGATACCCATTTCTTGTTAAGACTAGATCATCACTGTACTTAAATGTGCCAGCTGTATTTTTGAATGCTCGATCAGACATGGCTGCAGTATACAGTAAGTTGTTTTTCCCATAGTCATTCTGCAGATGAGGATGCCAGTGATATTTTGCTTTCTGAGTAGCGGTCATCTCCGATACTTTCAGACATTCACCGATCAATAAATACCCAAAAAGAATATGGCGTGGATGATCATTCTCAAATTGTATTTTGTTTTTACCATCCAAATAAGTCCGCTTAAACGTACCGAAATATAGGAACAGATCACCTGGTTCTACTCCTTCATTCATGAGATGCTTAGCTGCAGCTCCATGCTGCCCAAATGCTGGTTGCCAATCCTTGATTCGTTTATTCCGCCTATCAGTGAGGTCTGGGTCTAGATGGCACTTTTGAGATGGCAGCTTTATCCCTAGTTCTTTCATGATGCTATTGTAGGATCTTCTGTTATAGCTTAAGTTTTTATACAGGACACCTTTTTCATTTGGCTTGGCAGGGATGGGTAGCGAGAGTAAGGTGCCATCGGGTAGGATAGGGCTTGCACTACCTCCATAAGCATCGTCAAATCCTTTTCGACTGAAAATAATTTTCATACCTGATCAGAAGGACTCAACTCGCTATTGATAAAGGCATTGAGCATGGCTAGACCAGTCTTGTAGTGGATGTTATTGTTGATCACAATGTCGCAGATAGCCTTGTAAGGAGCTACATATTGCTGGTAAGAAGGCGTGACATGATGCTTAAATCTATACCTCACATCAGACTCTGGGTAGTTGCGTTCTATACTATCTCTCTTGATCCTTCTATTGAGTTTGATGTCATGGTCAGCGTCTATGTATACTTTTACATCAAGGGCATCTCTTACGCCATTGTAATGGTAGATGAATATTCCTTCTACGATAATGATCGGTGCAGGTTTAAAGACTAAGGTCTTTGGGGAAGCTTGATCATTATTAAAGGTATATTCTTCTCGCTCTACCGACTGTCCTGTCTTGAGTTTGAGGATGTCACGCAGGAGTTCTACTTCGTTAATGGAGCGAGGTAGGTCAAAATTCTTGATACCATTCTCATCTGTGAGTTGCTGGTCACGGGGCACATAGTAATCATCCAAGGAAAGTAGACAAACCTCACTCGGAGAGTAGCTCTCCCTGATCTCCCTGACGATGGTAGTTTTGCCTGATCCACTCCCTCCTGATATCCCTATTGTTAGGACCTTTTCATCATTTTTTGACTGTAACACCTAGAGATTCTGCTTTTGTTTAAAAAATATCTATTTTCAGACCGAATGTAAGAATTGTTGTCGATCTAGGAAATTCAATTGATGGTAGAAAATATTTTTAGAGGAGTAATTGGAATCGTTTCGATGATTGCTATCTGTTATTTGTTTAGCAGTCATAAAAAATCGATCTCCTGGAGGTTGGTGTTTTCGGGTGTGACATTGCAGATAGTTTTAGCAATAGGCCTTATCAAAATCCCATTTGTAAGGTCTGTTTTTCAGTTGATCGTTGATTTTTTTGTATTGATGATCGGGAGTGTGGAGACTTCTGCAAAATTCCTTTTTGGTGACCTGGCGGTAGCTGGTAGTCCTTATGGATTTGCATTCTATGTCCTGCCGACGATCGTATTCTTTTCAGCACTTTCATCTTTATTATACTACTTAGGGATATTGCAAAAAGTAGTCTATGGTTTTGCGTGGGTAATGAGTAAGACCATGCGCCTGTCCGGTGCAGAGAGCCTTGCTGCTGCTGCAAATGTATTCATAGGTCAGACAGAAGCACCGCTGGTAGTAAAACCATATCTAGAGAAAATGACCAAGTCGGAGATCATGTGCCTTATGACGGGAGGCTTCGCTACGATCGCTGGCGGGGTGTTCGGAGCTTATATGGCTATGCTAGGTGGTGAAGACGATGCTAGCAGACAGTTATTTGGGATGCACTTATTGACAGCATCTATTATATCTGCACCAGCAGCTATTGTGGCCGCTAAGGTCTTATTCCCAGAGACTGAACCAGAAAAAATCGATAAGGGAATCACTATCCCTAAAGAAGCAGCAGGTAGTAATTTCCTAGATGCCATCTCTACAGGTACTACAGAAGGTCTTAAGCTAGCGGTGAATGTAGGTGCTATGCTACTAGCTTTTATGGCATTCATATATTTATCTAATGAGGTCCTAGAGAGATTTGGATCACTCACTCATCTCAATGAAGTTGTAGAGCGTGCCAGCGACGGTACTTACAAAGCACTCTCTCTGCAGTATATTTTGGGTTTTATCTTTGCGCCTATTGCATGGCTCGTAGGTATTCCTTCTCAAGATATTGTGGCGGTCGGTCAGCTACTAGGAGAGAAGACCATACTCAATGAATTCGTAGCTTACTTCTCGCTCACAGAGCTCATGGCTAATAACGTATTGTCTGAGAAGTCTATCATCATCAGTACTTATGCACTTTGTGGATTTGCGAACTTTGCATCTATCGGTATCCAGATAGGTGGGATAGGGAGTATTGCGCCTGGTCAAAGACCTACACTTACTAAGTTTGGCGTTAAAGCCTTGATCGGTGGTACAGCAGCTACTCTGATGACCGGAGCTATTGCTGGTATGTTGATATAGTCTTGAGTTCGTTGTTTGAAGTGTCCCCGCTTCAAAATGGGTGGGCTGAGCTTTAGTCAACCTTAGCTCATGTATTTTTAAAAAACCGTCAATTTCTATTGAGAGGGTTCCGTCTTTTAAAAACTTGCTGAGCTTAAGCGCAGACGCTTAAAGCAACTGTGTATTTTTTTGAGACCTCTTCGTATCAAAGACTGTGATGAAGTTTTAAGCGTAGACGTATAAAGCAACTGTATAGTTTTTTGGAGCTACATCACTTCAAAATTGCTGTGCTAGGGTTTTAAGCGTAGACGTTTAAAACAACCGCTTAAAACTTAGGTCTTGTAGGTCTTTCCTTTTTCACTACCTTCTTTTTGTTAGAGATGACATATCCGAAATGTACGCCAGTGTATAGATACCAGTCGTTGTTAGCTGCGTTTCCTCTTTGCTTACCAGCTACGTCTACGGAGTTGTCATGCGTGATGACTTCCCACCTTCTATCAGCAACCAGTGCGGCATTTTCGCCTCTCGCTAAGGTCAGTACTTCAGGGTCTACATAGAAAGAGCTCACATCATCTAGATAGTCAGTAAAGGTCATTCGTGGCCCTACTTCAAATCCGAGCTGAAAATTATCCGCAATATTAAAACTGAATCCGATGCCCAGCGGAATACTTATTTGAGTTTTACTATATGGTTTTTTATCGGGATAGGCTTTTAGACCTTGACCTTCCGTACTTAAGTCTGCTAATTTTACTTCCTTACCTCCGAGTAATGCTTTTGGCTCAAATCTAAATACATTAAGCCCACTAGTGATATAGATATTAAGTCCAAATCTCTTCAGACTTTCAAAATGACGATTTAGATAAAACTCGGTTACTAATCCAAATTCATAAACTGGAGATTCGAAATGTAGATTCCGTTCTAATTTCCATTTATAAAAAGACTCATTATCATATCCTGAGATATGTCCTTTTATAAATCGTGCTCCTAGAGTTATGGATTCTGTGACATGAGCACCTGCGTAAAAACCTAGGGCTGGATGTCCCTCCGAAAAGCTAAAAATAGAAGTTACTGGAGATAAGTCTCCTTGATAATATGTCTGGCCAATGTAGCCGCGGATATAAACTTCTTGGGATTGTAAGTTGATTACAAAGAAGGAACAAAATAGTATTAGTACACAAACCTTACCTCTCATTAATTACAGTTTACTAGGGGATTAGAAATCGTTCTTATGGTATGTAGACAAATCATAGACCTCGAAGCACTAAGAAAGGTCAAGGTGCTTATGTAAGTGTATTGTCACTTCGCCTAGATATATTGGCAAAGTGGTCCCTCAATGACAAGTAGATTGCAATTACAATATGGTGAAGTAATGAGGGAAGATTCTAGTTGATAAACTTGATGGGTAGCTCGAAATAAGAAGGCAGGTCACCATTGAAAAATATGACGCAAAATATGAGTCCCGACCCTTCTTTATAGATGCCAAGTATTCTTCCTTTTGGCATGTTGGATACACTTGCTTTTGGTGTAAATTCTGCGGTTAAGCACCAGTCAGCATTATACAATTCCAAGGCCGTCTCTGGCAGCATGTCCTGTATGGCTATCTGATTATCTTCTTCCTCATTAGACGCAAAATCTAGTATCGATCTGTAAAACTCAAAATGGGGCATGGATGACAGCGCGAGCGGAGAAGAACTATCGCGGAATAGGTATCGGACCTCTACATCCTGATCTTCTGAGTACAAGACCATATCATACTCATCATATTCGTCCTGATAAGGTACAGGGTGCAACCAAATGTCAGTCGGCTGGTAATATTCTAGATCGTATTTTTTAAGTTTTTTGTCAAATGACTTTGTGAATGTAAAAGCTTTCTGAGCTGCCAGGTAATTAGCACTACTACAAAGCAAAACAAAAATTAAAACTTGACTGGATAATTTGATCATTGATCAGTCTATGAGTTTTAGTGCTTCAGTCGGATCATCTACTGGAAACTTGCAGGATTTATTCTGACAGACGTAGATCATCGTGCGGTCTTCCTGGAGTTTATCCTCTAACAGTTTAAGCTTACCCTCAGACTTGCCACCCAAGAAAAGAACATTAGGCAGGTAATTGGTCATCATGATCTTGCGTGAGGATTCTGATTCTTCGCCAAGTATAGCTACCTCATAAGGAGGGTAGGCCATATCTACGAATAGTTGTGCCCAGTTAGAATAGAAGCTCGGCTGCTCGATGGTCGTCAGCGTAGCGTACAGGTTAGTAAGCATCTGATCAGATATCTCTAGGTACTGGGTGTTGTAGAGTAGCTCTCCTAGGTATTTTAGATTACGGGCCATGACAGAGTTAGAGCCAGGTATCACATCATCACCTATCTCCGATTTGCGAGCGACGAGTGGCGGATCGATATCAGAGGTAAAATTAAACATAGAGTTGTCCGAATTAAAGAAGTGAGCCCTCGCATATTCACACAGATGCTCAGCTTCCATCAACCATTTTTCGTCGAAGCTTACTTGATACAGCGCTATGAAGGCATCTATGGTTAGCGCATAGTCATCCAGAAAACCATTGATGCTTGATTTACCATTCTTATGATTTCTATTTAGACGATGGTCATCTTGCTTTTGCTTCTCGATGATAAAATTTGCATTACGCAGAGCCTTAGCCAGATAGCTCGGTTCTTGCAAGGCGCTATAAGCGTCTACGTATCCTTTGAGCATGATAGCATTCCACGAGGTCAGTATTTTGTCGTCTAGCCCAGGTCGCTCTCGTTTATCTCTTTCTGCCATCAGCGCAGCCTTAGCTCTTTTGATGATATCCGACAATGCTTCTTCCGTGAGTTCTCTTTCCTTGGCTACCTGAGCATCAGTCTTTTTTCTTAGTAGTATGTTGTTACCATGTTCCCAGTTACCTTCTGAAACCACATTGTAATAATTGCAAAAAATATCCGCCTCTGACTTATCGCTAATTACAGCATCTATCTCTGCTCTAGTCCATACATAGAATTTACCTTCCTCTCCTTCGCTGTCTGCATCTAGAGAAGAATAAAAACCTCCTTCTTTAGAAGTCATCTCTCGCTCTACCCAGGATAAGGTTTCTTCTATGATGCGTTTATATTCTGGATCTTTGGTCAGCTTATAGGATTGGGTATAGAGACTTACTAGCTGGCCATTGTCATACATCATCTTCTCGAAGTGAGGTGCTTTCCACATCGCATCTGTAGAATATCGAGCGAAGCCGCCGCCCAGCTGATCATAGATTCCGCCGTACATCATCTTGTCTAGGGTGGTCTTCACAGCATCGAAGGCAGTTTGGTCACCACTCAGGTGATGATATTTGAGTAGGAATTCATAGTTGTTGGGCATCGGGAATTTAGGAGCTCCTTTGCGTCCTCCCTCTTTCATGTCTATCTGCTTCAGCATAGTCTGACCTATTTTGCTGACGTCTTCCGTAGTAAATTCTTCTTCAGCACTGATCAGGCTTATCTGGTCCTGACTTTGGATTCCTGCAGTGAGTTTTTCTGCTTGGTCTTCTAGTTTTTCAGGATCATTTTCTTTTAAGTTTTTGAATTGTTCTAGGACGCTGAGCCACTGCTCCTTAGGGAAGTAGGTGCCTGCCCAGACTGGCCTCCCATCAGGTAGGGCAAATGCATTGAGCGGCCACCCGCCTCTGCCGGTGACCAGATTGCAAGCGGTCATATACACGTCATCCACATCTGGTCGTTCCTCCCTGTCTACTTTGATCGGTACGAAGTGTTCGTTCATGATCTCTGCCACTAGGCTATCCTCGAATGACTCGTGCTCCATCACATGACACCAGTGACACGCGGCATAGCCTATGGATACGATGAGTAGTTTATTTTCTTTTTTTGCTTTTGCCAATGCCTCGGGACCCCACGGATGCCAGTCTACTGGATTGTGCGCATGCTGTAGCAGGTAGGGACTGCTTTCATCTATGAGTGCATTGGTGTGTTTGTGCTCAGTAGAATTATTAGCATGTTTAGAATTGGTTTTACACATCAAGAAGAAGCTTAAGAGAAGGGTCAAGAAAAGAAATCTAGGAAGGGCATAGAACAATATTTTCATATGCTAAAGTTCGGATATTATCGACGAGAAGAGTAGTCTTTTAAGCATTCTTTAAGATAAAAATGAACAGGATTGTGATGAGTAATCCCTAATTTAGAAAAAACGTGATATGTTTGATCAGGACCTAAATGGATTTTCTTGGCGAAAGCTGAATGGTGACAGAATAGAATTACCCATCAAAGAAGCTGTCAAAAATGCCATCATACGAGAGCATAAGGAAGGGCACAAACTCAAGGTATGTATCGGCTCCGATTCTCAAGTCAAGGGAGCGATCACCGAGTATGCATCTGTCATTGTTTTCCTCAGAGAGAAAAAAGGAGGATTTATGTTTATCAGCAATGCCAAGACCACGCAGAAAATGACGATCAAAGAAAGGATGATATCAGAGGTCGCTAAGTCAGTAGAAGTAGCCTATGCAATCTGTGATCTACTAGACGAGTATAATGTAGAACTAGAGGTACATGCTGATATAAATACCGATCCTAACTTCCAATCCAACGTCGCACTCAAAGAAGCTATGGGTTACATCCTCAGTATGGGTTTTGTATTCAAGGCTAAGCCTGATGCGTTTGCTAGTTCTTGCTGTGCGGATAAGATCGTTTCTTGAGGAGAGAGTAAAGAGGAGAGAGGTGCCAAGAGAGAGGAGAGAGGAAAGACTTCAGCACTTGCCCCCTCGCCCCTATCAATCTGAGCACTTTTAACCTTCCGTTAGTATATTATTTGCTTGTTTATATGCCCATAATGGCTATTTTCGCCGCATATTCTAGAATATTTAAAATTTAAAACATGAGAAATATATTTGCCCTCATAGGGGCTCTATTAGTTACATTCTCTCTTTCTGCTCAGATGAATCAAATCGAATTCACAGAGTTTGAACTAGATAATGGTCTACATGTCATCTTGCATAGCGATAAGACTACTCCGATAGTAGCGGTATCTGTGATGTACCATGTAGGTTCTAAAAATGAAAAAGTAGGACGAACGGGCTTTGCCCACTTCTTCGAACACTTACTCTTCGAGGGATCAGAAAACATCGGTCGAGGCGAATACAGTGAGTACGTTACCAATAATGGAGGCGCGCTTAATGCTTACACCTCTCAGGACAAGACCTTCTATTTTGATCTACTGCCTAGTAATCAGTTAGAGCTTGGCCTATGGTTAGAGTCAGAGCGGATGTTACACGCCAAAGTAGATATCAAGGGTGTCGAAACACAGCGAGAAGTAGTAAAGGAAGAAAGAAGACAACGATACGAAAATCAGCCTTACGGAACATTCTTGCTCAAGGCACTAGAAAACTCCTATACTGATCACCCATACAAATGGGCACCGATAGGATCTATGGATGATCTCAATGCGGCAGTAGAAGAAGATTACAAAACATTCTATAATGATTTTTATACACCTAACAATGCTGTACTGTCTATAGCGGGAGATCTGGATATTGAAGAAACTAAGAAATTAGTGATGAAGTATTTCGGGACGATCCCTCAAAAGACCAAGGAGGTATTTAGACCAAGTAGCGCTATGGCTCCGATATCAGGCGTAGTCAGAGATACGGTATATGACAACATCCAGTTACCGGCAGTTATGCAGACTTATCGTATTCCTTCTATGGGTACTCCAGATTTTTATGCGGTGCAGATGTTGACTTCATTGCTAGCAGGTGGCAGGAGTTCTAGATTATACAAGTCATTAGTAGACGAAAAACAATTAGCTATTCAGACTGGGAATTTTGCATTTGATACAGAGCATCCTGGTATTGCTATTGCTTATGGTATATGCAATCAAGGAGTAGATGCTGCAGATCTAGAAGCGGCTATAGATGAGGAGATCGCGAAGGTGCAAAACGAATTGATAGGAGAGGAAGAATTCCAAAAGTTAGTAAATCAGAAGGAGAGTGGTTTTATACAGGGGAATGCTAAGATCGCAGGTATCTCTGAAAATCTGGCCAACTACCATATGTTCTATGGGGATGCTAATCTGATCAATACAGAACTAGACAGATATCTTAAAGTGACTAGAGAAGATATTAAGCGCGTAGCTAACAAATATTTTACCAAGGAAAACAGAGTGATACTCACTTACCTTCCTAAGCAGAATACACCTTAATTATCTATAGGATCATTTATAGAATTACGATAATAAATAAAAAACATAAAATGAAAAATATAATATTCATACTGTTCTGCTCAGTGCTTTTATTTGCCTGTAGCAAAAAGACAGTAGAGCCGATAATGGAGAAGGCCGAGACGGTGAAGAAGGAGGTGATGGCATCTACGGGAGAAACATTTAGGAATGCTCCTCCAGCCGCAGCACCGGCACGTAAGATATCTCTAGGAGAGACACAATCATTTGAGCTGGATAATGGCTTGACGGTTATTGTATCTGAGAATCATAAGATACCTAGAGTCTCTTTCCAGATGACACTTAAGAATGAACCCCTGATCGAAGGTGATCAAGCAGGGTATACCTCATTCGCGGGGCAGATGCTTAATCGAGGAACCGCTACGAGGACCAAAGCGCAGATAGATCAAGAGATAGATTTCATAGGAGGAAACTTCAATACTTACTCAACAGGATTTTTCGCAGGATCACTTAAGAAGCATACTGCTAAGTTGATGGATGTGGTGACTGATGTATTATACAATCCTTCTTTTCCGCAAGAAGAATTTGATAAGATAAAGAAGCAGACCATCTCTGGACTAGCCGCTGATGCTACTGATCCTAATGCCATGATGTCTAATGTGGCATCGATACTTAACTATGGCAAAGGACATGCTTACGGAGAAATACAAACAGAGGCAACGACGAATAATATCAAGCTCGAAACTTGTAAGAATTATTACGATACTTTCTTCGTGCCAAACAACACCTACCTAACGATAGTAGGTGATGTCACACCAGCAGAAGCTAAGATGATGGCTGAGAAATACTTCGGTAAATGGAAGAAAAAACCGCTGAAGCAGATAAAGAATAATACCGTTGCTAGACCTGCTGATACCAAAGTATCATTTGTCAATAAAGACGGAGCAGTACAGTCTGTGATAAGAGTCACTTATCCTGTAGACCTCAAGCCAGGAGCGCCTGATGTGGTCAAGTCATCTGTAATGAATACGATACTCGGTGGTGGTTTTGGTAGTAGATTGTTTAATAACCTTAGGGAGGACAAGGGATATACCTATGGTGCTGGGTCAAGTCTCAGAAGCGACCCTGTAGTAGGTAGTTTCAGTGCGAGTGCGAGCGTAAGAAATGAGGTGACTGACAGCTCAGTACAAGAGATGATCTATGAGTTAGAAAAACTAAGAAACGAGCCTGTCCCTGCTGATGAACTCAAAGGCGTAAAAGGATACATGGCAGGTGGTTTTGCGAGGTCACTAGAGTCTCCTGAGACGATAGCTAGATTTGCGCTGAATACCATCAGATACAATCTGCCAGCAGACTACTACGATACTTACTTACAACGATTAGAGGCAGTCTCTGTAGCTGATGTACAGATGATGGCTAAAAAGTATATCACTCCAGGTAATGCTAATATCATCGTCGTAGGTAACAAAGACGAAGTAGCAGATAAGCTAGCCAGATTTGATAGTGATAAGACACTAGACTTCTATGACAACGAAGGAAATGTCATGGAATACAAAGCCAGTGCAGTACCGGCCGATATGAATGGTATGCAAGTCGTAAAAGATTACATAGCTGCAATAGGAGGCGAAGCTGCCGTGAAGAAAGTAAATGCAATAAAAGTAGTAATGGCAACCGAAGCCATGGGCCAGAAGATAAATATCAGCTCAACAATCAAAAACGGAATGCTAGCGCTGGTAGTAGGCAATGACATGATGACCTTCCAAGAACAAAAATATGACGGTACAAAGGTCATGATGAGCCAGATGGGTAATAAGCAAGTGATGACAGAAGGACCAATGGTCGATGCAATGAAAGATGAAACAGACATCTTCAGTCAGCTAAATTACTTAGACGGTAAGCACAAGCTAGAGCTCAAAGGAATAGAAGCAGTAGATGGTAAAGACGCCTATAAACTGATCATCGAAAAACCAAGCGGTAAAAAATCTACCGAATTCTACGATGTAGCAACAAGCTTCTTAGTGAAAGCCGTAAACACTCAAGACGGCGGACCTCAAGGCCCTATGACCGTCACATCAAGTTACAGTGACTACAAGGAAGTAGCAGGCATCATGTACGCTCATACGCAGAACGTATCAGGTATGGGTCCAGCACCTATGAAAATGGAAGTAACCAGCCTAGAGTTTAATCCTGAGATATCAGACGATATCTTTAAGATAGAAGAATAGATTTTTTAAAGACTATCAAAAATATAAAGGTCATGAATCGTAAGGTTCATGGCCTTTTTTTGTGCCGGGCTGAGTTTAGAATAGCTTCTTCTGCATAGCACATCCTCACCAGACCTTTCCTTTAATTCCATTTCTGCTCAAATATGACACTAATATTTAATTATAGTTTCCCAATCTCATCGTTGAAAATACTCGTGATAGCTAGG
>ENA-ORXT01003307-ORXT01003307.1-marine-metagenome-genome-assembly--contig:-NODE-3307-length-17984-cov-11.392025_pt1 | contig 17984 bp, 6 predicted proteins | sample MGYA00237868_ERZ511482 | MGnify/ENA metagenome assembly ERZ511482 | reverse complement strand
ATGGATGAAGTAGTAGCGGATACACTTGCTGGCTACCTTCATTGGCATCACCAAGTAACGGGCGAGCTAATAGTTAAAGACAAGGTATTTGAAGCGGGTAAGTATTTCTTTGATTACATGGGACAAGAAAAGGATGGTCCCATTCGACAATACCTGCAACAAAAAGGGTTTTTTAGAAACTTGCCAGTTATTGATAATGCACAGGAGGTCATTCGTTGGTTGGCAAAAAGTCATGTTATCTATTTTGTAACAGCGACAATGCCTTTTAGAAATGCCTTGGAAGATAAGTATGACTGGCTATTAGACCATTTTTCTTTTGTTCCTGTGAGTCATTACGTTTTTTGCGGAGATAAAAGTCTGATAGGTACAGATTATATGATTGATGATCATGCCTACAATCTGGAAACTTTTAGAGGTAAAGGATTACTATTTCACGCTTCTCATAACGTTAATGAAAAGGGATGCCACCGAGTCAAAAATTGGTTAGAAATCAAAGATTTTTTTGAAAAAGAAAATAATGGTTAAGTTGTATTGTTTATTTGTTTAGTAGTTTAACTGTTTATACTACACTCGCAACTAGTCTAATAAACAAATGAACTCAATTTCATGAACTCAAAAAGCGCAGCTTGTTGGCAAGGGCGATGAGGTCTCTAAACCAGTAGCAAAATCAGTAGGTAAGCTATCCACTTTAAAACCATTTCCAGCTGTTCCTTTAAAAATTTGTATTCCATATCCCAGATTATTTATGTGTGCTCTTACGATCACCTCTTTATTTTCATCAATAGGAACAGGTCCACCGCTACGCGTGAAAGGTTGCTCATCGACATGGGAATGAGTGAGAATCCGCCGATACAGTAAGACACTATCCATACCAACGACCTCCCACCAATCCGCATATTGTTCACAGCCCAAATCTGGACTTTCTATGGTGACATTAAACGTATAATTATTAGCCATTCCAGATATAGTCACTTCTGTAACTTTGGCTAATATTTGAGCCGCTGTATCCATAGTTATTGAGTCTAAGGATTGATCCTCCATGACCATATCTATTGAGTCAATGCTATCTTTATTGGTCGTATCCTGTTCAGTTATGACCTCTTCTATTTCCATTTCTTCTTCCAAAACAGCCGTACCATTGGAGTTGTCACAATTGACAAGCAAACAAAGTATTACTGATAGAAACCAGCTCCATAGAATTAGCTTTCTATTCATTTTTTTATAGTTATAATTGAGCGAATCCGTTCAATATATACTGGTAACGCAACTCTCCGAGTTGCGCCATGAATACTACTTGCGCAACTCGGAGAGTTGCGTTACCAGAGATGAGCTGTCCTAAACAAATAAACAGTATAAACAACTAAACACTCCTCAAAAAGTAGGACAACCAATCTGTCCTCTTCTTCCAGTAGTTCGATAAGGATTAATTAAATTATAAGACAAGGTGATTCCCCCCATAAAATAATAATCTTTGTAATTGGGATTACCTCTATTACTTCCAGGAGGTGGAGAAGTTTGTTCTACATTAAAGAAGTCGTCTGATTGATAAGCTAGGTTAGCAGCTGTCACTCCTTTTTCTCCAAGTAATGCAGAATAATCTACATAAGTAGTAGAGACATCGTCCAAATAATCCGTGAAAGCTCGATGACCCGTAAAATCAATAGCTACTTGAAAATCATCATTTAATTTAAAGAGAATACCTGCACCGCCTAAAATGCTAAAATTATACAATTCATATCTTTTTCTGTCTGGGTAAGCTTGTAAACCTTGTCCTTCCGTACTTAATTTCTGTAAATCATGTAGGGTGCCTTCATATTCTGCTTGGGGATTAAAGGTGAAAAAACTGCCGCCAAGTGACATATAAGGAGAAATAATTGACTCAGAACCAAAAAATGTTTCCAAAAAGTGCCACTCTACTCGCAAACTTGCGTCTAAAAGGGGAGAGGAGAACCGAAGATTACGCTGTCGTAGAATTTCGTTGCTAGATAAAGCATCATCGCCTTCTAATTCGGTGGATAAGATTTGCAATTTTAAGCTCAATTGTTCGTTAAAGTTGTATCGAAGAAAACCGCCTACACCCAAGTTTACTTGTTGTTTTAAAACAGCAAATTCACTAGAAGCTATATCTCCTTGATAATTTGAGCCACCTACTATCGCACCCAATTCTAGTGTTTGACTTTGGCTCACAATCCAAAAACTAACCAACATTAACAAGAGTACACATCTTTTGTAAGCCTGAAAGTAGCAGTCGTTTCTATATTTATTCATACAAAGAATTCTTTTAAGTATTGATGAAAAAATAAATGGTAAAATAGGTTTTTAGAGGGAGCAAATTTGACTTGTTTTTGTACAAAAACAAATCAAATTTGCTCCCTCTAAAAAAGCTATCCAATCTACTTTTTACCTAATGCTAAAAACTACAAAAAAAAACTTGTTAAAGTAAGTTCTATTCAATTTAGTATTGATAAAAAAATAAAAAGACTAAATATTTTTTAGTCTATACGTAAACATATTTTTTTACAAAAAAATATATTTACTTTTATAGAAAAATAAGAAGCTTAATATTTACGAACAAAATCAAAGTTAAATGAAATTAAAGTTTTATATGTTGTTTTTAACAACATTCTTGTCTTTACCGCTTATCATCGCTCAAGATGCAGTTCCAGATAATTGGTTCAATCTTGATGCTGCGGAGTCAGGAGTTCAAGGGGTGAGTGCAGAAAAACTGTACGGTTCTTTATTAAAAAACAGAACAGGCGAGCGAGTTATCGTTGCCGTTATAGATTCTGGTGTAGATGCTGAACATGAAGATTTGAAAGATGTCATGTGGGTGAACGCCGGAGAAGTACCCAATAATGGTATTGATGACGATAAAAATGGCTATGTAGATGACGTACATGGTTGGAATTTTATTGGCGGAAAAAATGGAAATATTGATAAAGATAACTTAGAGATAACTCGTTTATACAGAAAATTCCATGCGAAATATAAAGATGCTACCCTTACTAGTCTTTCTGATAAAGACAAAAAAGAGTACGCACAATATAAGAAAATGGAAAAAATAATCGAAGATAAGCGCAAATCTGCTAGTGAACAGTTAGCACAGATGGAAAGCACTAAAATGCTGGTTATGGAAGCATTAGATATGGTGGATGAAGCACTGGACGGTAAAGCCATAACGAATGAAAATATCAATGCAATTGAGCCAGGTGGTAATCGTAGTTTAGTAATTGGGAAAAATATTATCAGTGATGCCTTAAGTAAAGGCGAAAATTTTGAAAGTATAGATGCTATCAAAAAAGATTTTGATGGTCAATTAGGAGATGCTATTAAATATTATGATACGCAAGCTAACTATCAATACAATCCGGACTTTGATCCACGAAGTAGTATTGTGGGAGATAATTATGCAGACCAGAATGAGCGTATTTATGGTAATAATGATGTAGAAGGTCCAGATGCTTTTCACGGCACACATGTTGCCGGTATTATTGCAGCGGTTCGGAACAATGAAACAGGTATGAACGGAGTAGCTGATAATGTTCAAATCATGTCTGTTCGTGCAGTTCCAGATGGAGATGAACGAGACAAAGATGTTGCAAATGCTATTCGGTATGCAGTAGATAATGGTGCATCAATTATTAACATGAGTTTTGGAAAAGGATATTCTTGGAATAAGAAAATAGTAGATGATGCAGTTCGATATGCGGAAAAGCATGATGTACTATTAGTACATGCGGCAGGTAATTCTTCAGAGAATACAGATATTTCAGACAATTTCCCTAATGATACTTATGAGAAAAAGAAATTTTTTGGTAAGAAACAAGCAAGAAATTGGATAGAAGTAGGCGCACTATCTTGGAAAGGCGGGGAAGATGCAGCAGCAGGTTTTTCTAATTATGGCAAAACCAATGTTGATTTATTTGCGCCTGGCGTAGCTATTTATTCTACGATCCCTGACGATAACTATGGAGAAGCACAAGGTACGAGTATGGCGTCTCCTGTAGTAGCAGGAGTAGCGGCTATTTTGCGTTCTTATTTTCCTACCTTATCGGCTCGGCAGGTAAAAGAGATTTTGATGGAAACAGTTGTTCCCTTAAATCAAAAAGTTAATAAACCTGGTAAGTCTGGGGAGTTAGTTCCTTTTAGTAACTTAAGTGTTTCTGGAGGTACTATCAACGCTTTAAAGGCGGCAGAAAAAGCGGCAAAGGTGAAGGGGAAGCGAAAGAAAAGTAGACTTAAAAAAGGGGCTAGGAGTGGCTCTGGTTCTAGTAAAAAGAAACCAGTGGCAGCAGCCTAGTAAGAATTTTCTTTAAGTTTAGTTAGATCAAAAAAGCTTTGTAGCATACTGCTACAAAGCTTTTTTTATACACTTACCCTTCTTATTTGGCTGTTTATCTATAAAAAAGATACTTTAATAACCCGTAAAAATTATTTAGTGTACATTTTTAGCTGTTTAGTGTACGGTTTAAGGGGTTTTGTCAATATTTAGGCAAGTAACATACTTGATACAAGGTGTTTTTCGTTTAGTTAAAACATTTAACATTTTTTTTTGTAAAAAAAGGCTTTTTTTTCACACAAAATAATATTTGGTACAATATTTAGTTTAGCATAGAGATAATAGAAACTATTTAAAAAACAGCATAATTGTTTCGTTTGAAAGCTGATTGTTTAATCTACTTCATATTTGATAATCAATTATTTATATAAAAAAATAATCATACTATTTACTTTTATCTTTTAAGTGCATAGTTTTGTACTTTATTTCAAATCAATTAACCTTTATTAAGTAATGTTGACAAAAAATTATTCGAAAACCAAACCTACCTGCAAGGTAACCTTTACCTTGGCACATGATGCGATCAAAGGAGCAAATGGTGTTAAAATTTTAGGCGATTTTAATAATTGGAGCCCCGTTTCAGGAGTACCTATGAAATTATCTAATGGTAATTATTCCGCAGTTATCGAACTACCAACAGGGAGAGACTACCAATTCAGATATTTAGGGGATAATGGCGTTTGGGAAAACGATCATGCAGCGGATGCCTATGTAGAAGTACCTTATGAGGTTGCTAATTCTGTTGTTTCTTTGACAGGAACTGAGGTTGTACCAACTAAGACAAGTGCAAATGCGAAGTCTGATACCAAAGCAAAAAACGCTGGTACAGCGAAGCCAAAAGCAACTGCTGCAAAAAAGAAAAAGCCAAGCACTGCCAAGGCTACAACAGTAGCAAAAGCCAAGACTAAAAAAGCTGCCAAAGATGACTTAAAGAAAATTGAAGGCGTAGGTCCAAAAATTGCAGGTTTATTGAATGCAGATGGTATCCATACCTTTAAAGACTTATCTAAAGCAAGCCAGAAAAAATTGAAAGGTATTTTGGAAGCTGCAGGTAGTAGATATAAAATGCACAATCCATCTACTTGGCCAGCTCAAGCGAAATTAGCTGCAAAAGGAGAGTGGGAGAAACTAGGAACTTTACAGACAGAATTATCTGGTGGAAAGAAAAAATAATTATTTGTATAACCGCTGAATAGTGGAAAGCCAGACTATCAATTAGTCTGGCTTTTTTTTTTATATCGCAACTATTCAGAATAGAGCGCAGAGAAGCGAGCATAGAGATAAAATCGTGCTAAATTTAATAGAATGAGCTATACTTTAAGAACAAATCTGTTATCTAGTCTCTCTACTCCCTTCTCTGCGTTCTATTCAGAACAGTTACTATATCGCTTCTCTTTGTGGCATAAAATTTGAACTATTTTCAACTAAAACTACTTTAAAATCCCCTGTTTTACTCCCTCCTTAGTTATTCCTACCTTCCACTTCCCCTTTTTTCTATTCCTTCCCCTTTTTCTATTCCGTAACATGGAGATAAACATTTATATGGCCAAACAGAGAATCACCTTATCTATATTTTATCTAATAGTAGCATGTATTCCTCTGCTTTCTTTTTTAGCCGAGACAAATACTAATTTAGGTAAAACGGAAATTAACACATCCTATCATTTGCCCAAGAAACCCACTAGCTTTCCCATGGGTACTACTACCAAAATAAATAATGATGCAAGTTGCACGGGCACAACGGTTTCTAATTTCCCTTATGCAGAAAGCTTTGAAAGTGGGGTAGGGTCTTGGTCTCAGGATAATACAGATGACTTTGATTGGTCGAATGTAAGTAGTTCTTCGACGTATCCCGCTACACCTTCTACTAATACAGGTCCACCTAGTGCTGCTGACGGTAATAATTATATTTTTACGGAAGCTAGTAACAACTTTAATAACACAGCTTACTTAAATAGTCCCTGTTTCGACCTGTCTGCTGCTTGTGCAGCCAATTTCGATTTTCAGTACCACATGGATGGCGCAGATATGGGTACGTTAAGTTTGGAGATTAGTGTGGATAATGGTTCTTCTTGGAGTGTCTTATGGTCAGAAAGTGGTGATCAGTCAACTAATTGGCTTACAGCAAGCATTAATTTAGATGCCTATGTTGGTCAAGCTATACAACTAAGATATAAAGGAGAGACAGGAGGCAGTTTTAATAGTGATATGTCTATTGATGATATAGAACTAACTATCGAGACGAATTGTGCTTGTACTGTTCCTGGCTATGCAGATGCAAATACTAGTCAATCAGGTGTAACTAATGTAAGCAATGCATACGGAGCTCCAGATGGAAGTGCTGCTCTATTGTATGACAATAATGATCAAGTTGTATTAGATTTAAGCGACGAATTAGCCAGTGGTTTCGATTATGTGATAACTTGGAGAAGAGATCCAGGTACTAGTAGTACACCAAGTGTAAGAGTGGAAGAATCTAGTAATGGTAGTTCTTGGACCAATGCCTCTGGAAGTCCTTTTGCATTTAATACGACTAGTTATTTTGCTCAAACTATTACGGCGAGTACAAATACACGTTATTTAAGATTTACCTCTCTAAATGTGTATAATGTAGATTTAGATGCCGTTTCTTATGAACTGCCTTGTCCGCCTGATTGTACCCTTTTTAGTGCTACTGCAACAGCAATTACTTGTGGGAATGTTGATGGAAGTATTCTTCTTTCAAATTTAGAAAATGCTAGTCAAATTGAGATTAGATTAGAAAGCCCAAGTGGAAGTGGTACTTGGACAACTCCTTGGTCAAAAGGAAATTATCCTAGTGGAGGCATTTACAATATTGAAAATTTAGATGTAGGTACTTACCGAGTTGATTTATATGGCTTTGATGCAAATGGAGGTAGCCAATGCTTGAATACATTTTACCCAGTGATTACTAGTCCTAGCTGTATAGAAATTTGTGATAATCTAATTGATGATGATGGAGATAATTTGGTGGATGAGCTTGATCCTGATTGTCAATGTGATCCTTCACCTACTACTATTTTCTCCGCTGACTTTGAAAATACAAGCGGCGACAATAATTGGTCTTTGGGTAGTGGGGCAACAGATGGGAATTGGGAGATCGGAACTCCTGCACCTTATAATGTTAGTACTACTACAGTGATGGAAATTAATGCCTATGGAGGTACAAAAGACTTATTAACTGGTACTGGTACGGACCAACAAGATTTAGATGGTGGGCCATCTACTGCACAGTCTCCTAATATCACTTTATCTAATGGCATAACAGATATCTCTTTGGATTTAAGATATTATTTTTCTCATGCCACTAATGGAGATAACAGTGATTATTTACAAATTCAAGTACGGGATGCTAGTAACAATAGCATTTTGACTACGATCGTTAATGAAGTTGGAGCACCTTCGGCAAGAAATGCTAGTTGGACGCTTGCGACTGCTGATTTAACAGCCCATGCAGGTAAAACTATTTATTTGTATGTTACCGCTGCTGATATAGGAGATCCTAGTAAAATGGAAGCTGCAATTGATAATATAAATATAACACAAAGTCTAGAATGTGGAGAAACAGACTGTGGTGATTTTGCGGATAATGATAACGATGGTGACATTGATTGTGATGATAGTGATTGTTATAAGCCTGTAATTAGTTCGGTAACTCCTACCGAACCAGATAATTGTCCTGACTTAACAAATGGCACAATCACGATTAACGCTACAGGAGTTAATTTAGAATATAGTATTGATGGAGGAACTAGTTTCCAGTCTTCAAATACCTTTAATAATTTATTAGACGGGAATTACACGATTCGAGTTAGAAATTCCACAACTGGATGTTTTATAAATTATGCGAATAATCCAGTTATAATCACAGACCCTGTGTGTGTAGAAAATTGTAGTGATACAGGGGATGAAGATGGAGATGGTGATGCAGATTGTTTGGATAGTGATTGTAACAAGTTTACACTCGTTGATTTGAGCCAAAGTAATCCAACGAATTGTCCAGCTAAAAATAATGGACAAATAACTGTCAATACGACCAATGAAACGGGTGTTGTTTTGGAATACAGTAAGGATGGCGGTGCTACCTATCAAAATGCAAATACTTTTACGGGTTTATCTGCTGGCGATTTTACTATTCGAGTTAGAAATAGTGCTACTGGATGTTACAAAGATTATACTAGCAACCCTGTAAACTTAGTTGAACCTACATGTGTTGAAATTTGTGGGAATGGCATTGACGATGATGGCAACACTTTAACGGACTGTGATGATAGTGTTTGTGAGGTCCCAACTGTCTCTGATATTAACATAACGAATCCAGACAATTGCCCAAATCTAAATAATGGCTCTCTTGAAATAATAGCAAGTGGTAGTAATTTAGAATATAGTATTGATGGAGGAACGAGCTATCAAAGTAGTGCAATATTTTCTAATCTTACGGAAGGAACAGTAGATATACTGGTGAGAAATACGGCATCTACTTGTACAGCAACTTATGGAGGCTCTAAACCTGAGGTTCTTGTAGCAGTGCCCTGCCCATCCAATTTAATAGTAACGGATGCAGGTGATGCAGGTGATGCTAATCCCGGTGATGGAATATGTGCAGATGCTTCTGGCAATTGTACTTTTAGAGCAGCCATTGAGGAAGCGAATGCAAATGCAAATCCAACAGTGATAGATGCTATTCAATTTATTTTACCTGCCAACACTTCCATAGAGTTAGGTTCTGCATTAGAAATTACAGAAAAAGTATATATCGCTGGCTATACACAGCCCAATAGTACGATAGGGGAAGTTAGTACTTGTACTTTGCCAACTGGATTAGTAGCAATCATTCCGAGCAGCGGTTATTCAGGTACAGCTATTCAAATAGCTTCGGATAATGTTTCCATCAAAGGTCTATATATACATGGTTTTACAGGAAGCAGTAGTACTATTGGTGCAGTTGCTGTTTTGCCAAATGCAGATGCAGGTAGCTTATTGATAGAAGGAAATATATTGTCAGGAAATAAAACAGGAATTTATATAGGCGATGGTAATCAGGTAGTGATTCAAAATAACTTTATTGGCGTAGATAAGGATAATAATCCACTTGGAAATGAAGTAAATGGAATCAATCTTACTGATTTTGCTCACAATACGCTTATCGAAAATAATCAAGTCGTTTATACAGCAACTAGTGAATCAACAGATGGTATTGCTATTAAGGTAAGTTATGATGGCACAAGACCAGCTGCTTCTTGCGATACTATTAGAAATAATTATGTAGGAACGGATTGTAACGAAATGGATTTAGGGAATAAAGGAGATGGTATTTACACTTCTGAGTTATCCTCTGAAAGTGTCTATGTTTCTGCTAATGATGTGGCTTATAATGTAGGAAATGGAATTCGTGTTTACGAGCCTACTTCTGGTAATACTTGTCTGAGTAAAAACCAAACATGGGCGAATACACTTTTAGGCATCAGCGGTCAATCGGATAGTTTTGGAAATGTTCCAACTATTGAATCTGTTAGCTTTGATGGCAAATTTATGGAGGTCTGTATGACCACAATTCCAAATGCTTCCGTAGACTTATTCACAGGCGACCCTGCCATTCAAGACTCTAGAACGCAAGAAGGAAAATACTACTTATTATCGCTTCAAGATGATGGTTCTGGTACCACTTGCCATAGTATCGATATGTCTACATTAGGAATATGCGTTTATGATTATCCTGCTTTTGATGCAGTCGTCAATGAACCAAATGCAGATTGCGGTTGTGCAAGTTCTAGCTATGCAAGTTTTACCGCTTGCGTACCGGGTAAAGGAACTTGTGAAGCTGATTGTGTAATCATTGACCCGCAAGTATCGAATGTAATATGTGATAATTTCACTGGTATCGTTTCGCTTACACTTGATCCTGTAGCTTCTGAAGAAGGAAGTACCTATACCATTTCGCTTAGTAGTGGAACCATCACGGGTTCTTCTACGGGAACGTATGGTGCAGCAACCACTTTTACCTACAGTGGACATACAGCACCCGTTACCATTACCATTCAAGATAATACAAATACAGATTGTGAGTATAGTTTTGTAGAAGGAGCTAGTTGCGATGCTGTCAATCAAGACTGTTTTACGATACCTTTAAAAGCCACTGAATGTTATTATATTCCATTAACAGCGGAACAGGGGTACACTATATTTGAATCAATTGCTCCTTTGAGCATAGCTGATCCAATCCATAATTTTATTAGCATTAGTGCGGTTAGTAATAGGGCTATTATCTTTTATGATCATTTTGAGGATGGATACGAGCTGACTCCTTTTGTAAAAACACAAGCATCTACAGAAATATGGGGGGATGGAGATCTAACGAATGGTATTGCCCCAAATACCACAACAGATATAATTGAGAGAGGTAAAACGATGTCTTTAATTAGCGAAGTGACTTCCCAAAGTATGAGTGGTACAGCTTACGGAGGAAGAGATAAAATATTAAGCACAGGTGGTTTAGTAATGGCTCGTTTGATGTATCCTTCCGACCTGAATAATAATGAGCGCTTGCCATCATTTGCTGGTGGTACAGCGATTTATGCTACTCAGGAATGGGGAACTGACTTTGAGTTGCCAATTGGTCAAAATGCCAATGTAAACGATATGTTTGATTATACGGGCTTTACCATAATGGCATCAGAAGATAATACCAGTATTGAGATTGACCATGATGCAGATGGTGTAACAGATATTACGACGACGATAAATGCAGGAGAAAGTTATCAAGTAAATGGTACTCCTGAGACTACTTCTACTCAGACAGGTGTGGCGGTTAATCAAGGGGGAACTATTAGCGCAACTGCACCAATACAAGTAAATCTATATACGGGAGACTATGGCGAATCATACGAAATGAGATGGTTTAATTTGTTTCCAAAAGAACAATGGAGCAATAGCTATTACAATCCAGTTGCTACCCTAGCTGGATCTCCCGATACTTCTCAGACTTTTATTCATTTGTATAATCCAAACACAACTGCAATTAGTATAAATTGGGAGACGGAAGGCAATATAGCTCAGACTCCTATAAGCTTGCCTGCTAAATCAGGAGCCTATCTAATAACACCTGATTCTTCTGGTGTGCATCTATCTTCTACGGATGGTGATTTTTATGCAATTGCAACGGTAGATTCTGATGGAGGTGTTTCTAGTCCTGATAATAGTACACATGATTGGGGATTTACTTTAATCCCAGAGGAAAGACTCTATAATCAAATAGTGTCTGTGCCTTTTGCGGATGGAGCTGATCCTTTTGCCAGCTATTGCAGAACGCCTGCTAATAATGGCCAGATACAGAATGAAAATAATTCACCGGTATGGTTAACAGCTGCTTATCCGAGTGGGCAAACTGGTCCAGCTGTAGTAGATGTAGCCATTGATTATAATGGGAATGGTGGGCCATTGACAGATGCAAATGGTCATGCTTATGATACCTTAATGACCTTAGTTATTTTGGAAAGTAAAAAGATTTACGACATTGACGGCGATCAAACAGGGATGCGAATTTGGGTGGAAGATGACAGGGATGTTTTATTAGCTGCTGCTTGGGGACAAGACCCAGCAAATGCTAGTGTTGGTTCTCCTGCTATGGATTTTGGATATACTATTCCAAGTGGTCTAGCCTTATCTGCATATAAAACACACAATTTTAATATAGACACAAATGGCGATGGTCGTTTAGGTGCAGGTGATAGAGCTAGTTTTTCAATAATTGTTCAAAATATAGGTAATCAAGCTTTATCGAATATTTCTCTTATTGATACCTTACCAAGTGAATTGCGATATGTTGCCAATTCTACTACTGTAGAGGATTGTTTTTCTACAGATCCTATTGCAGACCAAACAGGTTCGGATTCTAATTATCCTTTGGATGAGGTAGGTTATGTATATACAGGTACTATATTGCCGGGGGCAGCTATTCAATTAACTTACGAAGTAGAATTAGCCGAGGATGCAAACTTAAATAGCGATTCCGCATTAAATATTGTTTCTATTTCAGATGGAGTTAAAACAATACATGCGGAAGATGAAATTCTATTATCACCTTGTTTTAAACTAGAAGAAGTGGTTAAAGAATATGTGATTTGTAGTGAAGAAATTATTGAAAAAATCAGTATTATTACCAATGATAGCCAACCACATAAGGTAAGATTTATTCGTGCTGCTAATCAAATAACTAACGCTACAACTATATATTCTGTTACAGATACCGTTGATATTGTATCAATAACAGCAGGAACGGATACAGTATCTATAATCAACACATCAGCATTTATTCATGATGGTTCAACAGAACCAGATACCAACTATATTTATGCAGTATTGGATGATCTTCCTATGGAAGATAACTGTCGGCCTTTTGCAGAGTTTAGAATAATTATTCGACCCGATACAGATACTGCTTGTCAAGAAATTTGTGACGATGGTATAGATAATAATGGAAATGGAAAAATTGATTATCAAGATGATGTATGTGCCATGAGTGGTCCTAGAATAGGTAGACTGCCTTTTGGAGGAGAGAGTGGGGCTGACCCCGCCGACCCAAATTGGATTTGTGAGGAAACAGACTATATTTTTGAAGTAGAAAATCCGCAACCTGGATTTACTTATTCTTGGGTTTTTGGTCCTTATGCAAATAGTACGAGTGAAACAGGTGCTGGACCACATACCATTCAATTTGACGCACCTACGGATAGCGTAGCTATTTTTCCTGAAGTTATTTTAATTAGTAGTACAAGTGGATATGATTTAAGAGATACCCTACCTCTGTATGTTCGTCCTTTACCCAACATTACTACTGTAAATACGCATCCACCTACGACCTGTGGCGGTAGTGATGGTATATTAGCTTTAGAAATTACGAAGGATACAAGTACTTGTGTACAAATTAGTTTAGATGGTGGATTAAATTGGGAGGCAGATGAGCAATTGGCATTTACTACATTGGAGAGTGGAGATTATGATATAAGTATGCGATACTGTGGTTTGGAATGTCCTATAAACTATGGGACGGTCAAAATAAAATCACCATTTACTATTATTTTAGTGGATGATAATTTCTCAAATAATTGCCCTGGTCAGGTAGTGCAAAACGCAGTTGGCTTAAACGATACTATTGAAGGAGGTAACCAGATTTATAGTATAGCTAACCAAGCTACTTGGGGCACGGTAACTATTAATAATACAGGAGCATTTGAATATACCTCCACAACTGCTACTTGTGGCTCCGATCAATTTGATTATCAAGTTTGCGATTTATCTGGTACTTGTTGTGAAACGGCTAGCGTTACCTTAGTTTTTTCAGATGATATCGCACCTCAAATGACGAATGTACCGATAGATGCCACCGTAAGCTGCGACGAATTAATCCCAGTACCAGAACTAGTTGGGGCTTTTGATAATTGTCCTGCGGTTTCTATTAATGTAGAGGAAATAAGCACACAAGGAGAAGATGGTTGCTCCCAACATCATTACACTTTAAAGCGAATTTGGATTGCAGAAGATGCTTGTGGAAATACAGTGACAGATTCTCAAAAAATAGAGATACAAGACTTTACAGCTCCAAATATATTCAGAATATATACGCTACCAAATGGTAAAAGATTAGTAGCAGGGGTGATGGAAAATGTCAATCAAAACTGGAAGACAATTTCTTTACCTATTAATTTTGCTACTAAGCCTGTCATTTTTAGTCAAGTGATTACAACGGAAGAATCGACACCTGTCATTACCAGAATAAAAAATATTACCACTGCCCAATTCCAATTGAAAATCCAAGAAGAATTGGCAAATGATACCGTACACCTTAGAGAAAAGGTAGCGTGGATAGCTATCGAAAGAGGGATTCAAACACAAGAATTTGAGCTAAATGCGGGTATTTTTAATCTTACGCATGGACAAGAAAATAAAATGTTTTCTTCTGCTTTTAATGAGGTCCCAGTTTTCTTTACAGGTATGCAAACGACTCAAGACGAAGATCCTGCTATTATTAGATATGATCAATTAACAACCAATTCGGTTGACCTAAATATTCAAGAAGAAACTTCTGTAGATAGTGATATTACACATAGTGAAGAGAAAGTGGGGTATTTGGCCTTAGATAATATCGGCATTATGGTTGATAAGGTCGGAAAACCTTTAGGAGAAGTTGGTACAAAAGAGATAAACCATACATGGACGCTTGTAGAGACAAAAGAAATCTATTACAATCCAGTTGTAATTACAAGTGGTCTAGGTAGCAATGAGGATACTCCTGCTGTAATAAGAGTGAGAAGCGTAAAGCCTGAGAGTTTTGAAATGCGTATAGAAGAGTGGGACAATGAGGATGGAACACATGCTTTAGAAACGGTTTCTTATCTAGTGATTGAAGGAAGCATACCTTTAGATGCATCCGAAATCTGCGATACGGGCTCAGATGGTTTAGAAATAGGGGTTGATTTAATCGCTATTGATAATTGTGATCCAAGTGTTACCATACAGTACAAGGAAGGCCAAGTAATCAATGGTGCTAATTTGCAAACGGTCCGAACTTGGTTCGTAGAAGACGAGTGTGGCAATAAAAATAGCTATAGTCAAGTAGTAAATTGTACAGGTTTGACACTGCAACTAAAAGGCTTACTCCAAGGTGCCTTAGTAGGTAATGAAAGCGGGCTGATGAGAGATGATTTAAGAGCAAAAGGGATACTGCCTATAAAAGAACCTTATTCAGATATGAGAGGCTATACACACGTCGGCTATGGTGGAGGTGAAGAATGTAGTGCTGAGTTACTAGCTGTAACTGGTCCAGATGCGATAGTAGATTGGGTGTTTATAGAATTAAGGGATTCCGATAACCCAGACTTGGTTTTAGCTACTTGCTCTGGTTTAATACAAAGTGATGGAGATATTATAACTGAAAAGGGAGATACCATCATGGAAATATACAATATGCCTCCCGGTAATTATTATGTTGGTCTAAAACACCGAAATCATTTACCAATTATTTCTTTACAACCCTATACCTTTAGCACCAACAAAACGCCTTTTGTAGATTTTTCTTATATCTTCACACCCTCTAGAGGTTATAATCCAACAGTGGATTTATCTAGCAGAAAAGCAATCTGGTCAGGAGATTTAAATGGGGATGGAGAGGTCATTTTTCAAGGACCTAATAATGACGTATTTTATATATTCTTGGAAATTTTGCTTGATGAAGGAAATACCGGTAGACTAAGCAACTATATTAATGAAGGGTACACGGAGAAAGATTTTAATATGGATGGAACAGTTATTTTTCAAGGACCTAATAATGACAAAGCCTCTTTGTTGTGGAATACTATTTTTAAACATCCAGGGAATGATTTAGAACATTCTAACTTTATTATTTCTACTAAAGAGACAGTAGACAATACAGATTACCTGGACTGTGAGATAGATAATATGCAAAATCCTTGTGATTTTGATAATGACGGTCAATTGAATGAACTGGACGCTGATGATGATAATGATGGAGTAGCAGATGGGGATGATATAGATCCTTATGACCCAGAGAGTGATAGTGATCTAGATGGTATTTCTGATAATATGGAAACGGGACAAGATGGAGTGTATCATATTGGAATAGATAGTGATCCTTTGAGTGCCTGCGACCCTAGTCCTACGAACAATAATTGCGAAAAGATAGATAGAGACAATGATGGTTATTACTCGAATTATCCACGAGATCATACGCTCTATGATTCAGATGATTCAAATACCTGTTTCCCACAACCAGACAGCCCTAATTGTGGTTGCTCAGATGAGGATGGAGACGGTTATATTCTAGTATGTAGTGGCAAAGAAGATGGGGTTATTGGAAGGACTGTGAAGATTAAAATTTCTGAATGGGTGGCTCGCCAAGCTTTAGGAGATATTTGTGGACCTTGTCAGTAAGCTCCCATAGATTCTTTAGAGATAGCAAATTTGGTTTATTTTTTATTAGACTTGTCCTCCTTTAAAAAGAACCTATCTGAAATGCTCTTTTTCTGCTATTTTCGGCTGAAAAATAACTCAATAAATAGATTATTCAGTGATTTTTTAAAGAAAACTAGCAAAAAAATAGCTATTTCATATAAGTATTTTTAAAGAAGGACAAGTCTATTGAAAAAACAAACCAAATTTGCTGTCTCTAAAATCCTATCAGCCAAATATTTTTCCCTCGTTCTTAGGGCTAAAAGACTTTACCTTCTTGATACTTTAACTAAATTTTAGTACCTTTTCAATAATTCTAACACACCGTTTTCTTATGTAAAATCGTTTACCACCTAAAAAACGACTCTATTTATGTCAACTACCCCAATGATTTTGCTTTTTCATCGAAACAAATTTCGGTTAATATTTAGTTGTTTCTTATCATTTTTTACAACATTTAGCAGCGCACAACCTAGTGTATCGGACTCCACCAACACTATTTTTAAATCTTTTCAGCGGGCCGGAATATTGCAGCTATCTTTAACAACAGACACCAAAAAACTAATTAAAGAGAAATACAAAGAAGAGTGGCAACCACTACAGATTAATTTCCAAGACACTACGGGGAATCCCATTACCTATACTGCAAAAATAAGGACAAGAGGAAATATTCGTAAACAGGTATGTTACTACCCACCTTTAAAATTGAAATTTAAGAAAGAATGGCTGGAGGAACAAGGAATGGATAGTACCTGCAACGATCTAAAATTAGTAATTGGTTGCAAACAAGGTAAAAACTATTCCAAACTGGTGTTAAAAGAATACTTAGCCTATCAATTATATGAAGCCTTAACCGATTTTAGTTTTAAAACGCAGTTGACAGAGGTAGAAATTATTGATACCAATAAAAATAAAAATCCTATTAAATCAATTGCTTTTATAATTGAGAATCAAGAAGAAATGGCTTGTCGGTTTAATGGTCGGTGTACGAAACCTAGAGTCATGCGTACAAAGAGTGTAGATAAAAAACAACTGGCGATACTAACGCTCTTTAATTATATGATAGGGAATACAGATTGGGAGGCAGCCAATAGCCACAACATCCGTTTTATAGTTTCCCGAGATCACCCAAAGGCGATTCCAATTGCTTATGATTTTGATTATTCAGGTTTGGTCAATGCACCCTACTCTGTACATAGAGAATCTATTGGGATTGACGAAATTACTGAGCGCTATTTTCAAGGTAGATGTGAAGATAAAAATTATTATGAAGCAGTGGTGCCGCTATTTATAGAGAAAAAAGCACAACTTTATGAGATAATACAGTCTTTTACTTTATTACCTAAGAATGAGCAAAAGATAATGACTAGATATTTAAACGAATTTTATGAAATATTGGAAAGTCCAAAGGTTTTTGAAAATCGAGTGCTTAGAGCGTGTATACCTAAATAATACATTTACGTGTACAACATCTCCAACAGTTTCCTAGATACAAGTAGGCGGACATATTTATTTGGATAATAGACTTATCCTCCTTTAAGAAACACCTATCTGAAATGCGCTTTTTCTGCTATTTTCGGCTGAAAAATAACTCAATAAAAGGATTATTCAGTGATTTTTTAAAGAAAACTAGCAAAAAAATAGCTATTTCATATAAGTA
>ENA-ORXT01003306-ORXT01003306.1-marine-metagenome-genome-assembly--contig:-NODE-3306-length-17985-cov-7.256924_pt1 | contig 17985 bp, 25 predicted proteins | sample MGYA00237868_ERZ511482 | MGnify/ENA metagenome assembly ERZ511482 | reverse complement strand
GCAAGTACTCCCGCGCGTGCACTGGAGAAAAAAAAAAGTTATGTGTGTGACCCCATGCGCATGTTGATAAGTACCCTTGACTAAAGTCCAGGGAAATGCTCCTTGGATGTCGTCTCGTCACTCTTTTAGATGTTGACGGATGGGCTGGGCGTCTACAGCCGTTCTCCCAAAAATCCCGCAGTTGCAAGAGAGCTCCAAATCGGCCTCTACGACCCCGCAGAGGCCGATTGGTCACTCTTTGGCAACAGTTGGCCGTGCGGGATGTTTGGGAGAACGGCTGTACTGCTCATCCAGACGCATCCAACAGAGTTTTGGATGGGATACCGCTGGGCTTTGGATGAGCTGTAGATGTGCGTTCCAAGATGAATGGCTTGGTCCTGAGTTCCGCCTGTGAGGTCTTCGAGTCGAGGTGGCCCGCTCGAGAGACACCGTGTGATCCTCGGCAGGTTTGGCCGTTTCGTATTCAGAAACCCTGGTGTGAAACCAAGAAGCCATGTGATTGGCTACCACTCGCATGTGGTTTAGCAGTTTGGGCCGATCTAATTGGTCTGCTGGAAGTGCCAGTATTCTGTCACGGAGCATGCCAATTATACGGGTCCGAGACCCGTGTGCTTTGATAAAAAATTGCCTGCTGAAGGCGGCTGGATGGCTCTGTGGGAGGCAAGGGCGATCACAGCAATTTTAAGTTCTGTGCTGTGAGCTGGCTGCTGTTAACTGCTGCGACTTGCTGTGAGCGTTGCTCAGATCCGATCATTTTTTGGAGACGCGCCATATTATGATTTATTGATGGGACGTGCAGCCACAGAGTGAGCTGAGTGAGGTCGCCCGCAGGCGGACACCCCCCCCGCTCCACTGGGTCGCGACGCACGCCCTGCACGCCCCGTCGTCGCGCCAACCCGCCGTCCCCCCAGCCGTACCCCTCCCTTGCTCGCGTCGTCCACCGTGGCCGTCGAGCATGGAGCGCCCGCGACCGGTTCCCCCTTGCCGTCTCAGATCCTCCCTGACACCCAGCGCCAGTTCTGCTTGGATGCCCAGTTGTTGGACCGCTTGAGCCAGCACTGCCGGTGACGGTCACTCCCCAGCGTCACCGCCCCAAACACCCACACATTGCAACCCGGCCATGCGGCGCACGCCGCCGCGCACGCGGTGCAGGTGTCAACCTTGAAAACGGAGCCGTCGACGAGGACTTCCCCCCCATGGTCCCAACCCCACCTGCCGGGGCATGGGGCAGGCGGCGACACCTCCCCCGACACCCACACGGAGCGGCCTGCCGAGGCGGCATCCTTCAGCGCCACCCGCGGGCTCCGCGTGTCGCGGACGGGCTTGCCCTTCTTCAGCCAGCACTGCCGGTCGCGTCCTCCGCCGCCGCTGCCCCACACCCACACGTCACAGCCCGGCAGGGCCACGCACGCAAGGCGGCACAATGCGCACGACGGCGCCGACTCTGTGTTGCCATTGTTGAGCGCCAGGCCGTCCATGTCGCCCCGCACCGCGCGGGAGCCGCGCGGACACCGTGGCGGGGAGGTCAGCACAGAAGCCAGGCCGCCCAGCGAGACGGACACGCGCGTCCTCCCCGACTCCGCGGTCTTGAAGGGCGGGACTCGCAAACCCGAACACGAGGTAGAGGCGACCGCGTAGTAGACGGCCCCGTCGCCATCCTCAGAGGGCACCCACGAGAGGGTGACGGTCCGCCGCGCTTCCGAGCCCTCACTCCACGACGTGGCCTCTGGCACGCTGCGGAGGTCCCCGCGACCCAAGCGAAAGACCTGCACGTCGGGGACCACCCGTGAGCTGGCAAACGCCGTCCACGTCAGCGTGGCGACAGTGCTGGCCTTGAGAGCGACGGCGCCCCCGCCTTTGGGCGAAAAAAAGACGGACGACGTGCTCAGCCACACCTCGGTCGGCCGTGACGTGACAGCCCCGGCAGCGTTGGACACAACCGCCCGTACCCAGAAGCGGTCGCTCCCCGCCGGCGGGCAGGACGTGCTGTAGCTCTCGTACAGCGGCGCCTGCTTGGCATTCCCGGGGTCGGCGTTGAACCAGGGGCCGCCGGGGACGTACTGCTCCTGCCATTCGTACGCGAGAGGGGGGGGGCCTTTGGCGAGCACGTATAGGAAGAAGTCGTCGCCCACCGTGGCTGAGACCGTCGCGGACGGCTGCCCGGTGATGTTCGGCAGCGCCTTCAGGGGCGGGCCCAGCGGCGGAATCCGGTCGGCCGGCGACGCAGTCGCGGGCGACACCACAGCGGACATCAAAGCCACCACGACGGCGGCCGCCGCCGTCGCGGCCGCCACTGTCATCATCCGCCAGGGTGAGGCCATGCCACCCGACAGCGTCTGCTGCCACCCAAACACGCGCCTGCGACGGGCGCGAGGTTGCCCACCCCGCCGGTGAATGACGCCCAAGAGGCAAGGGAGGCGGCGCGCGCGCGGCTTCAATGGGCACGCTGCTACGAAGGCGGTCGTCTCCCAGTGACCCGCCGCGTGCAACTCACTTATATCACTCTCCGCCGTGGCGGGGGCATCGACAGCGGCGTCGCCGCAAAGGGCATCTGCGGCGGCTGCGGCCTGCGCCCGCGGGCGGCCTGCTTGTGCGCTGACTTGGCAGCGCCCCGGCTGTTCGCAACGCAGGGAAAGAGGGTGGAGTGTGGCAGGGGAGGGTCGCGGGGGGGGGGAGTAGCAGTCAGAAGCCCGGCGCAGTCGTGCGACACCCCCTCCGCAGCTGTCGTCTGCAATTGGGGTCGCCCGAACAGAACGAGATTCTGTTCGGGTCTTGTTGGGCGAAAAGACACCGAACAACGTCGATTCTGTTACTGTACGTGTATGTTCGGCGAGCACGAGCCCGATGCACAGTCCTCTCGCGAGAATCACGAGATCTTTTCTTTGGACTCAAGATCAACTTAGTATGATGGGAGTCTGGAGGCATCTGGTGAGGAGCGAAGCATACAAGTCAAACCCCACGAGATGAACCTGGTGAACAGTTTACGAATACCGGGACCAATGGGTCGACTGAGCGCCTAGTCGGTCTTCTTTTCATTGAGAGCTACCACAAAGAGGCCCGACACGCATACTCGAAGCCCACTAGACAGACATGTGAATTGAGCCACGTAGAGCACGTTGTATCCAGCAGAACGAGCAGAGCACGAGCTACAGGCAGAACAATGTCAGAGTGCTTGTGGCCACAACGGGCGTCGACGCAAAAAGACCGCGTCACCTGCGGGCACACGAACGGGAGCGCCGCGATGTTACTCCCATGTGGTAGCAAGTGCTCGGTGCGATTGGAGGCGGGTGATGGGGAGTAGCGTGGAAACGCATGGGGGAGAGAGCGTGTCAAGCACGAGGATGCAGCGAGTGAGACACGTCACGTACCAGAGACGGGAGAGAAGCAGCTCCACAGGTGACGCGTTCACAGATTGAGTGGGAAGGCAGGAGAGGGGCTATGAGGAGAAAAAGTGGGGGGGGGGCAGCAAGGAACCGGAGGAGAAGGGAAGGGGCGAAGATATGGAGGGAGGGAAGGGCGAATGGGAGGAGGGGTGGGGAGGGTAAGACGGGCAGCTTGTACCGAGAGAGGTGGCGGTAGCATCCGGCCGACGACGATGGGGTCGACAGTGAGGACGCGTGTGGTGTGGGTGGCCGCGAACGCAAGGTGGAAGGCCGCCGGTCCCAGCTGAGGTGTGCAGGGAGATTGCGCCAGCGCGCTCATCCGACGACCCGGTACGGTGTGTTAATACAAGAGACAGCTGGTCCAGCTCAATATGAATAGAAAGTGGCCTGCACATCCGAAAATCGACGACTCGAGACCCATATTCTCTTGTGCACGATTCTCTTATATAACGAGAACACACTGTACAGTGAGGGCCACAGTGTGTTCGATTGTATTTATGAGAAGCTTGTACCAAGAGTTGAATGCAGTTGCTTTCATGCGTCCGGAAGACTCCGCTAGAAGCGTTGCAGGATCTTGTGTCATTGTTATTAATAGTGTGTACAGTAAAGAGCCGATACACGAGGCAGGGCCTTGACAGTGCATGGTTTCCTCTCGAGAGAGGCAAACAGCACCGAACAAAAACGCGTTCTGTTCGGGCTCCGTTACCCGAACAGACGCCCCAACAGATGGCATGTTTATTTGCTTGTTGCCGAACACGCAACTTTGTTCGGCGTTCTGTTTGGCGGCCTCGTCCGGAGACGATATCTCTGACCGGCCGACGGCGCCGCGTGGGGGGGACGCCCGCCTGGCGGTGCGCGGTAGCGTCGCCCGCGGCAAGGGACGGCCGAACACGGGCGTGGCGCGGCGGCCGGCCGGGCAAGCCACTGTCGAGCGCCCGTGTGTGCCCAGACGGAGTGGGAGGGGGGCGGCGCGCCACGGGCACGGGTCGGCCGTGGACCTGGTCTGCCGGGGACGCCTGCGCGGGTGCGGCCAACGGCCCCGCTTTAGCGCACTAGGGAGTGCTGCTGCGTAGGAGACCCCTTTTTTGGGGTGGAACTCGGGCGCGGCCGTCACGGCCGGTGCGCACCCGTTCTTCCTCGCAGTGGGTGCGTTCCGGCTAGGACAGTGGGGACGCCCCTCGTGTGGCCGAGTTCCACCCAAACAGCCCGGGTGCGGCGCCCAGACGGAAACACCCGCACAGACGGAGACACCCGCACAGATGGAGACACCCGCACAGACGGAGACACCCGCACAGACGGAGACACCCGCACAGACGGAGACACCCGCACAGACGGATGTGGCGCTTTCTGTACCAGTGGCCTCAACGTCGCACGGTGCCCACCGCCGCGACGCCTGGCGACAACGAGGGCGGCTCCGCCATTCTGTTGCCGTGGCGCGCGCTGTTGCTTTTGCTGGAGCGGCGCGAGCGACAATGGGTACTGCAGGTGCCTCGGAATTTCGTAGAGGGTCCAGGTGGCAGGGGGGGGAGGAGGGGGGTGTGGCGAGCTCCACAGGCGCTCACTACACCGCCCGTGCCTCGACGAACAGGCGCGCTTGCGCCGCGTTGCAGTCACACATCTCCATCCTTCGTGTCGGCTCTGCCTGCCTGCCTTGGACGACCTTGGAAGGGGGCGAGCCACTCGACGGCGGCACAAGGGCGAGCGCGACGGGCCGGCACGTGCCCCCACACGCCTAGTTAAGACCCCCGTCTCCCGGACTTCTGGGTTTTGACCAATGGGAAGCCAGAATGTGGGCTCGGTGTGCTCTTGGGCCAATTAAAAAGAGGTATGTGGAGACTGTCAGCCCGAGTGGGCGACACGTATGCTGCCCTGGCGGTGCTTGTGAGAGGGCTTCGTACTGTCAGATCAGACCCAGAAGACCGCCCTTAACTAAAGGTCTATTCCATGCATTTAGGCGAATGAGGAAAGGACTTTCCCTGCTGTTCTACATAGACTTTTTTTAACCATGAGAAGTAAACAGAACTGGTCTCCGAGGCGTGGGTACACAAGGAAAAAAAAGTAGGTGCTCAAAGGATCTTGTAGCGCTGAGATACATCCCGGTGTTTCTCTGTCTCTCCAGAATTGCGCCGTTTTCTTCGTCTCTGCCGATCCGGAACAGGCTCTGCCCAATTTCTGATGCAAGACACGTATTGATCCGATCTGGCATCCCATGGAAATGCACTTTCTCTCGGCCGGCTGCGAGCATCACCTGCCCCCCACCACCTCAGCCCATGTTGACCAACGGTCACAAATGTCGTCCAGAATTCCCCGCACCACCGATGACAGGCATTTTGTTGCCTAGCCAAGTCGAGTTACCGCCTACAGCGTCATCAGCGGGCCATTTATTCCACAAAAAGGCGTTTATGACAACGGTGGGATGCAAGGAAAAACGTCTATCTCTCAAGCCTATTGTCGTAGCCGCCTGAAAGTGTGTCATGAAAAAAGCTGATAAAATAGGCTCCAGGATGCGTGCATGCGGAGCGCCAACGCTCGTTCCATTGCCGAGTTCTGCGCACGCGAATATGTGTCGCGCTCATGCGCCTTAATGCGTGGAATCGACCTCTAGGCGTGCCCACGCGCGCAGGCCGTCCATCGCAGCAGTTCAAGAAACAGCGAGAAAGGCCCATACCAGATCTTTTGAGGGCAAGAGAGCAGAATAGCTTGAATGGGCTTGTGGACAGATCTCGCTTGGCCTTGTTTCTCGCGGGAAAATTTCCAATATTCTACAATCTTTGGAGAAATAGCTGTAAAAACACTTGTCAGCGCGCGATCAGAAACAGTCTCGGCGGACAGATGTCTTGACGCCCTGTTGCCACTCAAGCTCATCGTGCATTGTGCAGACAGTCTCGTCGCAGCTAAGTACGAGTGGTCGCATCCCAGAGCTGCTTGCGCCAGAGCGCTGGGTTGAACGACTGCAGTTGTCGTCCTACACGCATTCCCCTCCATTGAGTACGTCTTCCTCGTCCAGCTCGTTAATCCCCCACCTGGGCCCCCCCCTCCCCCCCCACGCCCATTTCTCACACCTGCCGAGCCTATTGCTCCACCCCCCGCCTAACAGGCGCTCCTAGGTGCCACCTTCATCGCCTATGCCATGGCCGGTCGACCAACGCCAATGGAGGCGCTGCCGAAGCTGAGCGAGGCCAAGTACACTGAGCGGGGCCTCGCTGAGCTGCGCTTGCGCGCTGACTCGCACAATAGTGTCTTGCACTTTTGGGCTGGGGGGCTGCCACCTGGCATGTTCGATGGGCACCAGAGCGCGCTCCCGGCCCCCGACCATATGGCGTTCCGTGGCCTCACGAAGCGGCTTGTGACGGGGTTGTTTGACCTGCTGACGAAGGGTCAGCGCAAGCGTGTGGGGTTGTCGCTCCCGAATGCGTTGGCACAGAGTCACTTTGCGAATTCCACCACTTACAAGGAGAAGACGGACAAGGTCGTGTCGGTGGGCATCTCCGAAAAGGCGGCGACGCTGACAGTGACGTGCTTTGTGTTTCGTCGGGTGCTGAAGAGTGCCGTACTCCCGGACAGCGCGGAGCTCACGGCGTTGCAAGCAGCGTTGCATATGGTAGTCGCGTACACCAAGCTGATCAACGGCCTCTACTTCTTTCCGCGGGCCACGTCGACGGCGAGGCGGCATGCCGGACCCGTCTCTCTCGGAGCGGGCTGGCCCACCATGGCCGCCACTTCTTGACGCTGGTGTGTGCAGCCTGTATGCGAGGGGAAATGGCGGCGTTTGGGCGCTGCACGGAAATCCCCAACCTGCATCGTTTTCGTGAGCTTCTTGAGTCCGTAGTCCCGCGGATGCTGCATTTGCGGCACGTGCAGGAGTTGCTATTTGAAAAAGCGCAACAAACTCTCAAGAGCGACATCGTCACGGGGAATGGGCATGACGACGCCATGCGTGCAATGAAGCGCATGCTGCATGGTCAGTTGGCCTCTCAAATCGCCCCCCAGCCGGCGTACTTTGGTATCGAACCCGAGTGGCTTCATCATGCGGGGGTATGCGCTCACCTGTGCGCGTCGCAGCCGCTGTGGAGACAGCCCAGTGGGACTTGGAGGTGCTCAGGAGGCACTTTGATTGCGAGTCGAGTGACAGCTGTTGCGCGAGAGCTGGCGCAAACCCGCTGGCAGTCGACTTGTCAGGCGAAATGGAGGGGGAGAGCAACTATCGGCGACGACGCGTGGTTGAAGGTGGACGACTGCGTTGGGGTGCTTGTTTTGCTGGCACCTCCACATACGACGGTGAACATCGCGAGGGGGTCGTATGCAAGTGAGCTATCCTGTATCACTGCCTACTGCCGCACTGTGGCTGTCTTTGACAACTCCAGTGGGCCACCCGCCGCGATCGTACAGCAATTTTTTCCTGTTGAGGGCTCTCTTGACGTGATGGTTGATGGGGCGCGTTTTCGGTACTTGCCTTTGTATGACGGTGTATGCCGTGCTTTGCGCCTTCACAGCTGTTGTTGTGCATGCTCCAATCAGCCGTCTGGCTGTGGGCACTCCACGATGAACTGCTGGAGAGTTCTTAAACGACAAGACGGGTACCCGTCTGGTAGCGAGTAGTCTAATCGTACGCATGGCTTGTATCATACACAGGAGCAACTCGCGTATTCTGTTGATGTACATGCAACCACTCCCAACACTCAATGCATGCGCTCTAAACACCGCTCATATCACACACTTTGGCAACCTGTCACCTTGCCAGGTCTCGTAGCCAACTTTGACCCATCAAAAGGAAATGAAAGGCGCCTCGAAGCGGCGCTACTGGACTTTCACCAGCCCCATCCGTCGCTCCCAACCCCCGACCACGTCCCGCCGTCGCCCCGGGCGTTCCAAGCTCTCGCTTGGACACCGCCGCCGATGCCTACTCCCGAGCGCTGGTGTTCATCGAGTGCTTCTCTACCGGGGTCAAACACTGTGTCGAGATTTCCAACTCGAGGCGTGCGTCGAGCCTCGGTAGCATTAGCCTCCACTCGCCAGGCTCCTTTCCTTCTTCCTCATCTTTATGAGGCTTGTGCAACCATGCCAAGTCTTGCGAGAGCATCAGAGTGCGCACAGTATTGGCAAAGGCGACGATGGCGCGCTTCTAGAAAGTAACCGAGGTCCGCACAACAACCATCAAGATCGTCTTCGCAACACTGTACAGGTTGTCAAAGCGGGTGACAACGTCCTCGCCCGCCAAAGGCGAGCTCGGCTCTGGGTCGGTCTTATGACGAGGTGCGAGAGCGTCCGCTGTCCCCAGCATGCCCGAGACTGGCGCTGTCAGCGTCATCGTGATGTCGAAATACACCGAGTCCGAGGCGTCGTCGACAGCCGGCTCATTGGCGTCATGCGTGGTCAACGCAATGCTGGCACACATCTTGAGCAGGTGATACGCAAACATATGGTAGAACATCTTTCTTGCCGCGCATCTTAATTCTTGGAAAGCACCACGGATGAGCGCGTCGGTGGCGTGAAGAGGCTGATAAAAGCTGTTACCCGGGCTATTACTGGGGATGTTTCTGGGGGTGTTTCTGGGGGTGTTACTGGGGGTTTTACTGGGGGTGCTGCTGGGGATGTTCCTGGGTCTGGCACCGGGGGTGTTACTGGGGGTGTTACTGGGGGTGTTTCTGGGGGTGTTCCTGGGCCGGTTGCTGGGGGTGCTACAGGGGGTGCTCCTGGAAGAGCTCCTCAGAAGAGATGCGGCGACGACCACGACTGTCAGTCCCACTGGCACCGCCGCCTGGCGGTGGCACGGCCTCCTTTTTGCGGCCTTCCCCACCGCCGCAAATTATGCGAAAATCACCGCTTCGTCCAAGGCGGCGGCGGTCGTTAAGCAGCTGGCGGCCGGTGGCGGCGCCGGGCGGTGCCCGGACTTATCATTTAGCGATCGGGTCTCCCGTGGGTTCGACGGGAGGGGCAACGGGCATCTCGTCCGCCGTTGGCTCTGGCGCCGGCGTCATCGTTGTCACCGCCGGCGGGGCCGGCCGTGCAGGGGGTGGCCCTTCTGGCCCTGCCACACTCGGTGGCCCGCCCAAGGGCCGGAGCGTAGCCTTGTTGCCGACCGGGAAGACCGGCGCTGGCCGCACAATGATTGCATTCACAAACGGCGTTCCGACCGAGGGCACTAAGGTGACGCGCACCCAATCTGAGGCCCTGGAGCGGCCGTCACTCGTCGACAGGTGGGCATCGACTGCGGATTGACGCTAGACCTGCCGCGGATGATGAGCGGCTGCTGATCTCTTGTTTTCTTGGCTTTGGCGATGAGTAGACGCTAGGGCACTGCCAAGCAGATCTGTTGGAAGCGCTCCTTGGCAGACGTCTCCAGCAGCGCTCGGCCCTGTGGGAAACATGGCGTCACAGTGTCGCCTTGCGCCTTCGGCTTGTCGGTAGTTGAGATCATAATATTGCTGAAAACGTGCGCGTGGTCATTGCGAATGGCTGCGGTAGGGAACGCCTTTTTGAGAGCCCTGTGCACCTTTTTGTCCGACATTTGCATCGCAGAGCGCTTCTACATGACCCGCTTCAGCGTCTCGTCCAAGTTTTTAGCCACGCGCTCGACAACGACGCCTCCCATCGGCTCAAACTTCTTGATGTGCTCCTCGAAGGCTTCAAACCTCTTCTTGATGGCGCGCTCGAGCAGCGCCTGCAGCTGCTGCGTCGGCACGCCGATGGAGCTCCCTGACGATGCGGGAGGCAAGGCCGCAGGAGCGGCAGGAGCATCTGGAGATGACGATGGCGTACGAGCCATCATCGTCGCGATGGTGGGCTCCATCAGGCGGAAGAGTGCCGCTGCCACGCCGGCCATCTCAGAATCGGCGAGTGGTTGTCGCCGTGTTCGACCGCGACCACGAATTGGCGTGGACACGGAGAGAGAACTGGATGGCGTGCCCGTGGGCGTGGACGCAGTGGATGGAGCGGGAGTTGCCCGAGCGCGCTTGCCATAAACTTTTGCCATGGCGGCTGCACCTATGGCGAGCGGAGGCAGATGACGAGGAAAGGATCAAGGAGGCGAGTGAGGGAGAGTAGGGAAGATGAATAGGGGAAGAGGTGATGGGATGTCGTCGGGCGACCTCGCTGGAGGCGCAGGACGGGAGGCCACTGCTACGTTTGCGTCGGAAGGGTTGGTGATTGGGGTACGCGAAGACCTCGAGCAGGAGTTCACGTTGCTTCTGCAGCTCGGTGATGCCCCCCAAATGCGCACCGGCCGTACAGACCAGGCACTAATCCACGCCGATAGCCGTTGCTGGAGCGACCGCTTAGAGTCTCTCTGGTCCCGCGCCAGTATCACCACCGGCTCTGAAAAACGTGTCCGCCGTCCCTTTGGCAGCCTCCGAGAGCACTAGAGATATAAAAATAACGTCCAGTCTCCGCGCCCAACCCCCCCACAGCGCTCGCTGGAAACGGACGGTCCTCCAAGCAGCTGCCCCTGCCACCCCGACGGTATCGACGGTCGCCAATGCCCCTCGCAGGCCCCCGACTGCTCCACTAATCGGCGACCTCCACGCAGCGGCCACCACCCATCCGGTGCTGCCGTCCCGCCCGTCCACGGCGACGCGAAAAACGAAGGTCACGGCCGTGTCGAATATTAAATAGACTCTGGTGTCCAGGGCGGTGCCGAAGCCCACCTCGTGAACGACGTGGCCGGCAGCAAGTGCCTCGACGCGAAGAGGAGGTAACAGGGAGACAGCGGCGCCAACGCAACAAAAGGCACCACGACGAGCGACGCGCACAAGGGCTTGGCCGCAGGGGCGGCAGGGGGTCGCGGGGAACGCGCCACCGACGGCGAAAGCATGGACGAATACGCGTCGTCACTGGGTGGGGATGCTTGGCCGACCAGCGTCCTGTCGGTAACTGGGCGTCTCTCCGTTCCTGCACCCCCCGCAGCGCCCACCGCACCTCTATGCCACATACCAACCAACCGCGTCTCATGTTGACTCTCATACCACAGTCCCGCCCCCCCACGCCTGCCAACTACCTCGATAGACCGGGATCTGGGGCTGACGGTTGAGTGTAGGGGGTGGCGCGTGTGGAGAGGGTGGTGGTGTCAGCGCCGCATTCACAGAGAGCTGCAAGAGCTTGGGCACTGTCGGGCCCATGGGTCATCTGGGGGCCAGCTAGGATGTGACTCGGGGAAGAGGAGACGCACACGCCGTGTATGGCAGGGTCGGCGTCGTCTTCGGCGACAACGGGGGCAACGATGACGACAGGGGTGGCGTCGACGACAGGGGTGGCGACGACGACAGGGGTGGCGACGACGACGGGGGGAGCGACGACGACAGGGGCGCCGATGATGGGGGCGACAGCCGGGGCGCCGACACGACGGGGCGGCCGAGGACGACGACGGGGAGCCGACGAAGACGACGGGGGTGTCGACCACGACAGAGGCGCCGATGATGGGGGCGACAGCGGGGGCGCCGACGCGACGGGTTGGCCGAGGACGACGACGGGGAGCCGACGACGACGGGGGTGTGGACCACGGCGCGACGGCGCCACGGACGCGAGACTGGCTGGCAGCCTCGGAGCGGCTAGCGTGTGGCAGAAAATGGATCACGGGTGCTCCGCCGAGGATTCTTTGCCGAACACACCAGATCTCGCAAGCAAAATGCAGACGAAATGCTTACACCCTTCCCTGGGGATCGGAGCTGAGAACCTCGATGGCTGGGAACGTCGTTGGGTCGGCTGAATTCGCTGTTGGAGTGCCATCCACTTTTTGAGTGGCTTCTTGATCAATTCTGAGTCAATTTGTTTTTTGGCTTTCTGAATCTGTGGTACCTGCTCTTCTTCGCCACCAGGAGAGGGCGTCCCGGCGCCGCACGTTTTTCTGTGACCACGAAGGTGCACATGACGCCGGAACGCTGCAGCCTTTCCGTTCCCGTCCACACTGAGCGCGAGTTGGAAGAGTCCGCTACATCGCAGAGGTAGCGAGACAACAGGGAGCGCACCGCGCGAAGACTGATCAAAGCAAGTTCCTGGGCGTTTTCACTACGCCTGACGGGTCCGTAAGGCGGCATGGGAGACTAGATGACTTCCCACACACCCTGAATGTGGATAACATCAACGGCAAGAGCACCTGGGCGCACGAGCACGTGCGTGCTCGGACAATCAGCGACAAGCAGCGCACAAAAAGTGATGCCCTATGCGAATGCCAGGGGCTTTCGCCTTTCCCGTCGAGCAGATACGGCCCAGTCGTCTTGGGTTTCTCTTTGCGCCGGAAACATGTGCCCCCACGCTAGGGCCTCCATGACACAAGTTCAGAGACGCCTGTCGCGATGTACAGTACAGGCACGCCGTCTAGAGAAGCTATCGCGTCCGTGAGACAAGCTGTTGTACGCCTGAGCAGAGTGCAATGGGCGAGGCGATTCCATGGCAGAGAGAATTCACTGCACGGTGCAGCCCTCTGCGACTTTAGCGGATGCGCGCGAGGACTCAGCCGGATCGAAGTGCTTCCCGGCGGCTCTAACGACTATGGGCTGTCAAATACTGTCAACGGCGCGACTCAAGTCTGACAGAGTTTTTGGTTCCTTTGTCGAAAGAGCACTTGGGTAGCCCATGGGCGGCCACCTGCGCGAAGAACAGCGCTTCACCATCCAGACTGCGAGATACTAAATGGGCGGCTGCAATGAGAAGCAGCTGTCTGTCACCAACCAGAACATTTCCTGGTAGCTCCCGCCCAGGGTGTCCCACGGTGACACGGCGTCAACCACCACCCCCAGCGACGCTGACATGGACGCTCCTCCGCCTTCCCCGGCTCCCGTCTCAACAATAGGGAGCTGCAACGACGCCTACAACCCCATCTCCTCCAGGTCACTCCGCCCCGTCGTCACTGGTGGCGCCACACCTTGCCCTGCACCACCGCCCCGGAGCCGTGCTGCCATCGTCCGTGCGGGGGACCTCTACGCCGGGGCGACGGTCGCCCATTTGTTCGCTATTGTTTCCTGGCTTTGTAAGCGGCGCCGACAGGATCCCCCGTCTCCATTCACCCGTCTGCCACAAAGAAGGCGGACAGCCCCTGACGCTGGAAGGTCCGAGGGCGGCCGGCAACGCCCGCTGTTGTGGCCGTGCCCTCGCTGACACCGGCACGGGCCCTTTCAAGGTCACTTCAGACGCCAAACGCTCCAACACAGAGGCGTGTGAATCTGGCCTGTGCGACGACGTCGGCGGCGCCTCCAAATCCGTGCCTGTGCCGAGAGACGAGCCGACGCACCACCCGGCAGCCACGACGGTCTGCAAGGCCCTAAAAAACGGGCCCCAGAGACGCCCTCCTTCCCACCCGCGTGTACGCCGAGTCGATCAATGCGGACGCCGACGGCGAGGCCATCGCGTGCGGGGAAAGAGGTGGCGCCTCCTACCGGGACAAGCAAGGCGGCGTGGACTGCGTCGCCGCTATGTTCTCGGAGGAGCAACGTCTCCACGCCCTGGGGCTGCTGGACGAGGGCTACGCCATCGACGATGTGGCCATCTTCATAGGCTGTTCTACACACTCAATCGATCATTGAAGGCGTGCGCTCCTGGCGACTGGGTCGGTCTGGCCGGAACCTCACTTGCACAACAAGCACGCGGACGCGGCGGTGCGCAACGTGGACCTAGTGCGCGCCGTCAAGCTCCTCGCTGAGGAGGAGCCAGTCGCCCTCCTACGCGACCACGTCGACCTGCTCGTCACATTGTCCACTCACTACCCTGACGTGGACCACCGCTACGTAAGCGCGTCCACCGTCTACCGTGTTATGCGCCACTTGGGGTACACGCGCAAGCGCGTCGAGAGGCTGTTTCTAGAGCGCTCCGAGGCAGCTCAGCGCGAATTTGCTGTCATGCTGAACGCGGTGCCGCTGCGCTGCCTCGTCAGCGTTGACGAGACGCACACGGACGGCGGGGATGTGTACCGCAAGTACGGGCGCACGATCAAGGGGGAGAGGTGTGAGCTGCTGGACCGTGACCCGCGCACCGTGCCCAAGACAAGCACTATGATGGCTGTATCCCTTACGATGGGTATCATCTGGTACCAGACGGTGGTGTTGGGGGCTGCGCAGACGTCCGACGACTGGCGCTTGTTCCTGCAGTGCCTGGACATGAAGATGAACAAGTACGTACCGGGCCTGCCCTGGGAGCTGCAGCCGGTCGCCTGCGTGGTGCTCTACGACAACGCGGGGATTCACGACGAGGCCGGTGACGAGTTCATGCAGCAGAACGGCATGCACCGCATCCGCCTGCCAGCGTACTCCCCAAACTTGCAGCCTGTCGAGGGTGTCTTCTCGGAGCTGAAGAAGCACGTGCGCGACCTCGTGTACTCCAACGGTCGCTACATAGACAAGCCCATGCAGCTCATGGCGGCTGCTGTGGGGAGGTTGACGTTGGCGCAGATTGCGGGACAGTTTCAACGAGTTGCTGATAAGGTAGCGGCGTTGCTTATCTGAGAGAGTGACCGCATCGGAGCGCTTCTCTGACGAGGGGGATGTTGCATCTCTGGGTGACTGTGTATGTTTATTTATACGGTAGTTTGACTAATGCACGTGGCCCGTATCCCCTCCGACGAGCGACTCAATGGTGAGGGTAGGGGTGCAACCAGGTACGGAGCAGCTCAATGATGAGAAGAGCTGAGGCGAACGAACCTCTGCGGGCCTAGGTATGCCCCGCCTATGGACTATGAACAGCATGACTCCTCCGGCCACGCCATCCACGTTTCTAGCTGCTCCGCGCTGACATGCCGTCGGCGACGCCGTCGCTCCCGATGTCCCGCCCACAGTGTCTAAGCTCTCTCTCAACAGGCCTCGCCGCCCTCGACGGCGAAGGCGACGGCGACGGGCACGGCGACGGAGAACTCGCAATGGAAGCAGCGGTGGCTCGGCAGGTGGGGCGCTTGATGGTGGTCTTGTAGAGAGTCTGGGTGCGCGGCTTTCGGCCCGACGCGGTTACGAGGGTGCAGAAAACATTGAGCTGCCGGAGCACGCCATGAATTGCGCGGAACGTGTTTGCGTGTCTTGCTCACCCCGTGCACACGACGCTGCTGGCGAATAAGGGATGTGAGTGAAGGGGGGTGGGTTGGTGGAACTGTGCAACGGTGCTGAGGGGCACGGGTGTCACGACGGAGCGTGGCACATGGGTGCCGAGAGACACGGTAGTGACGACGGAGTGCGACACACGCGTGCCGACCACAGGGGGGCGCATACATGAAGCGCCTGCCAGCTGCCATCAAGGAGCTGCTTTACACGCGGCGGCTATTGCTACGCAATCCCTTTGCCGGTGCATCCCTGGGGCGTGGCCGCGGCGTGCCCCTGCAGACAAGCCCAAGCCCGGCGGCGCGGCGCCGTTCGACAGGCGCCCAGCGGACGACGGCGGTCGGCTGGTCGGCCGACACCGCGCGGCGGTCGACGATAAGGTGACGGAGGAGCACCCCACAATATGGAACCTGCAACCGCACTGGGGGCTGGATGCGTAGATAGGGTTGGGACTTGCATCGTTATGGCCATTTGGAGCAGTCGCTGGCGCGGTGTGGGCTCCGTCACACCCGCCGCTGCTCCGTGCTCGCCGCAGAGCCGACTGCCGCGGTGGCACGACTGAGGTCGGTGTCGAACAGCTGCCAAAGCAAACGAGCGCACTCGTCTCCCGACTGAGCCGAGTCGCCGTCCGCTGCGCTCCCGTCCCTCCTCGACGAACCATGCCACCCGCCGCGCAATGCGGGCGACGCGCAGTGACGGAATCGCCGCCTAAGGCGGGGGGGGGGTGACCGGGTGCCCCATGTGCCACGGCTGCGCAAAAGTGATGCTGTCACGGCAGGCTTCAAGCACACACCACACCGATGGACCGCGACGATCACGCACAGCGTGGGAGCAAGTAGGGAGGAGCCACCGGGTCATCGCGATGACAGCCGGAAGAGAAACACCGCACCGTCACCGCGGCTAGACGATTTGGAAATGCGATGCAACAATGCAACGCTGGCGGAGGAGAACTGAAAACAAAATGATGATGCTTCGTGCACGATGGCCTTTTCAGCCAACGAATGTCCTCCACGTTGTCGGAAGCAAACCTCAGTGCAGTCTGATAGGATGATTGAATTCTGTCAGCCACCCTGCCGGCTTGCATGCAGTCTGTCAGCATTTGTGCATCTGCCTGATCGCTGCCTTGCGGGGAACACAAAATTGGGCGACGGGTGCCAATCAAGGCCTCGCCACGAAGGGCTCACGGCCTTGCTTCGCGTACACGGCCGTCCGTCCCCCACCGCCAGCCCTGGCGGCACGTATCAAAAACCGTGTGACAGGTGAGCTGGGCATCTCGGCCTGCCTTGGGTTCAGGGACGGGAGGGGGGGGTAAGGACATGGAAGTGGCGATCGCGGCAGCCGGTCACCTGACCTGACAGGCAGGGAGGACATAGATGGATCCCATCGATGGCCTGGCACGCCCGAAGCCGGGCTGGCGCACCGTGGTCATTGTCGAGCACGTCCCCTGACGCTGCCACAGCGCCCCCTTCTGGGAATTCTCCCCTGTCCAACCCCGGTACGCGATGGCCACTGCCCGCAGGGCGCCGCCGGTGCCACCGACCCCGTGGTGACGAAACATCCTGGAGGCCATCTATTAGGCAGTGGGCGGCGGGGGGAGGGTGAGGGTGCGGACTACGTGTCTACCGCCGCCGCGTGTGGCACGGCTCGGAGAGGAACGCCCGGCACAGTCGGCGGCAGCGGCGTTGACTATCATTGCGCAAGGCGGTGAGGGCGGCAGCGGCAGCGCCTGGTGGCGTACGCGACGATGCGTCCGCGCTTCGTGTCGCGCCGTCTGCAAGCGCTCACTGTACAAGCACCCCACCCCTCCGCGCTTCGCCCGACAAGCGACCGGCAGATACCACGGAGGACACGCCCGCACTCCACCCCCTGCCGGCAGTCGTCGCTCGGGCTCGCCGCCGCCTCGACCACGGGCCATGCCCGCCGCCGGGCCAGGCCGGCTGACGGCGTCGCTTCCTCGCGTGGCGTGCTCGTCCCGCTGACCGGTGGGCGGGAGACCGGCAGGTGCACGCCACTGCCGCTGTCGCCGTCGCTCATGCCGCCACCCCCGATTCTGCTTCTGTGCACGAGCAACCATACGTCGCCTTCTTGCCACCCTTTCCCTGGTCGCCACCGCCCGCGCCGGTGCCGACACGACCCCCTCGAACCAGCGCGCTGTGCTGGTGTCGGTGGCTGCGGGCCCCGTCGGCATCCACACGACGCCGTGGTGGTGCAGCCTGCGCGGCGGGCTATGTCGGATGCGGTCGACGTGGTATCGCGGGGGCAGCGCGCCGGCAGAGAGCAGGTGAGGTTGCGGACGACAGTCGTATCTGATGGCGGCCATGTCAGACTCCTGGTGATTATGAAATGGTCCTCTTCAGCACTCTCTGTCTTGATGCAGGCTACACAGCCTGTCCCTCTCTCTCGTCGTCGTCCACTCCTCTCGCGTCGTCCACTCCTTACACCCGTATTCCGTCCTCTTCATCGTCCCTCGCCTCCTCTCATTCTTCTTCTTCGTCCCCCTTGTCCCCATTGTCCCCCTCGTTCCCCCCCCCCCCCCCCCCCCCCCCCCCCCCCCCCCCCCCCCCCCCCCCCCCCCCCTCCCCCCCCCCCCC
>ENA-ORXT01003305-ORXT01003305.1-marine-metagenome-genome-assembly--contig:-NODE-3305-length-17992-cov-12.481998_pt1 | contig 17992 bp, 15 predicted proteins | sample MGYA00237868_ERZ511482 | MGnify/ENA metagenome assembly ERZ511482 | reverse complement strand
TTTTTTCTCATAGGTTTTCAACCCATTAGAAAAAAGCCCATTTCAAAAACGACCAAATATTTTTTCATCGTTACTTAGTATTAGACTTGTTGGTCAATAAGTCTATTTTATTCACTTTTTATTACGCTACTAGAATTTCCACCCGCAAAATAATCATTCCTAGTTTGCTGTGCTTAATTTTTTAAAGAAAATATAGTTAAGTAACGAAGGAAAAATAAAATGAACATTTTATTTTTAAAGACCCCTCTCCATCAAGGTTTTATAAAACCAAAATGACGGAGTTATTTTTTGAGCGTTACTAAGGAGTAAGTTTGGATATTGGTTTTTAGTCTTTGGTGCAGACTAAAGCCCCAAGACTAAATTCGATTTTAGAGGAATATACTTAATTTGTTTTATAAACGGTAAGATATTACAAAGGAATCAGGACAGAATAATAACTGCTTTCATTTTACAAATGTATCATTTCCCTGCAAGTATTCTAGTCAATTCCACTAAATTTTTAGTTTCATCGAAAATAGCTTCAATAGCTATGCTAAAACCTTTTATTACTTTACTTTTCAAAGTACCCTCCGAAGACTTTAGGATAAGCTCATAAGTACCCGAATTACTGATTCGATATAATTCAAGTAGCTGTTTTTTGGGATCGATAATTATATATTCTACAACCCCATTGGCTTCATAATCTTTAAACTTAATGGTTCTATCATTCTTTGCAGTTCCTTTAGATAGCACCTCTACTATTAAATCTGGTGCAGGAAAAATACTTTGACCTTTTTTAAAATCTTTTGCTTTTTCGTTGGAAAAAAAACAAATATCTGGTTCATAGTCGTTTCGTTCCAATGCTATCATTATTTTTTCGATACCTACATAGCCCAGCTTATGTTTGCTTACATAAATGCTAATTAATTTATATAAAAATCCATTTGCATCGTTATGTTCCTTCTTTACAGGCGAATGCACAATAATAGCTCCGTTAATAAATTCCACCTTTTCCTCATCTGTAATGTCATTATAAAACGCTAGTCTACGTTTTTTCTCTTCTTTGAGTAAAGCGGTCGCCTCATTTACTAAAGAGCAAGCATTAGGATGCTTTAAAATTTGGTCCAGTAATTCTTTTTCGAGTGGTTTAGTCATCTTTTTTCACCAAATTTAAGCATTTTTTTTAAACAAATCTACACATACTGATACGCCCACCACAATAAAAAAAATTGTAAAGGTAGCCGCAACCACAAAAACCACATTTTAATTTTCATACCTGCCCCTTTAGATGTTAACATATAAATATTGGCTGGAAAAACTGCAACCAACAAAGCAATTATCCCCCAAGCAGCCCAAGATCGGGTCATCGGTATTAGTAAACCTATTGCTCCTGCTATTTCTGCTATGCCTACAATTACATTGATTGGCTGTGCCCATTTTTTAAGCGCAGGCGGTGTGATTTTGTAAAAGAACTTCGGGTTTTTAAAATGGGAATAGCCCGCATATAGGAAAAAAACGGCCATTATAAGTAAGGCGATGTGGTAAAGGTCGAATTTCATGTTTTTTTGTTTGTATGTCTCTTTAGAGGGAGCAAATTTATTTTGTTTTTTTGCAAAAAAACAAAATAAATTTGCTCCCTCTAAAAAACTATTTAAGGCTACCGCTTACCGAGGGCTAAAAGCTTTATTCTATACAATTTTGATTTTAGACACCTCAATTTGTTTTTATTTGATTTTAAATTCAGCGAAACGTAAGTCATAACTAGAGAAAATTCATAAATTTTCTCTAGTTGAGACTCGCAACTCCAACCAATCTATTATATCCTGAATAATCTCCGTTCGATTAGTTTCATTTAATAATTCATGTCTAGCATCAGGATACAAGGTACAGCTTAAATCTTTTCTATCCGCTTTTTGATAGGCTGCATATACTTGTTTCACGCCTTTTCCCATATCCCCAACAGGGTCTTTATCCCCAGCTAATAACCAAATAGGTAAGTCAGTAGGTGTATTTTGATAGGTGCTCGGTTTATTAATGGCACTTACCCCTTTTAACATGTCTACCCAAAAACCTGCAGTAAATACAACCCCACAATAAGGATCAGCAATATATTTATCTACTTCTGCTTCGTCTCTACTCAGCCAATCGAAATCGGTTCGATTCGGCTTAAAGGCATCATTAAATTTGCCAAAAGAAAGTTTATCCAAAAAATTACTTCTTTCTTGTTTGCCACTAATAGTCGCAGTTAGTTTGGCAACTACTCCACCTACTGTTCCCAACATCCCTGGATCACCGCCCGTTGCACAAATAATCGCACCAGTGATTTGCTTCGCCCATTTGGAAATATAATGCCGGCTTAATAAAGACCCCATGCTATGCCCAAATAAAAAAATAGGTGTATCTGGATGTGCTTGTTGAATAATATTGGTGAGCTGCTGCATATCTGCTAGTGCCGCTTCCCAAAAAGGTTTGTCTTCAAAATAGCCTACTTTTTCGGGACTACCTGCGGTTTGCCCATGCCCTCGGTGGTCATTGGCATAGACGGTATAACCTGCATTTGTAAGTGCTGCTGCAAATGTTTTATAGCGACCTGCATGTTCGGAGAGTCCATGTGCGATTTGTACAATGCCTTTGATGTTGGCACTATCCTCTGGTGTCCATTTATAATAAAAGATAGGTAAGTTGTCGGTTGATTGGAAGGTATTAGTTTTGCTATGCATTGCCTTGTTCTTTAGTTATCTTTTTTAGGTATAGGATGAAAGAACAGCTAAGGTAATTTTTTTACTAGGTATTTTCTAATTCTATTTTAGCACTTTAAGAAAAAATCTGATAGACTTAAAAAAAGTCCCATAAAAAGAGGCGATAAAATCACTAATCCTACTCTGTATTTCAGCAAGCAAGACAATACGGTCATAGCTAACATACAGACAAAACAAAAAAACTTGTTTGGATAATGTCTAAAAACCTGCTTAATCGCCTAATTAAGTACCTGTTTTCTAATAAAAAAAAATTCTTATCTTATAAAAAAAATTCTTACCTTTGATGCTCTCCTCTTTAACTTGCCAAATACTTCTTTTTTGAGGTTGCCATGCCTCTTATCTGGCTAAGTAATGAACTGAAAAGCTAAAAACACACATCGTTAAAAATTTCCTAACAAGAACTTCCTCCAAATCTACCTATTAAGCTTTAATGCCTATGCAATTTCATTTAAAAAGATTCTATGCTTTTTTTATTTGCTTCTTTATTGTAAGTAATATTAATCTTGATGCCCAAACCAAACCAAATATCACAAACGAAGATTGGGAAATCCCTACCGACGAATGGGTCTTAATGCTGGCGGAAGGTGCCTCTTTAGAAGATCTAATTATACCTTTAAATGGAAGAAGAAACCAACAAATATCCTTTTTAGCCAATACTTATTTAGTTGATTTTTCAGCTAGTATTCAATCTAGGGAGAATATTGCAGCCTCTTTGAGAACGAATCAAGATGTACTTATATTTGAGCAACAATTTGCCCGACAGATGGTCAAGAAAAATTTAAATGATCCTAGAATAGGCGACCAATGGCATCTAAATAATACGGGACAAAGAGGAGGTCTAGCAGGAATAGATGCGAATGTTTTTGCGGCTTGGACTTTAGGCTATGATGGGTCTGGTGTTCAAATCTGTATAGTGGATGATGGCTTAGAAAAAGATCATGAGGATTTATCTGCTAATTTTAAATTAGCAGATAGTAGAGATTTAAATGGTAATCAAGGCAATGATCCTAGTCCTTCCACTAACGATGGACATGGTACGGCTTGTGCGGGTGTAGCTGCTGCCAAAGGAAATAATGGTAAAGGAGTTGCAGGAGCAGCTCATAATGCTAATTTATCTGGCGTTCGTTTGATTGCCGCTGCCAATACAGATGCAGACGAAGCTACTGCTCTAACTCACCGAAATCAAAATAACGATATTTATAGTAATAGTTGGGGGCCATCAGATAATGGCGTGTATGCAAGACCTGGTACTTTTGCTAAATTGGCACTAAAAGAGGGTGCAGAGAACGGACGTGGTGGGCTAGGAAATATTTATACTTGGGCCGCAGGTAATGGTAGAACAGCTAACGATAATTCTAACTACGATGGTTGGGTAAATTCAATTTATACTATTGGTGTAGGGGCACATGGGAATGATGGTGTGGTAAGTTGGTATAGTGAACAGGGAGCCTCTATGTTGGTGTCTACACCTAGTAATGGTGGGCCAGCAGGTATTACAACTACCGATTTAAATGATGGCTATCGAGATGATTTTGGAGGTACTTCCTCTTCAACGCCTTTAGCATCGGGTATTATTGCTTTAATGCTAGATGCTAATCCTGACTTGACTTGGCGAGATGTGCAATATATCTTAGTGGAAAATGCACAAATGATTGATGCTAGTAATGCTGGCTGGACAACAAATGGCGTTGGCAAAGCTATTAATCATAATTATGGTTTTGGGCGAATAGATGCAGCAATGGTTGCACAAGCAGCTGCTAGTTGGACCACTGTTCCTATGGCTACCTCTGACTCCTCGGCAGTGGTAAATGTTAATCGGGCGATACCTGATGGAACCGATGCTTCGGTTTATGGACCTTCTATTACTGAAAGTATTAATATTAGTAGTGATATAACTTTAGAACAAGTAGAATTAAAAGTCAATTTTACACATTCTTATCGTGGAGATATTCGGGTTCGTTTAACTTCTCCAACGGGAACAGAAAGTGTATTAGCTTTACAACACAATGACGCTACTGATAACTTAACGGATTGGTATTATATGACGGTCCGAAACTGGGGAGAAAGTTCTGTGGGTACTTGGACAATAGAAGTAGATGATGGCTACGATGTGGATACAGGCACCTGGGTTGATTTCCAACTAATACTGCATGGGGTACCAGCAGCAAGCGGCTGTCCTGTTACTTTAGATATTACAGATACTCCAATTAACTCGGGTATCTATGAAGCGAGTCAAAGTATTACTTCTACAGGTACGGTAGCTACGGGTAGAAACGTTACCTTTCAAGCGGGGAATAGTATTATTTTAAACCCTAATTTCTTAGCGGACACGAATAGCATTTTTTTAGCTCAAATTCAAGATTGCACCAATATATTTCAAGAATCTGCTATCAGTTATCAACAAAGGCAACTACCTAATCAGGAGGTAGTATCTGTGGTAGCGGACAAATTATCACTTGCTGTTTATCCTAATCCTGTTCGTTCGGAAATGAACTTGGCTATTCATTTGCCGACAAATGAGAAAGTTAGCTTAAGCATATATGATGCGCTTGGTCAACAGGTAAAGACGATTATAAATCCTACTATTAAAGAAGCTGGTAATCATTTATTGCCTTTGTCTATTGACGATTCTTTTAAAAGTGGTATTTATTTAGTAGTATTAAGAACCGAACAGCAACAGATTACCAAGAAAATTTCTGTATTGAAGTAAGATAAACGCTAGAGCCATAAGTAGGGGATAACTTAAAGTTATCCCCTACTTATCAAGCAGAAAAATTATCAATAATCATATAAATGAAAAAGGAGCTGTATCATTGATACAGCTCCTTTTTTATTGGAAGCAAATAAGATAATAAATGCAATCTACTCTCGATAGCCTTGTACCAAAAGCGATACATTATTTCTAAGTACTTCAATAAAACCTTTCTCGATAGAGAAAGACATTTTCTCTCCGCCCTTTTTAATTAATCGTACCTCTCCTGTACCTAATGCAGATACTAAAGGGGCGTGATTGCCTAAAATCTCAAATTGACCACCAAGGCCTGGCACTTTTACGGAAGAGATAGCGCCCTCAAAAACTTCTTTATCTGGTGTTAAAACTGTTATTTGCATCTTTTATTAAGTATAAGGTATGAAGTATGAGGTATGAAGTACAAGGCACTTCATACCTCCTACTTTATACCTCCTACTTAATTTAAGCTACTTCTGCTAAGATTTTCTTACCAGCTTCGATTACCTCATCCAAATTTCCTTTCAAGTTGAAAGCCGCCTCTGGATATTCATCTACTTCTCCGTCCATAATCGAATTAAAACCAGCAATTGTATCTTCTATAGAAACTACTACTCCTTGTAAACCAGTAAATTGTTCTGCAACGTGGAATGGTTGAGATAAGAAACGTTGTACTTTTCTAGCTCTATAAACCACTTGCTTATCTTCATCTGATAATTCCTCCATTCCTAAGATGGCAATAATATCTTGAAGCTCGTTATATCGTTGTAATAAATTCTTTACTCTTTGTGCACAGTCATAATGCTCGTCGCCAATAATGGCAGGGTCAAGGATACGAGAAGTAGAATCCAAAGGATCCACCGCTGGATAAATACCTAAAGAAGCAATTTTTCTACTAAGTACCGTCGTCGCATCCAAGTGAGCAAAAGTTGTTGCTGGTGCTGGATCCGTTAAATCATCCGCTGGTACATATACTGCTTGTACAGAAGTAATCGACCCTCTTTTGGTAGAGGTAATTCTTTCCTGCATCAAACCCATCTCTGTGGCCAAAGTTGGTTGGTAACCAACCGCCGATGGCATCCGTCCCAATAAGGCAGATACCTCAGAACCTGCTTGCGTGAAACGGAAAATATTATCTACGAAGAACAAAATATCTTTTCCTCCTGTTGGGTCATTCATATCCCCATCTCTATAATACTCTGCCATTGTCAAACCAGACAGTGCCACTCTTGCTCTCGCACCAGGTGGTTCGTTCATTTGACCAAATACCAATGTTGCTTTAGATGTTTTTAATGCCTCTAGATCAACTTTTGATAAATCCCAGCCGCCTGCTTCCATAGAGTGTTTGAATGCCTCTCCATAGTTGATTACGTCTGATTCCAAGAATTCTCGAAGTAAATCATTTCCTTCTCTAGTTCGCTCTCCCACTCCTGCAAATACAGAAATACCTTCGTATACCTTGGCAATATTATTTACCAATTCCATAATCAATACCGTCTTACCTACTCCTGCACCTCCAAATAAACCAATCTTTCCTCCTTTTTGGTAAGGCTCGATTAAGTCGATTACTTTAATCCCTGTGTACAATACCTCTTTATCGGTCGCTAAATCCTCGTAATTAGGTGGTTGTCGGTGAATAGGATACGCTGTATCTCCCTTAGGTACTTCTCCAATTCCATCAATAGCTTGTCCAACTACATTGAACAATCTACCTTTAATAGCTTCTCCTGTAGGCATAGAAATTGGTAGACCAGTGTCTACTACTTCTACTCCTCTAGTTAATCCATCGGTAGAATCCATAGAGATAGCTCTGATACTATCTTCTCCTAAATGCTTTTGCACTTCCATAACCAAGATTTCTCCATTTGGTTTTTTAATTTCAAGTGCATTTAAAATGTCCGGTATTGTCGAGCCATCCCCAGAAAAGCTTACATCTATCACCGGTCCGATAACTTGCTTAACGCGACCTATATTTGCCATTGTATTGTTGATTAGTTATTGAGTTGACTAAGAACTGATGAAAAAATAAATTAGCCGTTTATGAAATATTTTTTTCAATGGTTTGAAAACCTATTGAAATGAGTTAATTCAAAAACTAAACAATTAAATATTTTTTCGAGCATATTAAAATGAAAATCTTATTAAAAACAAGGTTTTCAAAATTTGGCGCAAAGATAACAGTTTTGTGGTATTTAGCAAAGGAAAAAGACTTCCCCCTTTATTACTTTTACTTAAATATACAAGGGAATACTTAATAATTATTTATTTATCTGTTTGGTCTCAAAGATAGTTTATTTGGCTATTAAATAATTTATTAGAAAAAAATGTGGCAGGAAAAGACAAAGGAAGGTGTATAATTTATTGACACGAATATATACCAATTATTAATAGGTAGCCTAAATTGCAAATTCTATCGATTGTTTGGCGAAAATTTAAGATAGGGAATGGGCTAACAATCCATAAAATTTGCAATTCCTAATTTTAGGCGAAGATTTTTTCATCTGTTAATTGCTCAACAGCTGCGTCTAAAGATGTTTGCAATTCGAAAACACTCGTCAAACGAGTAATAGCTAATAACCTATTGACAAATTCGCATACATTGGTTAAAATTAATTGACCACCTGCATCTTGAATTTTTGCTAGTAGGCTAAGCAGAAAATTGATGCCTACACAATTAATAAGCTTTTGATTACTTAAATCAACCACAAATTGATGCGCCCCAGCGTTAATTTGTTCTTGAAGCACTCTTAATAATTGTTGATTTTCCCATTCATCTGTAAGGGAAATAAAGGAAAGGATTTGGACGTTTGCTCGTTCTGAAACAGTGTAATGTTTGTTCATGGATTATCGGTTTTGGACAGAGGCTTGACTAAATTTTGAATAAATAGTGTAAAACTTATTTTACTTTAAATTTAGTTATTTAAAACCTCGTTGTACTTTTTTAAATTAAATAGTTTAGTAAAATTACTCGTTGCATTTATGATTATTTTCTCTCTATTTAAAAAGAAATTGCGACTCTTTTATATTGACTTGCCAGCAAAAGTAGTTATTAAAAAAAACATATCAAAATTTTTATAAAATAAAAATAAGTGAAAAAGGAATTTATATACGTGTAGTGTGACAAATCAAAAGTGAGTCTTTAGAAAAATATTGATTAGGTAGTTATAGACCATACAATAATAGAGCGATCATCACTACAAGAAATTAATTGATTGTCCATATCAGACCAATATAAATGATTGACAGAATTCAAATGCCCTCCGTATTTCATCACGTCTAATACTTTTAGTAATTCAAAAGTATGAGCATCCCAAATCTTTATTGTTTTATCTCTACTAGCTGTTGCAAATAGATGCCCTTTCGGATGCAAAGCCAGATGATTGATAGTATACCAATGGGCTGGTTGCGCATTGATTTCTTTGCATGCCGCTGTTAAATCTCTCACTCTAAGATGCGCATCTCTTCCACCACTTAATAAATGTTGATTATTAGCACTGTATAAAACTGTAAATACAGAATTTTCATGTGCCTGCTCAATTGTCTTTTTAAGGCTCAATGTCTCTGCATCTAAGAGATAAATATTAGTATCACTAGCACCCACTGCTATTTCGTTTCGCTCTGGTGAATAGGCAATGCAGCGCAAACTTTTATTGCTTAAATGTATACTTTCTATTGTTCTTTTAGCTTTAATATCCCAACGAGTTAATACGCCATCTCCACCAGCTGTAAAGACTGATTCGCCCACTCGCTCTATGGCAAAAACACCTTTGGTATGGTGTGCGATATTTTTAGTGTCGGTTGGGTCATTTAAATTGATCCAATGTACGCCTCCATCCATATTCCCAGCCACTACCGTCTCGTGACCTTTTAAGTACAACAGTGAAAAAATCTGTTTGTCTATTTTCGATACTAAACGCCCCATTTCAGGATTATTTAAATCCCAAACTACTATCCATCCCTCTCCACCTCCTGATAGAAAAAGATTTTTTTCTTTGTAAGGCACTACCTTAAAGATGGATGCATCATGTCCTGTTAGTTGTGCTATTTTTTGTACGTTTATTTTTTTCACCAAAAGATTTTTTTTTTAAAAGAAGTCAGCGGTCAGACCGAATAAAAAGAAGTCAGAAGTCAGACCATTTTATTGTCAGAAGTCAGATTTATGACGTGTTCCTAGATGCTAATAGGACGTAGTAGTTAGCGTCTAGGAACACGTCATAAATCTGACTTCTGACAATAAAATGGTCTGACCTCTGACTTCTTTTTATTCGGTCTGACCTCTGACCTCTTTTAATTAGACTATAATTGCTTCCTTCAAAATATCTACCCCAGTCTGTGTTTTTAATAAATCTTCTAGTGTCTCTCTTTGTCTAATTAAATAATCCTTACCATTATACACCATCACTTCCGCAGGGCGAAAACGGGAATTATAATTATTGGACATAGAAAAGCAATAAGCCCCCGCATTATAAATAGCTAAAATATCGCCTGTTTTGGCGGTGCTAATTTGTCTATCATCACCTAGGGTATCTGTTTCACAAATATAACCGACCACAGAATATTTTTCTTTAGGACCAAGGGGATTAGAGATATTCACAATTTTATGATAGGCATCATAGAACATCGGTCGAATAATATGATTTTGACCAGAATCTACACCTAGAAATACTTTGGTAGGAGCGACTTTCACCACATTAACAGGTACTAAAAAATAACCCGCTTCACTAACAAAAAACTTGCCTGGTTCAAAATGTAGATCTAGTTCTTTTCCATAAGCTTTGCAGAACCGATTATATCGTTCGGAAAATCGTTGCCCAAATGTCTCGATGTCTGTTTCTTTGTCTCCTTCTTTATAAGGCACTTTAAAGCCACTTCCAAAATTGAGATAGGTCAAGTCTGGAAACTTCATCGCTAAATTCATCAAGACTTCTGTTGCTGCCAAAAAAGCATCAATATCATAAATGTCCGAACCTGTATGAATATGCAATCCCTCTACTTTTAAGCCTCCTTTTTTGACGGTCTCCAAGATTTGAGGAATTTGCAAACGAGAAATACCAAACTTAGAATCTATATGTCCAACAGATATTTTTATATTTCCACCTGCCATTACATGCGGGTTGATACGAATACATATTGGTGCTTGTAATTTTAATGCTCCTAATTGTTCTAATAAAGGAATATTATCGGCATTTAAGTGAACGCCTAATTGTATCGCTTCTTTAATTTCTGCCAAAGAAACGCCGCTTGGTGTAAATAAAATTTCTTCGGGTTGGTATCCTGCGGCTAAACCAATTTTCACTTCTTGTATAGAAACACAATCCAAACCTGCGCCCAAGCGTTTTAAAAATTTAATAACAGAAATATTCGTTAATGCTTTACAAGCAAAATTCAAACTTAGGTGAGGTACTTTAAAAGCACTACTTAAGCGTTTATATTGTCGTTCTATAATATGTGCATCGTACACATATAACGGACTACCATATTTTTCACAAAGGGCTAGTGGATTCACCCCACTAGTTAACTGATACTGATTGTTGACTAATTGCATTTTTAAAAATTCAATTTTAACAGATAGTATTATAACAGCAAAACCACAAACCGATACTTATCAAGTAAAACGTAAAAACATTTACCACATAGTCACAGTAGTTCACATAGTTATACATAATATACTATGTGAACTACTGTGACTATGTGGTAAAAAAAACATCTTATTATGTTTGCAGTTTTGTGGTTTTGCTGTTATAATACTATCTGTTAAAATATTTTGTATTAATCTGTTATTTTACATTCTAAAATAACCTCGACATAAAATTGAGCGCAAAGATATTGAATGTTCTAATCCTTTAAGGTTTTTATATAACTTAAACACCAAAAAATAAGTTTCCTGCATCTAGCATAATATAAAAGCATTTATCAACTAAAACCAGTCGGACAATTAGGCTTGTTTATTTGTTTAGAAGTTTAACTGTTTATAAAACACACTCACACAGTCAAATAAACAGAAATAAACAAGGCTACATAAAACTTGGCAACCTCCACCAAGTAAAAAACGACCTAGTACTGATAAAGAATATTAACTATTCAGAATAGAGCGCAGAGAAGCGAGAATAGAGATAAGATCGTGTTAAATTTAATAGCATAAGCTATACTTTAAGAACGAATCTGCTATCTAGTCTCTAATCTCACTTCTCTGCGCTCTATTCTGAACAGCTAATATTTTTTATCGTTACTTAAACCTTCTTGATGTGACAGAACAAGCTATCATACAAGGTTGTAAGCAGAACGATCCGAAAGCGCAAAAAGCGTTTTATGATCGCTTTGCCCCCAAAATGTTTGGGGTTTGCAAACGGTACATTCCAAGGTACGAGGAAGCTGAAGATTTATTGATAGAAGGCTTATTTAAAGCTATCGATAAAATTGATTCTTATGCTGGGAATGGTAGCTTTGAGGGTTGGGTGCGTAGGATTGTGGTCAATGAATGTTTAATGTTTTTAAGAAAAAAAACACCTTTAAGTGTTTCTATTGAGGTGCATCCAACAGATGCTCCTACAAGATTAAACATAGAAGATGAATTGGCAGCCCAAGATATATTAGCCTTATTGGAGCAATTACCAACTGGATATCGAACCGTTTTCAATTTGTTCGTTATCGAAGGCTATAAACACCGAGAAATTGCAGAAATCCTAGAGGTAAGTATTAATACCTCTAAATCGCAATTAATTTTAGCCAAAAAGCGCATGAGGGAGTTATTAGAAAAATTTGAAGTGAAGTAGTAGATAGGATAGATATTTTAGAGGGAGTGAATTTGATAGTTCTTTTTAAAAAAACTATCAAATTTACTCCCTCTAAAAATCCATCTCTAACATATACTTTTTACCCGCTTAATTTGAAATTAAAATTTAATAGAAATCTTTCAAGATGGATAAGCAAGACAAAATATTTGAAGCATTTAGAAAGAACCAACATAAATTGGAGGAAATGCCTTCGCCCCAAAATTGGGATCGCTTGCGGTATCGCTTGGACAATCGAAAAAAACAAGCACCTATTCGTTCTATTTCTCGATTATTGTCAATGGTTGCAGCTATAGTGGGTCTAGTTCTATTAGTAACGGTTGTTGTGAATTTATCAAATCCCCAAAAACGTCAAGCTCGGAATATGCAGGAGATTCCAACTTCTTCTGCTGCTGTTTTACAAAAAGCGGTTGCAGCACAAATTTACCGTAATCATCATCAATTAGCCCTTCAACAAGGAATAGAAGAAGGTCTACCTACTAAAATATTGGTTTCTAAATCCGCTACTCGCCCATTGTTGATACCGAAAAAGAAAGGATAAGAATTAATGGAGAATTGAGAATGGAAAATTGAGAATTTGCTAGACGTTGTATGACGTTGTATGACGTTGTATGACTTGTTTTTGAAACACAAAAGGAACAAAAGGGTTTCACAAAAGATTTTTGTATTATAATAGGCGTAAAAAAATACAAAAGAACTTTTGTGAAACCCTTTTGTGTCTTTTGTTCCTTTTGTGTTTCAAAAAATAAGTCATACAACGTCTAGCAAATTCTCAATTTTCCATTCTCAATTCTCCATTAATCATATTATCGTAATAAAATGCCTTTTAGTTAACAAGCTAAGCAAGAGAGTCGTTATTTTTGAAGAAGAATAACTACGACTATGCAAAAAAATGTACGCCTACGCTTATTCTCCAATATCGTCATTGTCTATATGCTACTCGCATTGGGGTGGTGGTCCTTTTTGTTGTTTACAAAAAATCGAGATGCCTTTATTGCCAAGGTAGAGTTGCAAAAACTCATTATGATTGCTAACCAACAGATAGAAAACGATGCAGCCTTCCTTCAAACAGCTATCTATCAAGACTATTTAAAAAAATACAATCGACAAGAATGGATGATTATGGGAGAGGCTTTGGTCTTTGCAATTATTCTTGTGATTGGTATCTGGTTTATCAATCGAGGTTATAACCAACAGGTAGAAGCTGCCCAGCAAAGTCGCAATTTTTTACTTTCTATTACCCATGAACTTAAATCGCCTTTAGCCTCCATTCAATTGGTTTTAGAAACCTTACAAAAAAGACAACTCAAAGAAGAACAAATAAAGAAACTAAGTAAAAATGCGCTAAAAGACACCAATCGCTTGACAACCTTAGTCAATGATCTCTTATTGGCAGCAAGGGTAGAAACAGCTTATCAGCCTCATATAGAAACCCTTCGTTTAGATCAATTACTAGAAACGCTAATTGAAAAACTGAAACAGTTCCATCCTACTGCTCATTTTGAATTTAGACAAAATCAAGAAGAAATATACTTAGAAGGCGACCGAACAGGTATTACTTCCGTTGCCCTTAATCTGCTGGAAAATGCAGTTAAATATAGTGGTAAAACCTCTTCTATTATTACCACTTTACATCAAAAAGAAAATACCATTTGGATAGAATTTTCGGATAATGGCATCGGCATACCCGATCCAGAGAAATTAAAAGTCTTTAATCGCTTCTATCGAATCGGAAATGAGGACACTCGACAAACAAAAGGGACGGGTTTGGGTTTATATATTGTCAATCAGATTGTAAAAGCTCATCAAGGGACCATAAGTGTAAAAGATAATATCCCTCAAGGAACTATTTTTACGATTACGTTGCCTACTTAAAAGAAGTCAGAAGTCAGAACAGAAAATAAATTTTCCTGTCAGAAGTGAGATTTATGACGTATTCCTAGACGTAAGTATGACGTATTGGTTAGCGTCTAGGAATACGTCATAAGTCTCACTTCTGACAGAAAAATTTATTTTTCGGTCTGACCTCTGACTTCTTCTACATATACATAAAACCACCAACTATGCGAATTCTTTTAGTAGAAGATGAAGAAAATATAAGAGAGGTTGTTAAATTAAATTTAGAATTAGAAAACTATGAGGTTGTAACTGCTGATAACGGAAAAACTGCCTTGAAATATTTTCATGAGCAACATTTTGACCTCGTTTTATTAGATGTAATGTTGCCAGAGGTAGATGGTTTTCAAGTCTGTGAGCAAATGCGCTTGACAAATATGGACCTACCTATTATGATGTTAACGGCTAAAGATGCAGCCTTAGATAGAATTACCGGATTAAAAAAAGGGGCAGACGATTATTTGACCAAGCCTTTTAATTTGGAAGAAATGTTGCTACGGGTACAAAATTTATTGCGTAGAAGTAGCAAATCACCTGAAAATACGCCTGAAATCTATGAATTTGGCGATAATCGGGTTAATTTTATTACCTACGAGGCACAAGGAAATAATGGCACTTTTAATTTAACCAAAAAAGAAGCGATGCTGCTTAAATTATTGGTGGATAGAAAGGGCGAGGTCGTATCTAGGCAGCAAATTTTGCAGTCCGTTTGGGGCTATGATGTCTATCCATCTACTCGAACTATTGACAATTTTATTCTTTCTTTTAGAAAATATTTTGAGCAGGAACCGAAAAATCCAAAGTATTTTTTATCTATTCGTGGGGTAGGGTATAAATTTGTAGGTTAAGGCGCTTGTGTATTTGTTTACCCATTTAACTGTTTATAATGAACAGCTGTGTAGTTGAATAAACAAAAAATATGCTAAACAAATAAACATTTAATAAACCGTATCTTCGCAGTAACATTCGAATTATGTTTGTTTATGCTATTTGCATTAGTACAGGCTTACTTAGTTGAGTGCCGTGCTATCGAGCAAATCACACATAATGGAAAATGAATCATTTGAAATAGAGACTACTAAGCCTTTTTCGGAGAGTAGTATCTGGCAATTAAACAAGGATTATTATCAACGTGCAGGTATGACTGCATGGCAAGATGGTACAGTGCCACATAATTTGACCAGTAATTCCCATGTGGGAAAAACTTATGCAGAGATAATTCTTGGTTTATTAAGAGACCTTTCTTTCCAAGATAAAACGACAGAGATTGTTTATATTTTGGAATTGGGTGCGGGACATGGCCGTTTAGCCTACCATATACTTAAACACCTAGAAAAACTAACCGCACAGTTAAATATCAGCTTACCTCCCTATTGTTATGTCGTAAGCGATATAGCAGAAGATAATCTTTCCTTTTATTTAGACCATCCACAATTTAAATCGTTTTTTGAGCAAGGCGTATTGGACCTATGTTATTTTGATGCGATTGGCAATAAGGAGATAGATTTGCGCTACGCCAAAAAGAAGATTACCCAACAGAGTTTAGAACAACCCCTCTTAGTCATTTCCAACTATTTTTTTGATTCTATTCCTACAGACCTTTTTCGGATTCAAGACAAAACTATTTCTAGTTGTTCCATTTCTTTACATTCTGATAAAAATCCTACCACTATTGCCGAAGAAGATTTGATGGATAACATAGAATTTTTGTATCAGCAAAAAGAAATGAAAGGGTCTTTTTACAAAGAAATCCTGTATAATGAAATGCTGGAAGACTACAAAAGTCAACTGACTGACTCCTATTTATTTTTCCCGAAAGAGGGCTTTCAATGCCTAAATAATTTACGAACGCTATCAAAGCAAGGCGCACTGGTCATTTCTATGGATAAAGGATTTCATGAAATGGCGGAATTGGACCATAAAAAAGAACCCGAACTAATGCTACATGGTAGTTTTTCCATCTGGGTAAATTATCATGCCTTTGGACAGTATTGCGAAAAATCGGGTGGTAAATTTATGTTTCCAGCCTTTTCTACTTTTTATTCGCAGGTGGTTTGTTTGATGCTTCTACCCGATTTTGAAGAATATAAGGAAACAGCAGCCAGTTATCAAAATCACGTCAATAGCTTCGGTCCAGATGATTTTAATGGACTTAAAATACTTGCTTATACTAATATTGCAAAATTAACACTAAAAGACTTACTCGCTGTTATTCGATTAAGCCATTATGATTCGACTTTATTTATAAAGGTTTTACCTCGTATCAAACAAGTATTACATTATATTTCGGTCCCTGAAAGAAAGCGTTTAGAACAGGCTATGGCGCAGGTATGGGATATGTATTTTACGATAAAGGAACCTTATGATTTAGCTTATGAAATAGGTGGCGTATTTTATGACCTCGGTTTTTATCAACAAGCATTGCTTTATTTTGGGCATTCCACCGAATTATTTGGCAAAAATGGAGATGTATTTTATAATCGGGCACTCTGTCATTTTCAGTTACGAGAAGACCTTAAATTTGCAACTGTAAAAAAAGCGACTAGGCAGTTGTTTCCGAATCATGCAGGAAATGCGCATTTGGATAAGTTGGATTTGGATAGTGTTTAATAAAGAAAATACTCATTCATTTATTCTCTAAAGACTTACGAATTTTATACTTGACTCATTTACACAAAAGGTAGTATCTTTATAAAAACGTAATAAATAGGTGTATAAATTTGTATTATGAGCAAAGCAGAAATAAGATCCCAAATAGATAACTACCTAGAAGAATTAGATGAATCTTTCTTAAAATTTGTTCATTCTATGTTAGCAACTTATGTCACGGAGCAAAAAGAGTATATCATTGGATATGATATAAATGATAAGCCTGTAACCGCTAATACAGCTAAAGCTCAATATGAAAAAGACTTGCAACAGGTGAAAAAAGGTAAATATGTTACTTTAGAAGATGTCCGAGAAAAATCTAAACAATGGCTAAAACCTACCAAGTAATACTAACTGAATTTGCTGATTCTCTAACTATTTTGATTACGCACCTTTAATAATATACTCGGTGCATTCCAATCATGCGAAGACAAATAAATACTAGAAGTTGACTGAACATATTGTTTAACCGTTTTAACTGTTTGTTTAGCAGCTTTATTCATTAAAACGACATCAGCAATTTCTCGTTCAAGGGTATCTAAATTATAAGTCAAATCACCTCCTACAAAAACAGTTTTGTTTAGTCTTTTTACTAATATAGATTGATGTCCTATAGAATGTCCAGGCGTTGGTACAACTAGAATTGCTCCATCTTTAGTAATTTGTTGACTCTTTGTAAAAACGCCTTCTGCGCCATCTGTATATTTGATTAAGTTGGGTTTAAACCAATCAGGCCAGTTTTTTGGAAAATACCCACTGCTTGGTCCTTTTTTACTAGTTGCCATTTTGTATTCTTCCTCAGATACGAATATTTCGCAATGTTGAAAATGTTTTAAGCCACCAATGTGGTCACCATGTAGGTGGGTGAAAAGGATGGTTTTTATATCTTTCGGTTGAAAGCCTAATTTAGCCAATTGCGGCAAAATTTCTTCCGCTTCTGTTATTCGAGTTTCTACAGCTTTATGATAGAGTCCTCCATCTGGCAAATAGCCCTTCTCGTAAATTTGGGCAGTCTCCCCTGTATCCACCAATACCAATCCATCTGGATGTTCTATTAACCAACAATAAATGGGCATCCATTCGCCCCATTTTTGGGTAAATATTAATTGATACAAACGAGATAAATTATTGCTTGCACCTGTTAATTGAAATTGTTTACAACGGACGGTTCCTGTTTGTAGTGGATGTAT
>ENA-ORXT01003302-ORXT01003302.1-marine-metagenome-genome-assembly--contig:-NODE-3302-length-18010-cov-8.377684_pt1 | contig 18010 bp, 11 predicted proteins | sample MGYA00237868_ERZ511482 | MGnify/ENA metagenome assembly ERZ511482 | reverse complement strand
CGTTCCGATAGTGATCGTTCCGATAGTGATCGTTCCGATAGTGATCGTTCCGATAGTGATCGTTCCGATAGTGATCGTTCCGATAGTGATCGTTCCGATAGTGATCGTTCCGATAGTGATCGTTCCGATAGTGATCGTTCCGATAGTGATCGGAAGCGTGACCAGGTCATCCGCTGTATCCCACAAAACCGCATTGCCATGCGTTTTTGCGGAATGCCGCTCCTACCCTTTATCTCTGCGCGCGCTGCTTGCCGAGCTCCACCTTTCGGTTCCGCGATAGTGATGATATATGAGTGCGCATTTCATTTCGAAACAAGTCCCTATCTTGTGTGTTATATTCATTACTAAAACAATAAATAGCAAATGGCAATAGATACAATGTGGACAGGATCAGAAAAATATATTTGTGATCGAGAATTAGCGCAAGCTTTTCATATGGCACGCGTAATAGGTATGCCTTTGCTAATTGAAGGAGAACCTGGAACAGGAAAAACGGAGCTGCCATTGCAGTTTGCAGCGGATATGAATCTGGAATTGTTTGTTTATCCAGTAGGATCCAAAAGTTCTGTAGAGCAATTTGTAGCCAAGTTTGACCACGTAAAATATCTACGGGATTCACAGGTGGAGATTTTAAATGCACAACGTTCAGAGAAGGGTTTAGATAGCAGCCTTTCTACGGGTGGCCGTCAGACAGAGTCCTTGCAAGATTACGTCATGAAAGGCCCCGCAGCAAAAGCATTCTCAACACCAAATTCTGTTTTACTCATTGATGAAATCGATAAGGCACCGAGAGAATTTCCTAATGATCTACTTTATGCTTTGAGTCATCGTAAATTAGTTATGCCCGAAAGCGGAGAAGTCATAGAGGTCACGGAAGAAAATATGCCAGCAATTGTGATCACCAGCAATAGAGAACAAGAGCTTCCTACTGCTTTCAAAGGAAGATGTGTGTATCACTATATTTCATTTCCACCCAAGGAGACAATGCATGAAATAGTTGCTAAGCACTACCCCGCTATGGATGAAGCACTACAGGATAAGTGTATCAATCTCTTTTACCAGATGCGTAGCTTAGGTTTAGAACGTGCACCTGCGACAAGAGAATTGCTGTCTTGGATAAAGTACTTATCCTCATTTGATAAGGCAGAGGCTTTGACTAAAGTGAATCGCAATGAAGGAATGGGTGTGCTGATCAAAAATCAACAAGATCTGATTAAAGTACAAACGCGCTTGATGGGTAAAAATCCCAATCAAAACTAAGTATTATGTTTGATCAATTGCCCGAAACATTTAGATCTTTTAAGTTGAATGCAGATGTGCGTACGCTGCTGCAGTTGCGTCAGGCAATGGATAAAGGATTGGTCAAGACGGTTGGTGATTTGTTCTATGTACTTAAAGGTTTAGTCACCACTGCCCCAACAGAAATAGGGCCGTTTTCTAAAGCTTTCTATGCGCACTTTCTATCCATCAATATAATTCCTGGGGAACCACTAGAGGATGCAGTTATTCGCAGCCATACTTTCAAGGAATGGAAGGACAAATTGGATGAGAACGAATTGGGTAGTCTTGAAGATGTTGATTTGGTCAATCAGTTTTTGGATGAGATTCATACTACTTCCTATGATATAAAGAATTTCCTATCAGGAAAAGATATCTTAGAAAAAGATAATCCTGATCTAGCGGATACAGATATTCCTGCGGAGCCAAGCGCTAGTGATCGTAAGAACATTCTAGATCGTATGGCAGACTATCGTGATATCCCCTTAGAGGAACTCATGAAACGTATGCGAGAAGTTGCTAAACAGCAAAAAACTCGTCATGAAGGCGGTGATCACTGGATAGGTTCTGGTGGTGTTTCTCCTTACGGTCATGGTGGCGCAGCGGCAGGTGGTATCCGTGTAGGAGGTGCTGGAGGCGGTAAGATGGCGAGGGCCGCTATCAACAATCGAGACTTTTATCCCGTGGATGCAAAAGCACCTTTGCAGGATGACAATATAGATGCCGCATTAGCGGCGCTCAAGGGCATTGAAGAAGGCAGTACAGATATTTTACTTGATATTCCTACAACTATAACAGAAGGTATCAAGCAGGGTGGTATCTTTCTTCCTATTGAGAAAGAGAAAAGACAGCAGCGTATACAAGTTATACTATTGATAGATAATGGTGGATGGTCTATGTCTCCCTATATCCGAACAGTCCAAAAGTTATTCGCCAAAATGAAGACGCGCTTTGCGCATGATCTAAAAACCTATTATTTTCACAATACTATACATAGTGGCGTGTACTCTGATGCAGCACGCACGCAGTTCGTCCCTATCGACAAGTTGAAATTGCAGGACAAAAATTACACGGTATTTGTAGTGGGCGATGCGGATATGGCGCCTTATGAATTGCATCGCTCTAGCATCCGAGATTGGCAAAAGATCGGCAAGCACTTTAAACGTATGGCTTGGCTCAATCCTATGTCAGAAGGCGAATGGTATGCCTCTATGACTTGCTCAGTTCTGATGCAATTGTTTCCAATGTTCGAACTGAGTCCTGAGGGAATTGAGCGCGCGGTGTTGGAGATGAACAAGTCTATAAATTATAAATTTTGAATCCACCAATCAGCAGCTTCAAAGAATATAAAGTCCTATTGTTGAAAATAGGAATTTAGATTAGACATATTTAGAAGTGAGAGAAAATAGACTTTTATTAGTATCATCAAGCTCGGCTATGGCTTGCTGTTGACAAACCAGCGATAGATGAAAAAAAAGAAAAGTGGACAATAGAAGTGCAATATTATTTTCACTCGCAAAAATATAATGGACATTGGAAAGTCTTTGAAAAAGCCCCCAACCTATAAATAGCACGAGTATAAACCTAGCATAAAAATAGCTCTTATCACTTCTAATGCCATTCCTGCCTGAGCCGTCGTATTCTGGTTCGTCTAGTATGCGTTCGTTCATCTGCAAACTAAGGTACAATAAAATACGATCCTGAAAACTTGATTCTTTATTTTTTCATTCACTTCTTGCTACTCCTGCCTAACTAGAAGTATAAACAATTGACAGCGCAAATAATAGAGCGACAAGCACAGGAAAAATCATAATTGAGAGAAATTAAATACAGTTGTATTGTTGTCTACCAGAAAGATGTCGGAATATTTTATCAGCGATGCATAGATGCCAATAAGTGAATATATCTTGGACAAGGGGTAGTAAGAGGTAGTCGTGCACATGCTATGTGTGCGAGGCGTGTGCGGTGCAGGACCGGAGCAACGCGCAGCTCTGGATGACCCGGTCTCGTTTTCGCTTTTTTTCAAGCGAAAACGGGATGGCCCCAAAAAAAAATTGGAACAGGTTCTAAAAATAAAAGTCTAAAAATTTGGACACTTCACTTTACCTCGACGCTCTCTGCTAGGACTCGAATACAAAAGAGACAATTCGTAGGCCCCTCTAGAGTTAGACGCTGTAATGAAGCTAGAAGTATTGATATCATAGCTGATACCGATCTGCATCGCATCAAACTCTAAGGTAAGATTAAAAATTACGGCATCGGTAAGAACGCTGCTCTCTAACTCATTTGCGACATGCCCCCAAAAGCCTACTCGGATAGCAAGTTCACGCCAGTCATCGTTGCTGTAGCGGACGTTGGAACCAAAAGTATAAGACCTAGATGGGCCTTGAATATTCGCCATAAATGCTGGCAGTATACTTAGCTGATCTCCAAAAGGAATTTCTGCTCCTGCGTGCCCTACCCATCTACGTTCCGCATTTTGCGTTTGATCATCGAGGAAAGTTATCACGGGACTATTTGCATGGTTAACAGCAGCGCCGGCATAGAAGCTAAAATTTTTGCCAATGATACCGTACCACATTAATCCTGCATTGAGATTTAAATATACATTGGTACTGCCAGTCAGCGTCTCATTGCTTGCAGCAGAGAAATCTATCTCTTCTTTGAAACCATCAAACTGTGAAGAGAACCACAAATCTGAAAAGTCGAAACTACGCTGACCGATACCTACTTGCGTACCAGCAATCAGATATTGAGCTTGACTAGAATATCCAGTACCGCTTACTTTTTTGAGATAAGAAACATTGAGGTGACCTTGAGTTTGTGTCAATTTGGAAACCCCTGCTCGATCGCTTAAAAAGTCAAAACCCATAGCTAAATAATCATCCCCGACAATATTGTGACGATAATCAAAACTAGCTGCAAGGGTCTTAAAAGACTGCTGTCCTAGCACACTTGACCACTGGTCGCGGTAGTTAACTACTGCACGCCAACTCCCATCAAAGACACCATTCATCGCCGGATTTAGTTGCAAAGGAGCGGCATAAAACTGGGAAAATCTAGGATCAGGAGCCTGCGCAGAAAGCTGAACTACTGTACCTAAGATAATCGCTAATATATATAAATGTAATTTTTTCATGGTGGTCTTTTATCTAATCAGCGTAGTTGATCCTTGGAAATTATCTGTCGTGCCGTCTTCGAATTGTACTTCTAAAATCCAGACGTAAACGCCTGATTCCATTTCTTCATTTCGGAATGTACCATCCCAACCTACGGATTCGTCGTTGATGTTGAAATTGTTATTTTCATAAACTGTCTCCCCCCAGCGATCATAGATTCTAAAAGTGTTGATCTGGTTAATGTTTTTCGATTTACCGTGTACCAGGAGCATGTCATTGTTGTTATCCCCATTGGGTGTAAATCCTGTAGGCACCATTATCTCCGCAATTTTTTGCACAAAAACAGTTACAAAATCATTGGACTCGCATCCGTTACTATCAATACCGTATGCTTCATAAGTGGCCGTAAATAATGGAGAAACAGTGGTCGAATTGCACTCGTCACAACTTAGATCAAAGTCAGTAGCACTAGACCAGATGATTTCGGGTGTACCAACAGCATTGAACAAAACCACATCTAAAGTTGCGCTGTCTCCGATGGGGATAAACTGATCCTCCCCTGCGAATAATTCGAACTGCGGTACCGTTCCGATCTGTATAATCGAATCCCAAGTACAGCCTTGACTGTCTTTTATAAATACAGGATATGGACCAGTCTCTAATCCGGCTCTGATATTATTAGAGTTATATATTTCTCCGTCTCTACTAAACTTGTAAGGCCCCTGTCCACCAGATGCATTAAGTGTGTACATTCCATCACTTCCTTCGAAACAGGTAATATTGACCACATCGGCATCCACTATTATAGCCGCAGGCGCAACTAAAGTCGCACTAATAATCAGGCTACATCCATTCTGATCCGTGATCGTAACGGTATAATCTCCATCTGGAAGGTTACTTATAAACGGGGTCGTACGGCCATTGCTCCAGGCAAATTCATATGGAACTGTGCCACCACTCACGACAGGTAAAATAAGTCCATCCGAATCTCCGCTACACACGTTATTTGTCACCTCCAAACTACCGATGAGTTCTGAAGGTTCGTTAAGATTAACAGAGGCTACTACTGGGCATCCATTTACATCCGTAACGGTTACTAGGTAGTTTCCTTCACTGAGGTTTTCAATTCGATTGCCTTGATCATCGGGAGAAGTACTCCACTCGTAAGATGCTACTTCAGCGTTAACACTTGTGATCTCAACAAAGCCATCCTCAACACCAAAACAGGATATATTACCTTTGTTGATATCCAACATTAGCTGGACTGGTTGTCCTACACTATCTGTACTTATGCCTGTACATCCTTGACTATCCGTCACCGTAACGGTGTAAGATTGCCCTCCAAATACGTTTATTAAATTCTCCGTAGTCTCGTCAGGAAACCCTTCCCAAGCATAAGAATAATTATCGATCACGCTCCCCCCGGCACCACCATCAACGGTGTTGACACCAATAAAACCATCACCAAAACCAAAACAAGAAGGTTGTCTCGTTATTGTATTTACATCTATCAAATCATACTCCACAATAAAAACTGTATCCTCTACTGTACAAAAATTCTCATCTGTAACCGTTAGGTAAAAAGTATCCGCAGTCAAGTTGTTTATGTTTCCTGAATTTGGCAATGAAGGATCACTCCAAGTATAGGTATAATTGGGTCCTGTGCCGCCCGTCACCATCACTTCGACTGCATTCATATTTGTACCAAAGCATGAAGTATCAATCTGTATAGCCTCAAATTCTAGAGCCATCATTGGCTGGTTGATGCTAATCATTTCGGTGGCCGCACAGTTATTAATATCTGTGACTTCGATAGTATAATTTCCTACGCCTAGATTTTCAATAATAGAGTCATTTACTGCCATACCATCTATGGTGTACCGGTAAGGATAAGTTCCTCCAGCCACTACTGCGGTAATAATTCCATTGTCCGCACCAAAGCAATCAATCTGTTGAGCGTTAAGTGTGATTTCTAATAAATCTGGTTCATTTAAAATAACATCTCGAGTATCCGTACAGCCATTTACATCTGTCACAGTCAAAGTATAATTTCCTGCGAGAAGTGAATTGGCAGGATTCAAAAATTGCATATTAAGATCGCTCCATAGGTAAGTATAAGGGGCTTCTCCACCACTGATAAAACCTACGAGACTTCCATCATTGTCACCGAAACAAGTTGGCATATTAGCCACAATAGAATCTATCCGGACTGGATCTCCAGCAATAACTTCAACCATGTCTGTCACCGAGCACATATTATCATCAGTCACCGTCACTGTGTAGATTCCTACCAATAGATTGTCTGCCAAACTAGTTAGTTGACTTGCAGGATCATTCCATTCATAGGTATAATTTCCTGTCCCTCCTATTGGAAAAACGGATGCAGAACCGTCTGCATTTTCGATACAAGATGCAAAAGTGCTATCCATAGTAGTCATAATTTCTGAAGCGGAACTTACTGTTACCGATCTAGTCGCAGTACACATTCTACCATCCGTAATAACTACTTCGTAGTCTCCAGCAAGCAGGCCAGTAGCCACTTGAGTGGTCTGTGCCATAGCATCATTCCATAAAAAGCTATACGGCATAACGCCTCCTACCACGGTGACATTAGCTGTACCATCACTGCCCCCAAAACAAGAAGTTCGAGAAGAAGAAGTAGATGCTGTCACCTCAGCTGGTGCGCCAATACCGACAAAACCGACGGCGTTACATCCTGCTGCATCAGTCAAAGTAAAGTTATATACCCCTGGAGAGAGGTTACTTGCAGTGCGTGTTGTTTGCATCATAGCATCGTCCCATGCGAAAGAAAATGGACCAGTGCCCACCAAATCTATGGTAGCGGATCCGTCTTCTGAGTTGTGACAACTTGCATCCATTCCCATTGCAGTAGCACTGCCTGGGGCAGGTTCTGTTATTTGAATAGATCGCGTCGCTTCACATTGATTTGCGTCTCTTATGGTCAATATATATTCCCCAGCACCAACCGTGATGTTGGGCGTAAATTCCATATTACTCCATTCATACGCGTATGGTTGCGTACCACCAGTGACCGTAGATAAGATACTTCCATCAGTACCTCCATTACAACTAGGTTCATCTCCTAGCAGCACAATACTTATGGCATCAGGTTCACCAATAGTGGCCATATCAGATACTCTACAATTATTAGCATCTGTAACTTGTACAGTGTAATTTCCTGGAGACTGATTTATAGCCACAGAATCAAATGTAGTAGGCACAGTAGTCCATAAATAATCAAAGTCACCTACTCCACCACTTGCCGCTGCGAAAAGCATTCCGTCATTGCCGCCTTCACAAGTAACGTCAGTACCCACAGCACTGACTACAATTTCTGAAGGCTCTATTAGGTTAAATAAAACGGAATCAACACAGCCTTCGTTATCTTCAACTACAATGGTATGGGGTCCAGGGCCAACATTTTGGAATACACTGACATCCTGTACAGTAGTACCGTCCAATGTATATTCTACTGGCGGTGTACTATTTTGAACATTGGCAGCAATGACCGCGTCATCCGCACCAAAACACGAAATATCTCGCACTGTATTCGGCATAACAGTCATAAAGCACTCTCCAAAAATAACATTTACCTGCGCTATCTCTCGAACGCAAGACCCTATATCCGTAACACCTCTCACCTGAAAATCTACAGGATCACCTTCACTCAATCCTGAAACGAAATGAGAAAGTGTACCATTATTAGGCGGAAACCAACCCATATTATTTACATTTACTTCATAGGAATTCGCATTCGGAATAGCATCCCATTCAAATATCAAAACACCAGGTGCATCATTTATTTGTATTACTGGTGCTTCCAAATCTGGAACTACATTCACCACGATCGTATCAAATCCGACACATCCAAATCCATCGCTTATCCTAGCTATATATTCTGTGGTGGCAGCAGGGCTGGCTACTGGATCTGCACAATCTGTGCACGAAAGACCGAGAGATGGAGTCCATCCATACTCTATAATGTTCTCTGCATTAAATGAGATAGACCAGCTATTAAGAGAATTTTTATCTAAAGGTCCAAATGCATCGGAGAGAGATAATGTCCATTTTCCATTTATTTGGGCGTTCAATAAACTACTCCAGTTACCCTCTGGTCGATAATCTCCAGCAAAGGGAGCGACCCCATTGATTATCATTGGTAAAGCAGCGTTTGGTCTAAAACAAGTATTTCTAAAATTATCTCCAGTTCCTCCATTGTTAGTTGTAAGCTCTAAAACTTCACCTGTAGGTGCAGTCAAATATATCTGTAAATCACCCGTGGCATCTGTATCGATATCTATACACACAGAAGCAATATCTGTATTTGTATTTGTAATCGTATTTGGTGAAGCACCTGCCACGGCTATAGTCGATTCTAAAGGATCACTTGGTGGATGTGTCGCATTGCCAAATTCTGTTGGGGTGTTATTTTCAAAAGGAATCGTATTTTCATCAAAACCCAAATACTCTACTTCTAGTTGTACATCGTCACCTTCACAAATGCCCACATCTGGAGCATCCCCTACTATCTCATCACAAAAGAAACATTGCGGATCAGTTGGCGACAGCACACTGTACGATATGGTAGTATCAAAAGTACAACCGTAGTCATCCGTTACCTCAAAAATATAGTTTATAGTACCTGCAGACCCTGGAACAGAAACCATGCTATCTTGATCATTGAAGATCATTGTCTCATTCTGTACCCAACCCCAGTCCGTAATCGCTGGAGTAAAAGTCTCTACTTCTGGTCTGAGTTCTTCTGCAAAATTTATACTCCATGAAAAGAGCCATCCATTATCTTGTTTTATTTTATCCTCTACAATCAAAGTCCACTCACCATTTACAGGACAGCTGTTCAACCTTGAAAAAGGTTCTATTGGTCTATAAGTTCCTTCTGGAAGCGAAGATTTTGGTGGCTGAGAAAGTGCTTGGTCATAAAACGTTCCATACTGAGGAGTAGGTGTAAAACAATAAGTAAATCCTATACCAGGTATTGGATCATCCGTATTTCCTGGTATATCGTCATCTGCTTCGTAAGGTATTCCTAGATAAGCTTCAAGAGAGAAGTCGACATTCGTTGAATCCAGTCTCATAATAATACCACTAGGACATTCAATGCTAATGTCTAGATCCCGTAGATAACTATGTTCTATATTTATACAAATAGATTCTATTTGTGTATTGCCATTAGTAATAATAGCACCAGGGATATACTCACTTAAGGTAACCGAACTTCTGTAAGCAATATTTACACCATCAGGCAATGGAATAGAATCAACTACTCCACTGGTCACATCAAATTTACCCTCATTAGGGTTCACCCCAATGAAGGAATTAGCCTCGTTTATATTATTGAGAAATACTAAAGTATCATTTGCACATACTTGATCTGGAAACTCTCCGTCATACGTAAAAGATGGCTTAGTGGCCACCCGCACTCTTTGTGAAATTACATTATTGTTTGTACAACCTTGGTTATCTTCTATGACCACCTGGACGGTATAGCCACCTGATCGCTGGTATGTGTGTGTAACATTAGGACCGAACCCAATAGTACCGTCACCAAAGTCCCAGCTAAAAACGGAACTTGCATCAGACTGAAAATAGTTAAAACCGTTTTGCGGATAATCTCCTCTGGCTACAAAATTCACACTTTCTCCTGGACAGATATCTATCCATCCATTATCTTGCGGGACGACTGCAGGATCTGTACTAACCAATTCTGCAACTACTCTTTGACATGCTGGAACACAATTTATAATAGCTTCCCATCCTGCGCCTGTACCTCCACCATCTGAAGTAAATTGCATGGTCAGACACCCACTCGTATTTGGCGCACTTGCCGAAACCAAAAAGGCACCATTGGCTTGATCAGATTGGTCATCCTCTGTACATAATAATCTAGGCGCAAGCACTGTAGTTCCATCATAAATGCAGAGATTATCACCTGCACCAAAATCTGTTGTTAAGAATTGAAGTTGTATGTGTGTTCCAGATCCACCTGCTGGGCAGATAGTCTTAATGATATTTTCGTTATTGCTGTATCTATTGAAACTTCCCCCTGAATCGAAAAAACTTCCTGAGCAACTATTTACAGGAGTAGGATTCATGATAAAATCTTGCCCCAGAAGCATCCCTCCACTGAAAACTAGGCCGCATAGAGCCAAAATGTACTTAATTTTATTTGATATGATCACGTTCTTTTTCTTCTGCTTTTAGTTCTCAAAATACGACTAGCTGCCAAATTTAGAATAATGTTGGTAACTCGCTGATTATCTACTACTTATATATTATATTAAATACTCGACTTGTGCTTTACAGTATTCATTTTTGCTATTCTCTAAAACCGCTACAAATATATATTTATTGTAATCTATCTGCCACATATTAGCAGATTGATTTGTCTACAAAATCTTTTAATTTTAAGCACAAAATCCCATAGGTAGAGTATGTTTACCCCTATTTCGTCCAAATCAAGCTAAATTTAATTTGTTCTTCATCAGACGAATTACATAATCAGTGCTATTCAATAAAATGTATAATTGGAAATAATTTCTGCATAGCGAGATGCAAAGCACTTTCTAGTTTAGAAAGCGAAGAAAAAAATACCAATTATTTGCCAATAGCAATAGAAAAATGTACTCTTACATCTTCATCGACAAAGCTATAAACGAGCTATAATTACATTCCATTACCTTATGTATAAGTAAAGGTTACAAATGCAGCTATTAACAGGGATAATTTTGGTATTGATCTTTCTTGGTGCAATATATTTGATATTTGCGACCACATTATACTTCACTCAAGAGAGATTCTTCTTTTATCCTACAAAATTAAGTCCAAACTATCCTTTCAGCCAGTTTGCCCCACACCAAGAGCTCTTTTTTGATACACCTAATGATGGGCATATCAACGCTTTATTGTTCAAATCAACCCCTTCAAAAGGAATTGTATTTTATTCGCATGGCAACTCCAGATCCTTAGATGATTGGGCTTGGATACAAGAAGATTTTACGCTCAAAGGGTATGATGTATTGATCTATGATTATCGAACTTTTGGTAAAAGCAAAGGGAATATTACAGAGCATAACCTATATAGTGATGCTAGGTATATTATATCTTATCTACAAGAAACTTATGCGGAGGATCAGATTGTCATTTATGGCCGATCCCTTGGTGCATCTATCGCTACTCAGATGGCTACAGAGTTCAACGTCAAGAGCTTGATACTTGAGACACCATTCAGCAGTATGCTCAGTATGGTCCACGCCAGTACCCCTTATGTTCCTGTAAAATATATCCTCCGCTATAAATTCAATAACAAACGGAAGATGAGGAATCTGCTATGTCCAGTACACATCCTCCACGGCACCCAGGACGAACTGATCCCTTTGAAACATGCTAAGCGGCTTTATCAAACCAATTCCAATCCAGCAAGCAGCCTCACTATTGTCGAGGGGGCCAATCACAATAACGTATCGCAGTATCCTATTTATCATGAAGTATTGCAAAGCATATTAGACACAAAATAATAATTTGGGGTCTCCCCATCGGCTAAAAAGCCTTGGGTCAGGTCGTCCATTTCGAAGGGGTATATTTGCTGCCGCAAATATACCCCTTCTCCATTTCCACCCTTAGCCTCTTACGCGCTCCGCTTGTCGTGCTTTGGCGCTTTCAGCGCGTCGCTAATCAAATCCTGGAGACTCATTGATTGATTGCACCCCTTCGATGATATCGCAAAGTAATAATAATCTGATTTAGTTTTTACAGCTTATTCAGTATCCTAAATGTGCCTTCTCTATATTTAATGGGAATGCTCAGTTTATAATAAAATCTATTTATAATGCATAGCTGAATAATGATGCAAATTTTTTCATTTCTTACAAATTAGGTTCTAAGAAATACGGCATTATGCTATGTACCCAGATTTTTTAGCGTGCGCCAAAATGTCCTCACTACTATGTATCAAAACTACATTTACATCTGTACTCTCTTCGATAGTTTTTGCAATCAATCTAGCATTTTTGGTATCTCTGGTATGTCTAATGTAAACAGCAAGAATTCGATTAGGATACTTTCTAGCTATCTCTATATAAAAGTCTGTATCCTTTGCTGCGGTATCTCCTAGCAAGATAAAAGGTAGATTCGGATACATTTCCATTATCCTAGATTGCGTTTCAATTTTGTGATTTGAAAATGCCTCGGTTCTCATCAGACCAAAATCCCTCAAGGCTATCGGGCCTTTAGGTAAATCGTGTATTTCCATGAATTCTTTTATAGTGCTGTGTAGATTCCATGGTCCGTTGGAAACATAGAATATAGGGTTTTCGTCCATCTCATTTTTACCTCTGGATAGTTTCTGAAAAACCTCTGCAACTCCTTCCATAGGCAACCTTTGATGGGCATCTTTAGCTAAAGTAGCATATAGCATTTTTAGTTTAAACATGGAAGTAACATGCGTTTGAAGCACCGTGTCATCTACATCCGTAATTACGCCAAATGAAACTTTATTACCTACGAACATTACTTCGCCTACCTGCGCATCAATAGGTTCATAACCAGGTATAGATTCAGCCAAGTTAAGTGTAGCAGGTATCCATTGAATCTCATCCACCCTTTTAGACGGCTCCCATGTAGTATCTAACTCAAAGAAACCCTCATCATCTGCCGTGACTTCAAATTTTTGTTCTAAAACTTCAATGCTAACTTTAGCGTATGGGATTTCGTCTGAATCAAATTTACGTAAACTGTCAATCACATTGCGTAACTCGTTTTCGCTCTTACCTTCGAAAAAGTTCTCATTCTCAAGTACACGACCTTTTAAGTACAATTTATCATTGTTTGCATATCCCCGGTAACACTCAATTACCAGCGGATCCTTACTGTCAAATAAATCTGCGGTAGCGTTTAGAAAGTCCTTTACTTTACTACTGGCAATACTCAAAAAACTATTATTTTCTTTTTTCATACTGGACTTTTAAAAAAATACATCCAGCGATTATAACGCAGGATGTATTTTGCTAATCTATAATAATGAGATATTTTTTTTATTTCTTGTTGTCAAATGCCATATCGATGAGTTCTACCCCATCTAAACTTTCTGCGATACCATTTCTCTGCGTCAGAACTAGCTGAGCGGTAGACGAGGGCATTTTAGTGCTACCAATAAAAAGATCATATTCGTCTATAGCTGCTTTTTCACCTGTTTGACATACTTCCAAAACGGCATCTTCATTGTCACTCGATAAGGCCGTTTTTACATCCATCCAAGTTCTGTGCAATGCACCTGCAACACTACCTGATGCACCCTCATGTTTCCCTCCTAATTTATTTATTTCACCTTTCAGTTGCTCCGTAAATTGATTTCTTTGCTGCGCTTTTGTATTGAAGAATGTTGTCAAATTTGTATTCTTTGTTGATTCCATGGCGTTACGATATCCTTTCTCGGCATCGATATTTTTTTCTAATAATCCTTGTAAGCCATTAATTACTTCTTTGTCGCTATACATAATTTTTAAATTTTTCGTGTTAATAAAATTTGCTAGTTATTTCGTTAAGTCCCCGTAAGTTTCTTACCTATTAAAAGATAGTAACTTAATATTGTTCGAATAGCCTAATTAATATTTATGACTATCCGCTATTAGGTACTTGAGTAAACATTGAGGTAAAGGTGTATACTTTGTCCCCCGCAAAAAAGCAGATTAAGCTTTACACGACATAAAGACGAGTTACGGCTTACCAGGGTGGAAACCCTTTGCTTTTACATCATGTCCCCCAATCGAAAGGCGGGACAAAGCATCCAGTAATGCTTATATAGGTTTTTGGCTTCCTAAAGTGATTATTGACTTTAAGGTACTAAATAAGAATTGATATGATCGCGGTTCCTTACACGCGATGTCGAATTACTATTTGGTATTCAAAAGCGGATAATCATTATGTTATTTATGTATTGAATACTTCTATTACGCATTATTAAGACATACTATATAAGAAAGTTGAAAGTCATTGCCTATCTTCAAACTATGAAGAAATATCTATACTCCACAATATGTGTGCTACTTAGTCTTAATGTTATTAACGCACAAAATCGGACGGTGGGTACGACCGTTTTTGAAAACGGAACGCTAGATGGTTACACTTTCTTTTCTCCATTCTCAGGACGTAATGCATACATGATTGACAATTGTGGAAATCTTATTAATCAGTGGGATAGAAACAGTCTTCCTGGACTTGCCGCCTATTTTCAATCTGACGGAAACATATTGCGAACTTATAAGGTCTCTCCAGTGGGACCATTTACTTCTGCAAGCAATGCAGGTGGAATAGAACTTGTAGACTGGGAGAACAATACCGTTTGGTCGTATGAGCTAAATACTGACACAGAGTTATCTCATCACGATGCAACACTTTTGCCAAATGGAAATATTCTACTATTGACCTGGGAGTTGATTCAAAAAGATGAATTAGAAGTGCTAGGCAGAAATCCAAATGAAATAGCTCCGCCTGGATTTGTATGGGGGGAGCGTATTATAGAGATCAAACCCATTGGAGACAGTGAAGCGGAAATCATTTGGGAATGGCGTATCAAAGATCATTTCATACAAGATCGCGATAGCAGCTTGGAGAACTTTGGAGTTATTGCAGAAAATGCCCAATTGTTTGATATTAACCTTCCTGACATCAATAGTAGTAATTCTCATTCTGATCTTGACTATAATCATTTTAATGCAATTGACTATCGTGAGGATTTAGATCAAATTCTTATATCTGTACGCAATTCGGATGAGCTGTGGATTCTCGATCACAGTACGACAACTGCGGAGGCAGCCAGTCATGAAGGAGGCAGAAGCGGAATGGGCGGTGATATATTGTATCGCTGGGGAAATCCGTCTGCCTATCAGGGCGCATCCATTAGCAAGCAACGTTTTTTTGGGCAGCATGGGGTGAATTGGATAGATGAGGGACCAGACGAAAATAAAATACTTGTTTATAACAATGGCAATGGAAGACCAGGCACCGACTTTTCCACTATTGAGATTCTAGAACCGCCGCTAAATGCGGACGGCACCTATGAAAAAATGGGTATTGAGCCTTTTGGACCAGAGGCCGTTAACTGGAAGTATGGTGACGAAGAAAAAGATAGATTTTATTCTCCTTTCTTATCCAATGCTCAATTTCTCACCAACGGAAATATTTTAATCAATGCTGGTAGTAGAGGCGAAATATTTGAAATAAATTCTGAAAAAGAGCTTGTTTGGAAATATATCATTCCTTTATTTGGAGATTTTCCTGCAACTCAAGGCGATAATGTAAATAACAATGCCACTTTTAGAGCTTATAAGTATAGTACGGAATTTGTGGGTTTTGATGGTATTGATGTTCAAGTCAATGATCCTATTGAAGTGGATCCGATACCATTCCAACAATGCGATATCATGAATAGCATACCAATGCTTGCTAATGATGAATTATTCAATATTTATGTAGGAAATGGATTCTTAAAATTTGAGAATCTAACCGCTGAAAATTTAAATCTTAAATGTTTTGATATCCGAGGAAAACTCATCAAGCACATTCAGATAGATGATTTGGATCTACAACTATCTACTTACAATATGAGCAGTGGGCTATATTTCTTTGTCGCTACAGATGAACATAAGAGACAATTTGTAAGACAAGCGGCAGTCGTAAATTGACGATTAAATACCTAGGTCTGGTACGTTTCCAGATAAGCAACAAGCTCTAATTCACAAGCGGAACTATATAATTTTAAATGACTATCCGCTATTAGGTACCAAAGTAAAAATTGAGATAAAGATGACTCGTTTATTTCGACCCCCGCAAAAAAGCGGGACAAGCTTTACAGGACTTGAAAAACTCTTGCAATATACGAGGGGTTGAAACCCCTCGCTATTACAGCTTGTCCCCCGCTCCAAAGGCGGGACAAGCTTTTCAGGACTGCTTAAACGAACCTATTCTTTAGTCAATTTTAAATGAATATCAGCTTAAGACTTCTAGACATGGATTGAGATGGTCAATATCATATTTATCGGTCTAATTATAGCTTGGTACTCAAAAGCGGATAGTCAATTAATTTTATATTTATCTATTCTGTTTTTATAGCCACAAAAGTATCCTCCCCAGATACGCGCTCCCATTCTGAATCGATTGGTGATTCAAGAACACTTTCAATAGCGGGGTCTTTCTTGATGATGTCACTCAGTTCATAGAGATCAATGTTGTCATCTACATCTACAAAATCTAGCGACTCGCTGCCAGTAAATATTCTCCAACCCGTATCCTCTGGAAAGTCTGGCTTCTCACGGAACATATACCCCACTTTAGCGCCATCTTCCATAATCGCTTTTGTTGCTAAACATTGTCCTTCCATCATATATATAGGTTTGTTTTTATTATTAATCAGCTAGGCAAAATAAAATCTGTATGCTCTACTAATTCCTTATTCATTTCTAATAAATTATGGACGATGGCAGCTTGTAAATCTTTCATCATACAAGTAGCTAACATAGTTTGAGGCATAAAGTGTTTGGCCAAATCCCCAATAGGATCGAGTGTTTTAATATCAATCCCTACCCCATCTGCCTCCACTACCCCAAACTGAATAGATAACTGCTCCTCTTCATCTAGAATACATTTGAGTACACCTGTGTACTCGTCCGCCATATCTATAGGAAAATAGAGGACATGATCTCTTGCAAGTAAATAGAGCTTGCTGGACATCAAACTGAGGATATGCTTAAATACGATACGCTTATTTGAAACAGGGAGTGCATCATCTGCAAATCGCAAAAGTTGTTTCAGTTCGATATGCTGTATATAATAAGCAGAGCCAAAAACATAATTTAGGTTTAACAAATCAGACTTGAAAGCAACATCTTCATATTCTGAGTTGTTCTTTATTATCTGGAGCTTAAAAATGCTATCATTCATTGGTTCAAAAATACTAATTATTTAAGGTCAATACTAACTTAACCAAGAATAGAATATCATTAAAAAGGCGTAAAAAAATTAAAAAATAACTATAATGAAAGGAAATTTTGATAAAATCATCAATAGCAAAGAACTCGTTCTCGTAGACTTTCACGCGCTGTGGTGTGGACCATGTAAAATGCAAGCGCCTGTATTGCAAGAGTTTGCCAATGAAGTAGATGGAAAAGTACGTATCATCAAAGTAGATATTGACAAGAATCCTAATATAGCGCAGCAGTTTAATGTCAAGAGTGTACCAACTTTGATCATGTTTAAGAATGGAGACGTATTATGGCAGGAGGCTGGTATGAAGTCCAAGCAGCAGTTACTCGATGCAGTTGCCGCAGCAACCCAACTAAATTAGTACAAATTCCGTCTTAATTAATACAATGAGGCTTATGAAAAAATTGATTATCTTATTTATGACTATCCGCTATTAGGTACTAAAATAATCATTGAGGCAAAGGTGAGTATTTCGTCCCCCGTAAAAAAGCGGGACAAGCTTTACAGGACTTAAAGGTTTGTTACAGTTTACGAGGGGTTCAAACCCCTCGCTATTACATCTTGTCCCCCGCTCAAAAGGCGGGACAAGCTTTTCA
>ENA-ORXT01003298-ORXT01003298.1-marine-metagenome-genome-assembly--contig:-NODE-3298-length-18024-cov-8.150164_pt1 | contig 18024 bp, 11 predicted proteins | sample MGYA00237868_ERZ511482 | MGnify/ENA metagenome assembly ERZ511482 | reverse complement strand
AATTTTAGGACTTTTGAAGAAGATACTTTTAAAGCCGATATAGAAGAAGATGATAGGGTAGAAGTGGTTGTTCCTATCGGCAGATATGAGGCAAGATTACCTGCTAATCAAAATGCTGCCCCTAAGTATTTTGAAGGAACGGTCTTCGGAGATGATCCAGAAATTTTAGGATTAACTTCTTTAGAAGGAAGACATCCCGTTTTTGAAGATGAGATTTCTCTAGGGGTCGTTTCTAGTGAAAATCTAGGTAAAATAGTGGGTGATACCCTTTCCTTATTTATGGAAGGACAATTACTACCTTTTATAGTGGTAGGCACTTATCAGAGTATAAATGAACTTGGGCAGGGCTTCCGAATTCGAGCGGAGGGCATAACAGAACATAATCCTTTGTTTCAATTGAGGGGCTATAATATAATTTTAGAGAAGGGGGTAGATAAGGTGGCTTTTAAAACAAACTTGGAACAAACTTATGGAGATACTTATAAAATAAGAGAATTTAACCAAATGGAAGAAACCTTGGTGGATATTTTGGCGGGTTTAAAAGATGTTATTTTCCTAATATCTCTGTTGTTCTTATCGGTTTTGGCGGTTACGGTCTTTAATGATACTATTTTAAGCATAAGAGAGAATCAACGGAATTTGGGGATTTATAAAGCATTGGGTATGACCCCCGTACAACTACAAATTGCCTTATTATTTAAGGCTTTATTAGTAGCTATATTGGCTTTACTGATAGCATTTCCAATAGCTGCATATAGTATCGGTCCCATTCTTAGTTTATTGACCGCAGATATTGGTTTGGTGCAAATCCCTTATGTACATAAATGGAAACCGAGCCTGATTGCAATTCCGATAGTATTGTTATTGACGATGGGGAGTGTTTTTCTTGCTTCTCGTGGGGTGTTAAGGGTAAAGCCGAGGGTATTGGTGCGGGAATAGGTTTAACAAATCGGTGATATTTAATCGGTGTTGAATGTAAGGGGATACATTTTTTATCCCCTTCTTTCCTACAAAGAAGGAGATAAAAAATGTCTATTGATACCCCACATCTTTTGAGTGGGGTAAAAAATCATAAATCTTATATCATAATTCATACATCATAAATCCGTCCCACTTTGAAACAGGCAAAAAAGCAAGTAGGGAATTAAGTAGCGTAAAATAGATTTATGATGTATGAATTATGATGTAAGATTTATGATTTTTTACCCCACTCAAAAGATATGGGGTATCAATAAAAAAAATGTATCCCCTTACATTCAACACCGATAGAGTACTAACCCAACGATACAAAATAATAATAAACGAAAATGAACTACGGAGTAGTTGAACACGAGTAACCTCGGATGAAATCCGAGGGCTTTAAAAGCTAAATAATGACAAAATATATTTTCTACTGTTTTTTTCTCCTACTAAACCTCAGCCCACTATTCAGTCAAAATCAAGTCATCCTAAAAGAAGTAGATACCTACCTCAATAATTACATGGACTCGGTACCTATGCCTGGTATTGCCGTTGTAATTGTGCAAGGAGATCAAATAATATTTCAAAAAGGCTATGGTGTTGAAAAAGAAGGAGGTGCTAAAAAAATGACCACTCAGACCGTAACAGGCATTGGAGAATTAACCATGTCGATGACGGCAATGGCGGTTTTACAACTAGCAGAAAAAGGAAAATTAAGTTTAGACGATAAAGTAACTAAATACCTACCGTGGTTTCGGACTGCTAATAAACCGTTTAGTGATAAAATTACGATTCGAATGCTGCTGAATCACACTTCGGGAATTCCTGCACAGTTTGAATCCATTCCAAGTTTAAATGACCAAACAGCCGTAGAGGAATTTGTTCGCTCAATGGATAGTTACTATATCAATAAAACGCCGGGGCTATCTTATGGTGCATCCAGAGAAGGTTATTGCGTAGCGGGTTTAATTATTAGCAAAGTATCAGGGATGTCTTACACAGATTATGTGGAGCAATATATTTTTAGACCATTGGCTATGAATCGAACGACGACGAACCCTGCAAAATTGGCGGAACTCGATGCTTTGTACGGGCATGAAATTGGTTTAGATAAATGCCAGCCTGCCAAGAAAAGTATTTTTGATAGTAGTTATGTCCCTGCAGGTTCAGAAATGCGATCTACTGCTGAAGACTTAGGTCATTATTTAATTGCCTTATTAAATGAAGGAAAATATAAAGGAAAACAAGTATTAAATGCAGCGAGCGTTGAGCAAATGTTTGCAACAGAAGTTACCTTTAATGGCTTAGGAACCATGTTAGGCGGAAACGGTTTGAGCATAGATTATGGTTTGGGTTGGTTAAAGATGATGATTGATGATCGCTTATTATATGTACATACAGGGAACACGGGAACCATGTCGTCTTTGATAGGAATCAATCCAGCTACTAAAACGGCAGCGGCGATATTATTTAATGCAGATTCTGATCGTTTTGATCAATTTGTATATCCTAGTATTCAAAATGTAGGCAACAATATTTTACACTTACTAGCAAATGAAACACCTACTGATTTTGCTCGGGTAAGATTTGATGATCCTTTTGATGATTTTTATGATTTGCAAAAAACGGACTGGGAAAAATATCAAGGGCGGTATGTCTCTATTGGAGATGCCCACCCAATTTATAAAGACTATACGATAGAGGTGTTTGTAGGAGATAGTGATTCTTTAGAATTAAAAGGCTTTAAAGAAGACATTTTAAAAGGACATTTTAAATTGCAATTTTCAAGTCCATCCAGGGCTGTTTTACGAAGTATTGTCCAACCTAGAGAAATTCAATTTAAATTAAATCCTAATGGAGACGTAACAGGCATTTTTATTTTTGGCTCTGAATTTAAGAAAAAAGATGACTCGCTTGGTAAACAATATACGGCTATTCATGCGCCCAATAATACCTTGTCTTTCCTTTTTCCAAAAAACTGGAAATATGCGTGGCAAGGCAACCAATTTACAGCTCAATCTCCTGAAAATTCAGCTATCCAATTAAAAGGAAATGTGGAATCCATCGTACCTATTGATTTTGCTGATTATTGTCAAAAACAATTAGCCAATCAAACTATCATTTCTAAGGGTATCCTAAAAAAAGAAACAGTTAAAGATGGTATCTGGACAGAACAGAGTTTTTGTACAAAGGAAAATGGGGAGATTAAACAGCAATTACTAGTTCGCTATCAAGATCCTAAAACGCAGCAACAGATGGCTTTAGTGTTGTCTAATCCTTGGGGTGAATTTACAGCAGAGTTACAAGAGTTGGTGATGCGTTTTCAAAAAAGCGTAAGCTTTGAGGAGAATTGAGAATTGAGAATTGAGAATTTGCTAGACGTGGGCTAGACGTTTTTTTGAAACACAAAAGGAACAAAAGATACAAAAGGTTTTCACAAAAGGTTTTTTTACTAAAAAAAATAATCTGAAAAAACATAACAAACTTTTGTGAAAACCTTTTGTATCTTTTGTTCCTTTTGTGTTTCAAAAAAACGTCCCTTTTGTGTTTCAAAGAACGTCTAGCCCACGTCTAGCAAATTCTCCATTCTCCATTCTCCATTCTCCATTATTTCAATTCTCCATTCCCCTCAAAACCTGTATCACTTTTTGCACCATTGCTTCCGTAACATCCAAATGCGTTACAAAGCGAACTGTTTGTGGACCCATAGGAACAGATTGGATACCATGTTGCGCTAATTTTTCCAAAAAGGAAGCAGCCGTATAAGGTGGCTTAACATCAAAAAAGATAAGATTGGTACGGATAGGTCGAATATCTTCGACCATTGGTAATTGGTGCAAGACTTGTCCAATTTGTTGTGCATGTATATGATCTTGCTTTAATCGGTCTACATGATTATCTAAAGCATAAATACCTGCTGCCGCTAGAAATCCTGCCTGTCGCCATCCACCACCCATCACCTTTCTAAATCGCCTAGCTTGACGAACAAATTCCGCATCGCCAATTAATAAAGAACCAACAGGCGCACCTAACCCTTTTGATAAACAAAGGGAAATACTATCAAAGTGTGCACCTACTGCTTGTGTGCTTTCTCCCGTTTCTACTAGAGCATTATACAATCTAGCGCCATCTAAATGCAGTTTTAAACCTCGCTCTTTGCAAAGTTCAGTAATGGGTTTGATTTCTGCTAATGTATAATAACTGCCCCCCGCTTTATTAGCTGTATTTTCCAAAGACACTAGCTTACTAATCGGTAACCAATCATACACTGGTTTGATAGCCACTTCCACTTGTGCTGCTGTAATTTTTCCTTCCGCTCCATCCAATAAATTGATAGATATTCCAGAATTAAAGGCATAACCACCCGTTTCATACTGGTATATATGAGAATATTTATGACAAATGACCTCGTCCAAAGGTTGGGTATGTACTTTGATGGCAATTTGATTGGTCATCGTGCCTGAAGGACAAAAAAGTGCGGCTTCTTTTCCAAATAAAGCAGCACCTTTGGCTTCTAAAGCATTGACAGTAGGGTCTTTTTGAAATACATCATCTCCTACGGGTGCTTGCATCATTGCTTGTAGCATAGCAGATGTGGGTCGAGTAACCGTATCACTAGAAAGATTAATAATCATTGTGTAATTGATGAATTTGAAATACCTAAATTAGTAAATGTAAGGCTAAAATTGTTATATTGTTATATTGTTTTATTGCTATATTGCTATATTGTTTTATTGTTATATGGCTTTATTGTTATATTGTTATATTGCTATATGGCTTTATTGTTATATTGTTGAGTCCACTCTAAAAACCCTAATTTCTTAAAAATCGTTTTAAATTAAAATTAATTACACTTTGTAAAATGCTATAAATAAATACTTTACAAAGTTGAATATATTTAATTTTTAACTCTTTTTTTCAAAAAAGGGGTTTTTAGAGTGGACTCATTGTTTTATTGCTATATTGCCAGCGTCTAGCATGAGAACAATAAAACAATATAGCAATATAGCAATATAGCAATAAAACAATATAGCAATATAACCCCTATTTACGCATTAATAATTTAAGCCCGAAGGTAAGGAAATCTGTCCAATTTTTAACTCAATAAAACTAATCTATAAATTGACTACCCATTTTCTATTGATTGCCAGAACATTTATTACCTTTACATCCCGTAACGAATAATTCTACAAACGATTTCACCATTTTATGACTAAATATATTTTTGTTACGGGAGGTGTTACTTCTTCGCTAGGAAAAGGCATTATAGCCGCATCACTCGCCAAACTATTACAAGCACGAGGACTTCAAGTGACCATTCAAAAATTTGACCCTTATATCAATGTCGATCCAGGAACACTCAACCCCTATGAGCATGGGGAATGCTATGTGACGGATGATGGCGCAGAAACGGATTTAGATCTGGGTCACTATGAGCGATTCTTAAATATTCCTACTTCTCAAGCCAATAATGTAACGACTGGTAGAATTTACCAAACAGTTATTGAACGGGAACGTGCAGGAGACTATTTGGGCAAGACGGTTCAAGTTATTCCTCATATTACAGATGAAATAAAACGCCGTGTTCAATTACTTGGAGCGACCAATAAGTACGATATTGTCATTACAGAACTAGGAGGTACCGTTGGGGATATTGAATCACTACCTTATTTGGAAGCTTTGAGGCAGCTGCGTTGGGATTTGGGTGGGGACAACTGTCTAGTTATTCATTTAACTTTAATTCCTTACTTAAGTGCTGCTAAAGAATTAAAAACTAAACCGACTCAGCACTCTGTTAAAGAATTGCTGAATACGGGTATCCAACCAGATATTTTAGTCTGTCGGACAGAACATCCCATTAATGACGATATTAGGAGAAAACTAGCTTTATTCTGTAATGTAGAAAAAGATTCCGTTATTGAAGCCATTGATGCAGATACTATCTATGATGTTCCCTTACTGATGGCTAAAGAAAAATTAGACACGATAGTTATTAGTAAATTACGTCTGAAAGATAAAAAAGCACCTAATTTAAAAGCTTGGAAGACTTTCATTTCTAAATTAAAAAATCCTGTTCACGAAGTACATATAGGTTTAGTAGGTAAATATAATGAATTACAGGATGCTTATAAATCTATCCACGAATCTTTTATTCATGCAGGAGCGATGAACAACTGTAAGGTATATATAGATGCTGTACATTCAGAAGAATTAGAAGCGGATTATGATAAGGTGGTAAAGCGTTTGAAGCATTTAGATGGAATATTAGTGGCGCCTGGATTTGGAGAACGAGGGGTAGAAGGAAAAATAAAAGCTATTAAGTATGTTAGAGAAAATAATATACCTTTCTTTGGGATATGTTTAGGCATGCAATGTGCCGTTGTAGAGTTTGCTAGAAATGTATTACAATTAAAAGGGGCTATGTCTACAGAAGTTGACCCCAAGGCAAAACATCCTATAATTGACTTGATGCCTGAGCAGAAAAAGATTACGCAGAAAGGGGGGACGATGAGATTAGGGGCCTATACTTGTAATTTAAAAGCTAAATCCAAAACGGCTAAGGCTTATAAAAAACTAATCATTCAAGAACGGCATCGACATCGGTATGAATTTAATAATCAATACATCGCTCAAATCGAAAAAGCTGGATTAATTCCTGTAGGTATTAATCCAGAAACTAATTTAGTGGAAGTAGTAGAATTGAAAGATCATCCTTGGTTTGTAGGGGTTCAGTATCATCCGGAGTTAAAAAGTACGGTAGAATCGCCCCATCCATTATTTACAGCTTTTGTTAAAGCTTGTTTGAAATAAGTGATAAATGGTAAATGGTAAATGGTAAGTGGTAAATTGTAAATTGTAAATTGTAAATGGTAAATTCATGGAATGTCCTAGAATTTACCATTTACAATTTACCATTTACCATTTACCATCTATCTCTGTATAATTAATTTCTGTGTTAGCTTAGTCGCACCAGCAATAAGCACTACATAATAGCTACCTTCCGCTAAATTACTTGCATTATAGGTAATTTGATGTTCTCCTTCTACTTGCTTAGTTTGATTTTGTAAAACTTTTATCAAACCTCCATTAGCTGCAAAAAGCTGTACACTTATATCAGCAGGTTTTTCAATTTGATAATTGACCGTTACAGAATGGGTTGAAGGATTAGGGAATAAACCTAATGTCATATCAGATACTGTCAATCCTGCTTTTTTGCCCTGATCTATTAACTGCTCGAAATAGTTGTCTGTAACTCCTTCTCTACTGGTTGGTAATGCTGCATCTTCAGTAAGTGGAGATTGTGTACATCCTCCAATAGTTGCTAAAAAGGTACTTTCAGATAGGGCTTCAAAGTCAGGATTTAAGGTGACGGAATTTCCTGCATCCATCGTAACATCTCTTCCTGATAAAATAGTACCAGTTGATGTAATCGTATTGCTGGTTTGATAAATACCGGTAGTTATATTTCCTGTTAAATTTAAAGTAGTAGCACAAGTTGTCCCACTTTCACCATAATCTATAGCAGTATATAAGCCCCTTCCATGTGTAGCCACTGCAATTAAATCATCAGAGGTTCTATATTGTAAATGATCCGTTCTTACATTGGCTAGACCAGTATTGGTCGGTGTCCATTCTGTATTCGTTCCATCCAAATCATCCGTAGACCAGACACCTAATTCTGTAGCTATAAATGCTTGGTTAGCATCTTTAGGATTAAAAATAACGGAACGGACAGGCATATCTGGTAAGTTATTTTCAATATTTGTCCAAGTATCCCCTCCATCGGTAGATTCATAAACACTGCCAACACCATAATTACTATAAGTAATCAAAATATGATTTTCATTGCCTTCTTCTATCGCTATAGAGGAGACAGTTCCTAAGTTATCGACTAAAACAGTTCCTGTTCTGGAAAGTCCTGTATGTGCATTGTTTACTCGAACTATTTCACCAGCACTATTACCGAAATATACCCGATTAGCTATATTTAGAGAAACACTTACTGCGGTAACCGTCCCTAGATTGCTTACACTTACCTGCTCCGAATCATCTCCAGCAGTGGCTGGATCATTCCATCTAAAATAATTATTTTCATTATCACCACCGTACAATAGATTGCTGTCATTGTCGTAATCCGTTGGATTAATAAATCGACCATTATCACTGAGACCACGATAAGTGAAGGACGCACCTCCATTGGTAGATATAAAATAATTATTTCTTACAAAAGAAGAAATTTGTATCGTTGGATTGTCTTGGTCTATATGACAGAAAGCACCATCTCCTCCGGAAGCCGCAGTAGTAGAATTAACACCTACAGTAGTAAATTTTTGAGTGCCGTTATCTTGTGCACCGGCCAGCATATAGTTGGAGCCTGCGTCTGGATGTAACGCACAAGCATAGAATTGAGTAATATTGTAGTTAGAATTTTTCGTGGTAAAAGTTGGTGGATTGGCTGTGCCATTGGTAGTATGACTGATGCCGCCATCTGTACCCCAAATAATGCTTGGATTAGATCCGTTTTCAAATACAATTGCATGATGATCGGCATGTACATATTGATTACCACCCAAACCCGAACAAAAATTACCACCTGTCCAAGAGCTTATTTGTTCCCAAGTGATCCCCCCATCATCCGAACGTAATGCATCTACCCCACCAACATAGAGGACATCTTCGTCAGATGGGTCAACTGCGGCAATAAGATCATACCAAGCCTGGCCTCTAGTAAAAACTCTCGTAGTGCCTTGGTCACAAAAATCAGGCACAGTAATGGGGTCCCAATTATATCCACCATCTGACGAACTAAACATGGCCGTTACATCATTGGACGAATCCCCTTGGCAGAGTGCATAAATTCGGTTGGCATTAGAAGGTGCAGTGGCTAATTCGATTCTATGAAAGCTGCCTGTTGGCGTTATTTCTTCCCATGTGTTTGCTGCACCAGTAGTAGATTTAAAAATGCCACCGGTATTAAATATACCAAAGGATACATAAATATCTCCATTTGCCCCAAGTTCTAAATCTGTTGCCCTATTGTGTGAACCTCCCCCTTGACCAGTCCCTACAACTTTTGTCCAACTAGCACCACCATTTGTAGAGCGTTGCAAACCACTGTTCCTAGTACTGGCATATAGATTTCCAGAATTATCTATTAATAAATCTTCTACATAATAAAAATCAGAGTTATCAGTAGAAGTCAATTGACTCCATGTAGTACCACCATTAGTGGATTTCCAAATGCCCATTCCTCGAATAGCATCTGCATTAAACCAACCTTCACCTGTTCCGAAATACATCGTATTTGGATTATTGTGATCTTGCACAATTGCAGATATGGCAATATTATCAAAGAAATCATTTATGTGTGTCCAAGATGGATTAGTACTTTGAAAATTAGTGGTTTTCCACAAGCCACCTCCAACACCACCAGCAAAGACGGTATTGTTGCTATTGTCATTCAAATCAACCAAGATTGCTCTCGTTCGACCAGCAACATTGTTAGGTCCTCGTTCCTCCCAATCTACATTATCAATAGCTCTAGCACTTAATAAGCGTTGTGCTTCTGTTCTAGCCGCTACTAATCTTTCTCTAGGTACTGTTCCTGTTCTAGGATCTCTAGTAGCTTCGAATTCTTGCTCAAACCTACCAGCTATTCTTTGTTCTTTGCTAGGTTTGACAATTTTATTATAGGTTTCTGGATTTGATTGAATGTAGTTCGCTCTAAAATAGAGAGAACCACAGATGAGCATTATAAGGGAGGAAAAAGCAACTAATCTAGATTTTTTTGACATAAGATTGGGATTATTTTGAGTTAGAAAATGGAGGTAAGCAAGTAGTAAAGATTATTCAGTGATTTTTTAAAGAAAACTAGCAAAAAAAATAGCTATTTCATATAATTATTTTTTAAAGAAGGACAAGTCTAACGATAATTCAGTTCATTTTGTATAAATTAAATTAATATACAAAAAAATATTAATACAATCAATTTATAGCACAAAAATGAATAAAATATCAGGTGGATTTGGATTTACTTCTTTATACAATACCTAAAATACATTGTTGGTTGGAGTGTAAATAAATTTATTTAAAAGTAGTTAAGTACCTAACTACAAATAATCGTCACTTTATGAAGGACTCTTTTTCCATTCTACTTCCTAAAAAAATATTTCAATAAAGGGATTATTCAAAGATTTTTTTTTTGTATAATGAAAAAATAGCCTCTTCAAAAATGACGATTATTTATAGTTAGGTACTTAAAAATATACATAAATGAAAGGAATACAGGATACATCAAATGAAACCTACAGAAAATTGATGGGAAATGGACTTAAATATGTTATTCCGAAGTTTCAAAGAGATTATAGTTGGGAATCTGAGCAATGGGATGATCTATGGCAGGATATTCAATTGATTTTAGAAGAGAAGGAAAATGAACATTACATGGGATATTTAGTACTACAAACTACCGACAATAAAAAATATACAGTAATTGATGGACAGCAAAGATTAACCACTCTAAGTATTTTAATTTTAGCCATACTCAAAAGATTAAATGATTTTATAGCTAGTGGAGTAGAAATTGAAAATAATCAACTCCGAATAGATATTTATAGAAGTAATTATATAGGTGCATTAAACACAGTAACTCTTATATCTGATAATAAACTACGATTAAATAGAAATAGTGATGATTATTATAGAAGCTATATGGTATTGCTAAGAGACCTTCCTATAAGAAACACAAATTCTTCTGAGAAAAACATGAGAAGTTGTTTTGAATGGTTCTATAAAAAAATAAAGCGATACGTTACGGGGGAAGAAATTGCCAACTTCTTGGAAACTATAGTTGACAAATTGTTTTTTACCGTTATAACCGTAACAGATCAACTAAATGCGTTTAAAGTATTTGAAACTTTGAATGCTAGAGGAGTTCAACTGTCTTCATCAGATTTATTAAAGAATTATTTATTCTCCGTAATTGATGAATCTTCGCCCCATCACACAGAAATTGAGGAATTAGAAAAATTATGGAGTAGAATAATAGGGAAATTAGGAAATAAAAAGTTTGAAGATTATTTACGGTATTATTGGAATAGCAAAAATAAAACTGTTAGAAAAAATCAATTATTTAAAGCTGTTAAAAGTAATATAAATTCAAAACAAGACACATTTACTTTAATTAGAGATTTAGAATCATCTGCCGACATATATATGGCTATACAAGACCCTGGTAGCGAACTATGGAAGAATGAACCAGAAATAATTAAAGCATTAAAAGAGCTTAAGTTGTTCCAAATCAAGCAGACAAATTCTCTTCTGATGGCTGCCTATAAGAATTTAAATATAAACTCTTTTCAAAAAATAGTAAAATCTTGTGCTGTTATTTTGTTTAGATACAATATTATAGGAGGTTTAAATCCAAATGAACAAGAGGATATTTATAATAAAATAGCAACTGGTATCAGTTCCAATAAAAGTTTCAATCTTGAAGACTTTCATGCGGCTTATGTTCTAGATCCAAATTTTGAGAACGATTTTATAACTAAACAGTTTAAGCGAACTGCAAAAAATCATAAAATAGTTAAATATATATATTCTAAAATTGAAAGACATATTTACCGAAATGATTTGAATTCTGAAAGTGATAATTTTACAATTGAACATATTTTACCAGAAAGTGCTGATGAAAGTTGGGGAGATTTCAATAACGAACAAATAAACCGATCAATATATAGACTAGGAAATTTAGCTTTATTGGAAAGCACGTTGAATAAAGATGCTGGCGTCAAATCCTATCATGATAAAAAAGAAATTTTCGCTAAGTCGAATTGTTATTCGACTCGTTCAATTTCCGAAAATTACAATGATTGGAATGAAAGTAAAATTTCAGCTAGACAAAGGGAATTATCCAAATTGGCGAAATCCATTTGGAGAATACAGGAATTAAATTAAAACTTATTGCCACTAACTTAGCGAATCATTTTTTCAAAATTAAATCATTATGACAGGGAATATAATAACCATAGAAGGCTTAGATGGGGCAGGTAAATCGACACAAATAAAATTACTTTCGGAACATTTAGAAGCACAAAATATAAAGCATCAATTTATTCATTTTCCAATGCTCAATAAAGGGGAATATGGAAATTTGATTGCGGAGTATTTAAGAGGGGAATATGGTTCCTTAGAAGAGGTGCATCCTAAACTAGTGGCACTGCTCTTTGCTGAAGACCGAAAAGAACACAAAGCAACATTGGAGAATTGGCTAAGTAATGGATACACGATTATTATGGATAGGTATGTAAAATCAAATATTGTTTTTCAATGTGCAAAGACAAAAGACCCAAAAAAGAAAGAAGCATTGAAGCAGTGGATTTTGGACTTTGAGTTTACACATAATAATTTACCTAAACCACATATTTCTTTTTTTCTAAATGTACCATTTTCCCAAATAGAACAAACGTTGAAAAACAATAGAGTAGGAGCGGATAGGGATTACCTAAAAGGTAAGATTGACATACATGAAGATTCTATTAAACTTCAAAAGAATGTACTTAATGAGTACTTAGTACTTTTAAAAGAACAACCTAATTTTTTCGAAATAAACTGTTCCTCTAGAGAAAAAAACTGGTTAGACCCACTCTCCATTCATGAGGCTATAAAAGATAAAATTAGCCTTTTTGATACTCCTGTATATGCAGAATTAATTTAATTTTATGGAAAAGACGCTAGAATTTATCAAAACCAATTTTGAAAAAGATATAGAAAAGGAGGGCTTGTATTGGAGAATTAGTAGACCGAATCTATTTGTAGATATGCTGATGTTAAAGGCGCATAAAGTTTCAAAAGAAGAAATAGATGTAAATGAAGCTACAGAAATTGTTATAATAGCAATGAAAGCTATAATAAATATAAACTTTGGATTGGTTGATCATAAACTTAGTTACGATAAAATTAATCAAATCCTTAAAAAGGAGGAAGAGAAAATAAATATTGAGATAGATGCTATTTTAGAAAATTCCATTAATCAAGACCTCGAAGAAAAGTCAAGTATACTTTATAATGAATTATCTTACTTCAAGGTTTTAAATAATTTAGATTTGAATAATTATACAGTGGAAGTATTTGAAAATGTTTTAACTCCTTTCTTAAATTACATTCATTCTGAAAGGAAAAAAAGTAATAAATAATTTATTAAATATGAAAACCGCAATTTACACCGTTCTTGGATTACTGCTCACTGCAGACATAATTTATAAGATAAGTATCTGTCCAAGCTGTGAAGGGCAGTTTTTTGGGTTTCCTGTATCAGGCTATGCCTATATCGCAGTTAATGCAATATTAGCTACTATACTTTTGTCTGGTGCCTATAGCGAATATCAAAAAAGTAAAAAAACGATCAGCTAGGCACTTCCTTCAATCGCTGCACCACCTCCCCAATTATCTCCTCCGTTACTTGGTCGGACAAAAACGCTACATCATCTCTTGTCAAAGTATAAGCCAAGGTTCGCACACCAAGGGGCGCATAAGATAAAATTAAATCTGCCAAGACATTATACGCACCACGGGTTTGCTTGCCTAAAGCCGTATAGGAAGTAGCCGCATAAGGTCGGCAATCTATTATTTTATCAGCATGATTGATATAACTCGCTCCTGCGATAACCTGACATCCTGCCGAAAAATTAGTCGTGCCAATGCCTGACCAATGAATATTAATGGTCCTATTAGGATTGGGGTCTAATCCTTTGACTAAATCAGCAGCATCCAAAGCCTGATTGCCATTACTGTCTCTAAAAACTAAGACCCCTTTGGAAGCAGGTCGCAAAGCCTTATAAATTTTGTTATAACTACTGACTTTATGCCAACCAAAACCATATTCGTGTTGCCCTTCTATTAAAAAGGGAATATCCTTTCGTTCTGCCATCCCAGGATTGGGATCGGTCGAACCCCAAAAATAAAAAACCATGCCTTTGATTAACAACACAAATAAATCATCATTGGCTCTTTTATGGACAACGGATTGTTCCTGGTTTCGGCGTATCCCGATTAAATGAATGGTGTCCTTAGAGGTATCCCAATCTTTTAATTTTCTAGTATCGGTCGCATTCGGGTAGGCTTCGATGTGTTGTAAAATCTCGCTATTGTTGGCTTGATAGTATTCTTGTCCTTTTTGCAATAAGGATAACCAATAGGTATAAGTCTTCGTAGGATTCTCTGTAGATATTTTTCCCCAATCGCAAATATAATGCTCCGTATCGGCTTTGCTAGCTTTCCATTCTTGTATGTATTTAAAGGTGTTTTTTCCTACAATGCCATCAGGTGTACCGATGCCTGTTTGCCCTTCTACCGTCCGTATGTATTCTTGAAATAAGCGAACCCCTGCGGTTGTGCCATAGCCAAATATTCCATCTACCTTCGCTTTGGGCATAAAGCCTGTCTCTTTGAGAAATAGCTGCAATTCCTGAATAGCTGTGCCTGCTATTTCTTGAAATGGTCGCCATTTGCCGGTGCCTTCGTCTCTAAATTTTAGCTTTGCTTTTAGCTTTTGGGCCATAGATAGATGGTAGGGGGCTAGAAAGGTGGCTACGTTTTTTGGGAGTTTGCCTTGGTCTGTTTTTCCTAGTTTTAGGGTGGTCATGATGGATTTGGATTTTATTGATATATTGGTTGTTATAGATGTGCCAGATTTTTGAAATCTGGCAGATCTTGTTCGTGCTTAAATTTACGCTATCTAAAATATAAATTTGGCTTAGATCTGCCAGATTTTCAAAATCTGGCACTTCTGGGTTCCGAATAGTACTGTAAAGATATGCCAGTTTTTTTATCTGACATATAGCTGAACTTGTGATTTGCTAGAGGGTCAAGAAGTGCCAGATTTTCAAAATCTGGCACTTCTGGGTTCCGAACGGTACAGTAAAGACATACCAGATTTTTTTCAGTTGTGGTTTCTGTAATTAATAGCTACCACCCAACTTTCAATTCTTCTTACTAATTGGGCAGCAACCAACGCTATTCGTCCTAAAAAGGAACGGGACAAGGACCTGTTCAAAAGCGGACATCCATCCTAGTCTTGAGCTATGGGCTACACGGAAACCGTTATTGTTGTTGCGATTGTTAGGATTGTTGTTGTTGCGATTCGAGACTCGGCTGTTCTCCGCATTATTGTTCCAACTACCGCCGCGCAACACACGATTAGAGCCCTCAGTCATTGCCCTATTTTTTGTAAAATTCTTTTTCTGTATTCCATAGTAGAAGCGTGTTGGGTAAATGCTAAAAGCGGCAAAATATGCCTTTGGTAGTCTTCTTGTGACCAAATTCCATCTTCCAAATATTGGGCATAAGTCACCATTTTAGTTTTAAAACGCTTTTTACTCCGCAGACTCAATTTGGTATAATTTGGAAATACTCGATAGCCCACAAAAGGCAAACCTTGAGTCGATTTATTGAGTTGTGCTATTTTTAATGATAGCTGTAATTTTTTTTCTAAAAAATAAGTGAATTCTTCTCTTGCATTTAGCAGCACCTCCTTATCTGAATGCCAAAGCACCATATCATCCATATAGCGAACGTAGGCAGGTATTTTCAATTCCTCCTTGATATATCGGTCGGCAAAAGCCAAATAGAAATTGGCAAAATATTGACTGGTTAAATTGCCGATTGGCACCCCTTTTCCTGTTTGTACTTCATAAGATAAAATGATTTGTTCAAAAATATTCAAGAGTCTTTGGTCTTTGAATCTTTTTGTTAGTAGTTGTAATAAAATAGCTTGGTCAATGCTGTCAAAATATTTTCGAATATCTAGTTTTAGATACCAGCGATATTTTTTTTGGAAATTTTGCGCTCGATGAAGCGCAGCATAAGTCCCCTTCCCTTTTCGGGTAGCATAGCTATCATAGATTTGAAAATTTTCAAAAACCTCCTGACAGCCATTCATTAAAGCATGATGGAGCACTCTTTCTGGAAAAGATGCCGCACAAATCACTCGTTCTTTAGGGTCATAAATGGTGAAATAATGATAATGACCTACCTCCACTTTTCCTGTCAATAATTGATTGCGCAATTGTAGCAGATTTTGGTCGAGTTCTTTTCGGTAGGCGATTACCGCTGCTTTACCATCTTTCCCTTTTCGGGCTTTCCAAAAAGCTAGGCGCAGATTGTCCATATCTGCTATGTGTGGGATTAGGTTGCCTGCTCTTTTCATTGCTTGGATTTAGCGTGATAACAATCAATAATTAGTTTGCTATATTTTTCAACTTTGCTTTTACCGATACCTTTGATGTTTTGTAGATTTTCAGCTTTTAGTTCTTTCAATTCCGCTATTTTAGCTAACTCTGCATTCGTGAATACTGCATAGACGGGAATCGCCTCTTTTGCAGCTATCTCTTTGCGACATTCCCGAAGTTTATTGTAGATACTAAATAGCTCTTCGCTTAATATTTCTCTATAATCTATCTTCTCTTTTTTCTCCTTATTAGATACAATACCTCCCTGTATATATCGCACACAAAAACACCAAATGCCCCCTCTTTCTGTAGAGATTAATTCCTGTTGTACTTCTAGCACCTTATGCGCTCTCAGAAATTTATTCAGTTCTTCTTGTAGCGCACCCGTATCCGTAATCGGCACCGTAAAAATTCGTATTTGCATTATTGAGTGTTTTACGAATTCAAAAAAAAAATCGAGGGCTTCGCCCTGTTTACTCCCTCTCACTCCATTCCCCGCACTTCACTCGCCGTCGCTGCTCCGCAACGCTCCTTGCTCCCTTCGTTTGGTCCATTCCGCTTGACCTGACTGAGCTCAAGACTAGGCTGGATGTCCGCTTATTGACTATGGGCTACTCGGAAACCGATAATGTCGTAGCGATAGTCAGGGTAGAGCCTACTGCGATACGAGACTCGGCTGTCCTCCGCAAAAAAGTTCCAGCTACCGCCACGCAATACACGATTAGAGCCATTTTGCGCACCTCTAGGATTCATTTGCATATCTGTTTCATAGTCACCATACCAATCCCAACACCATTCCCAAACATTACCGCTCATATCATAAATGCCAAGTGTATTTGGTTTTAATTTCGCTACAGGCTGAGTACGACTATTACTATTTTCGCCATACCATCCAACTTCTTCTAAACTATCACTTCCAGCATATTCAAAAGTTTGCCCTTTTTTACCACCTTTTGCGGCATATTCCCATTCTGCTTCGGTTGGTAGACGAAAACCAGAAGAAGCAGATTTCCACTCAACTAACCATTGTTTTTTATCGAAATAGTTTTGATTACTAGTATCTTTTTGAATTTTATTTATTTCATAAGCCTTTGTCTTTCCTGTTCTTGTACTTAGCCAATTCATATATTCTGTGGCATCGTACCAATCTACATTTACTACTGGATTATCTCCCCAAAACTGGAAAGAAGGAGGTTCCATATCATGCTTAGTCGTTTTTGCAAATAAATAGTATTGCCAATTGGTCGTTTCTGTTTTGGCAAGGTGAAAGTTATCCAATTGAACTTTATGGACATTTTTTTCATCATCACTACCTTCTAAGTTCCCCATTTCAAATCCTCCACCTTCCACGAATACCATTTCTGGATAATAGCGTTTTTGCAAAAAAGTATCATGCGCTATATCAATCGCTTTTATTTGCTGTAAAGCAGTTGTTCTTTCCGCTTTTGCTAATTGGATACCCATTAGCTGTAAGCAAGTATCTACTTTTCCCCATTGCGCCGTTTCTGCATAAACAAAAGCGATTTCTTGTAGGCATTTTTTGCTTTCTGGCAGGTTCACTTCTAATTCATAAGCGGCTTGGGCTTTTTCAAATGCTGCTTCATAGTCTAGTTGTAAAATATTTCGGTCAGCCTCTCTGAGTATCAATTCGACAGATTTGGTATTAGCGACTTTCAAATTGCTAAGAGCTTTTTGTGCATCTCTAGCAGATTTTTTAGCATTTTGCTCATTGCGTTTTGCTAAAACCAAATTACTATCTGCTTTAGCGAGGGCGGCGGTTTCTGCTGCTGCACTTTGCAGAGCTTTATTCGTTTCTGCCTGTGCTAAAGTTGCTAAA
>ENA-ORXT01003296-ORXT01003296.1-marine-metagenome-genome-assembly--contig:-NODE-3296-length-18030-cov-6.424219_pt1 | contig 18030 bp, 10 predicted proteins | sample MGYA00237868_ERZ511482 | MGnify/ENA metagenome assembly ERZ511482 | reverse complement strand
TCCTGCTTTTAAGAAAAAAACTAAGAACAAAATAGACTAGCCTAAATCTTAGCGTTTATTTATTTCCCGTTCCTTAGGAAGATTGAAATTACCTAAAATTAGAATTTATTCTGATTTTTTTGTGTGCAGTTGCTATTTCGCTTATAAAACGGGCGGTTTGTATATTGCCTATACACCAAACAAAATAAAAAATGATGATTGTTGATTTTGAAGTAAGTATAATTAAATATTTAACCATTGCTGCTATTCCAGATGCTTGGACAAATGCAGACTTTAAACAGCTCCTACAGCAATTGAATATTGGAGAGGTTTCGGAGATTCCAGCTAATGAATTAAAAGAAATGTGCCAAATGGCATTGACCGATTTCGAGCCAAACGAAGCTGCAAAAGAAGTGTTAACTTATTTATTACAGAAAGAGCTAAATGAAGGACAGATCGATAATTTGTCTCACCAAATGGTAGAAGAACCAATGTGGGAAGAATTTGCTGATATGCGTTTTCATGAAGCTCTTTTTAATGCCAATCAGTTACTTTATGTGGCTTATAATGGTAAATTTCCTCGTCCAGAAGCTGTCCATCTAACTATTGCTGTTAAAGCTACTCAAGCAGAAGGGAATGCTTGGCTAGAAACACCAACAAAGGCATTTATGCTGCGTTTATTAGCTGGTGGTATGGATGAACATAGTACACTTATTCGATTATTTGACGAACAAATAGCAACAGGAACTTTACCGGAAGCTGCAAATATTATCTGGAAATGTACTACAAAAAGTGAAGATGGAGTATCTTTCATTTTTGAAATTATTGGTTCTACCTACTGGTTAGCTCCAATTAAAGAAGTAGATTCTTATGTTACAAACGCACATCCAGATGCATCGGTGATAACAGAATAAAATTTATACAAGAATTAAATAATTATTATATGAATTCCGAAAAAATTATAAATGAGCTAATTACAGCTTCTCTCGTATACGTCCCAAAGATTATTATTGCAATCATAATATGGTTCATTGGAGCCTAGATAATAAAATTCTGACTCATGGATTTGACCAAATGTTGGATAAAAGAAATATAGATACTACCTTAAAACCTTTTATCAAAGCATTAATAAGTGTGCTTTTGAAAGTTTTACTTATTATTAGCGTGTTAAGTACAATAGGCATTCAAATGACTTCTTTCGTTGCCATAATAGGTTCGGCAGGTCTTGCTATTGGTTTGGCACTGTCCGGAACATTGCAGAATTTTGCAGGAAGTATTATAATCCTACTTTTTAAGCCTTACAAAGTAGGAGATCTTATTGAAGCGGAAAGTTTTAGAGGAACCGTAAGTGAGATCCATATTTTTCATACTATCTTGAAAACACCCGATAACAAAACGGTCGTTCTTCCTAACGGAAAGTTGTCCAATTCATCATTGGTCAATTTTTCCACTGAGCCAAAAAGAAGAGTAGATTGGGTTTTTGGAATCGCTTATGGTAATGACTTCGATAAAGCTAAAGAAGTAATAACTCGATTGGCTAGTGAAGATGCAAGAATCTTGGATGAACCTCCTCTTTTCATAGCTTTATCTGAATTAGGCGATAACTCTGTGAACATTACTGTTAGGGCTTGGGTAGATGCACTCGACTATTGGAAAGTTTTCTTTCAATTGAATGAGCAAGTATATAAGACTTTTGAGAAAGAAGGTTTAAATATCCCTTTTCCACAAATGGATGTCCATTTACATCAAAATAATTAATTCGTGTTTGGGGGGATGAGGAAATAAATAATCTACGCACCTGATGGACTGATTCTTTTGAATTTGGAAAAAGATAAAAGAAGCCTGTAACAAAGATGTATACACTACTTTTTTCTTTCCTCAAAATCCAAAATAACCTCATCACCTGCATAGGTTATTTAATTTCTCATCCCTTGACTTAAAAAATTAATACTCATGGCTAGATTTGTAACAAAACATAAAGGTGAAATTGGATTAGCACCAGATACTTTATTGTTCAGAGGTGATAAAAAAGTAGATTTTGTACAGTTGCGGGTGATTGATTTTGATGCCAACAACTTGGAAGATAATATAATTGAAACCGTTAAAGAAGTCTTGAAATATCGAGATAAAGATACAGTTACCTGGCTAAATATTGATGGATTGCATAACATAAACCTCATGAACGAGATTAGCCAAAAGTTTGCGCTAGATCCTATCATTCTTGCAGATGTTATGAATATAGAGGCAAGACCTAAGGTGCAAGAATATGATGATTGTATTTTTGTATCTATCAAAATGTTACAACAAGATACGGTAGGAATTAATTTAATCAATGTTGAAAATTTAAGTTTAATTCTAACCAAATCAGTCCTTATCTCTTTTCAAGAAAAAAAAGGAGATGTATTTGAACCTGTTAGAGATAGAATCAGAAAACAAAAAAAGAAAATCCGAACTAGTGGAACAGACTACCTTGCTTTTGCGCTATTGGATATTGTAATTGATAACTACATTTATATCATAAGTTTGCTAGGAGAAAAAATCGAGACCTTAGAGGACAACCTACTCGACGATCCTAAACAAAGCATCATTGAAGAAATCAATTCTTATAAAAAAGAATTAAACTTTCTAAGAAAAAATATAAAACCTGCTAAAGAAATGATATTGGCTTTATCTAAAATAGAATCTGAATTAATCAACGAGGGAACAGGTATCCATTTTAAAGAGCTTCAAGACAATATCAACCAAGCCAACGAATCTTCTGATAGTTATCGGGAAATATTATCGGATCAATTAAATATATATCATACCACGATAAGCAGTAAACTAAATGATATAATGAAATTCTTGACCATTTTTTCCGTCATTTTTATCCCACTTACTTTTATCGCTGGAATTTATGGTACTAACTTCGAGTATGTACCTGAGCTTCACTATAGATACAGCTACTTTATTATGTGGGGAGTAATGTTGGTGTTGACTGTCGGAATGTTGATTTATTTTAGAAAAAAGAAATGGTTTTAAGCGGCTAAACCCAACAATAGTATACACCAAAAAATATTGGATTACTGAATGCAATGATACAAAAAATGGATAAATAGATTACACTTTTAGAACAATTGTCAAAATCCAAAAATTAAAAACCATAACAATGAATAGTTTAAGTTTATCAAAGTATCTCTTTTCGTTAATTCACATCCAAGTAAACTTCCTTACCCACAAACACAATGGCCATTTCAATTCGATTTTGGACTTTATGGGCGAGTAATTCTTTATAATATTTATTTTTAGTAATCTGTTTTAAAGCATCCGAAATTTCCACTTTTATTCGGCCGACAGAAGCGTTTTTCTTCAATTGTTTGATTTCCATAATAATCCCATAGGCCTGCTTTTTTCTAGGTAAGAGTAAAATATCATAACGACCTAATCCTGATTCTCGATTTGATTTTAGGATGTACTCATCACTCATGATACCTAATAAGCCCAATAAGTAAGCCTGATAGACTCTTTCTGGTTCGGTGTTGGCATCGAAATAGCTGAAAGTATCTGCCATTATTTTTTTGAGGTGTTGTTCGAAGTCTTTGATGCGGTTATTCGTGAGACTTCTGACCATCGACCGTAAGGTCGTTTGTCGAACTTTGAGTTCTTTTGCAAACCATTGCACAATGATTTTTTTGAATAAAGTTTTGATTTCCCGATTCGGGATGCGGAGTTCATATTCTTCCCCTTCTATATGCGACATAGGGTTTAAATACCCACAAAAAACTAATAAAGACCAAAGTAGTTCCTTGTCTTCTTCAAAATCAGAAAAAACAATATTTTCATCAATGGCTTTATAAATGCTTCGCCCTTCAATCAATTGTCCCATACTAGCTCGAACCAGATGTGCCTCTTTTTCAAGAACTCTACTTTTTATCAAATCATCAGAACTCGTATTAACCCACCAAGTTTTAAATCCTTCAGAATGTCTAGCAATATAATTGATGATAGACCAAGGGTTGTAAAGATGGTTGCTTTGTCCAAAGTTATAGCCATCATACCAAGCTTTTACTTGCTCAAAGTCTTGCGCTAAATCATAATAACTTAATAATTTTTGTACTTCCTTTTCCGTGAAACCAAATTTATCAGCGAAATCGTGGCTTAATATGGTAAAGATACCAGGATTGTCAAGATCGGAAAAAATACTTTCTTTAGCAATGCGTAAAATACCTGTTATAATTCCTTTATAGAGAAAATTATTGTCTTTAAAGGTATTGCCCATTAGGGATTTCATCAAGTCAATAATTTCTTTATAGTAGCCATGATAGAAACCTGTATGAATTGGCGCATCGTATTCATCCATTAAGATTAATACTTTTTCACCATAGTGCCTATAAAGGTATTCACTTAGGTTTCTCAAACTATTTTCATATACGGTTGCACTAGCTTTTCCAAAAAGTATTTGCTGAAAACTAATTTTTTCTGATGCTTTCAAAATAGTAGTTTCTAGCAACCAATCAAACTGCTCGTAAATCTTTGTTAAAATATGAAAAATATCTTTTCGGCTTCTCTCAAAACTGCTTGCTTTGCCTCCTTTTAAACTCAAATGAATAACAGGATTTTTTCCTTGTTTAGACGTATAAAAATCTCCTGCTTGCCATATTTGGAAGGGTTCAAATAAAACAGCACTATCCTTTTCTGCTACATCAAAATAGTATTTTAGCATAGAAAGATTTATTGATTTCCCGAAACGGCGAGGGCGAGGTATCAATAAAACTTCATAATGATTATCTATTACTTCTTGTATCAACAGCGTTTTATCCACAAAGTAGCCATTGTTTTCAATGAAGTCTTTAAAATTAGAAGAGCCTATTTTTAATGTTTTCTTTCGCTGCATAGAGTGGTAGTTTTTCCTAGTAAAGATAATACTTTTATTAAGAGGGGATAAATCAAGTTATCCCCTACATTTAGCCTTAGTAAAGTAGAGAACATAATCCAAAAGCAACAAGACCAATAACTAAACCTGCTAGAAATACATGATAACCTATTCGGATATTATTATATCTTCTGCCCAAATCAACGCCTAACCGATGTAAGTCTTTTTTGATACTACCATATAAAGATTCCTTGTCTAACATGATTTTATCCAATGCTGCTTCATAAGCAGCCAAAGGCATTTTATAATAATCATCAAAGGTCATCAAAGAAGTATTTTGTGGGGCATCTTCTGAAAACTTCCCGTTTCCAAATTTAGGAAGTGTAGCCATAATCGCAAAAAAAATAGAGATAAGATTTCCCAAGATAATTGGGAAAATCCCAAAAACTAAATGTGGTTCATCATTCAATCTAGGATACAACGTACTCATTAAGGCAGAAATCAAGATAGTATTCACCGTAATTAAGTAATGAGTCTTGGTATCCACTATTCTCCTCCGAGTGTATAAATTTCTGGAAGCCAAGCGAAACCAAGTTTCGATCCCTCTATCAGGCTGACTTTCTACTTTTCGCAATTTCTTTTCCAATTCTTTTAGTTGCTCTTCGTCTACTTCTAGTGATTCTAAAAGATATGCTTTTTCTTTTTTCTTAAGCGCCTTCTGTCTTTTTTTCTCTAATTTCTTTTCTTTATCAAGTTCTTTATCAAGTTCAATTTTTGTCATTTTATAATGATTATGGTTTGTGTAAAAAAGGTTTTTGTTCAAGACCTACTGCTATTATTTGATTAACTTCTTAAGTTCTTTTTCTAAAAATCAATCAACTCTCAATAATTTTATGCTTGATAGCATATTTCACCAAACCAGCCGTATTCTTAGCTTGCAATTTTTCTAATAAATTGCGCCGATGGGTATCTACCGTCCGAATACTTATGAATAGTTCTTTTGCAATTTCTGGATTCGTATATTCTTCTGCGATTAAGCGTAGCACCTCCAGTTCTCTTTTGCTCAAAGGCACGCCTTTTTTTTCTTTTTTAGTACTAGGTTGCGTTAGATGTTGGACGAGAACCGTAGAAATGGATTGACTATAGTAGGTATTGCCAGCAGCTACTACCCGAATTGCACTGATCACTTCCGCTTTTCCAGCATCTTTTAATAAATAGCCTGCGGCACCTGCTTCCAGCATTTTAATGACATAACTACTTTCTAAATGCATAGACAGGACTAATATTTTGATAGCTGGGTATTGCGCTTTCACTAATTTTGTGGTATCAATGCCGTTGGTATCTCCCATCGTAATATCCATCAAGATTACCTCTGGTTGATACTTTTTTAATTGCTCCATTACCTCTCTTCCATCTTTAGCGTGCGCAAGGACAGTGATATCCTCTATGTCCTCTAAAATAGAATCAATTCCGTCTCTGAAAACAGCATGGTCATCGGCTATCAATACATTTATCATGGCTTTGTTTTTTAGTAAATACGCTGTACAGAATGAATAATGAATAATGAATAATTAATAATTGCAAGCATGACGTATATACTTAGCGGTCAACGTCTAATGAATTATTCATTATTAATTATTCATTATTAATTATTCATTCTTAATAAGGACTGTACGAAGTCTTGAAAATCTGCTAGCGCAAAGGCTATTGCCTTGTGCTGACTATCTGGAAGGTTTTACCTTCCGATGTGAATGCTACTAATTTTCATCATTTATCCACCTGTCTACTCAAAGCAATAGCCTTGAAGATAGTCGGCACAAGGCAATAGCCTCTGCGCCAGCCAATTTTTATAAACTTCGTACAACCCTAATTATTAATTATTAATTATTAATTCTTAATAGGTAATTCTACGGTCGTCAGCACACCTCTTCCCAATTGCGTTTCTATATATAGCGAACCTGCTAACGTTTCTGCTCTTGTTTCTATATTTTGTAGGCCTATTCCTTTATTTAATAAAGTAGGTAGTTGCTGTGGATCGAACCCTACTCCATCATCTTCTACACTCAAAATAATAGAAAACGGATGTTGAATCAGTTGTACGGTAATGGTGGACGCTTTGGCATACTTAATAGCGTTATTAAGTAGCTCCTGTGAAATTCGGAAAAGGTTGAGTTCTATTTCTTCTGACAAGCGCTGTTGGCTACCAGAATGAAAAAACTCGATATCTAGTTGACCACTTTCTGTTATCCGATTACAAAGATTTTGTAAGGCAGGCACTAGGCCGAAATCAAGTAAGGCTCTAGGCATCAAAGCATGGGAGATACTTCTAAGATCAGAGGAAACAGATTGGAGAAGTTGCTCCATTTTATCTAGTTTTTTATCTGCCTGCCCATTGCTCCCTTCTTTAATTCCTTCCAAATGAAGTTTAAGGGTAGACAGGGTAGGTCCCACCCCATCATGAATTTCTCTAGCTAAGCGTCTTCTTTCCGTTTCTTGCCCTTGTATCATCGCTAAAAGATTCGTGCGTTTTTGTTCTTCTTGTTGCGTTATATCTTCGATAGTAAAAAGCATTCCTTGTAGGATACGCCTACCTTTAAAAGTCAAAGATTTATTATTAATCAGCATCCCCACTATATCAAATGGTTTTCTATCTTGCGTCAGACACGCTACTATTAATTCTTTGATAGTTGGTAAGTCCTCTAAGTAATCTATTAATGCCGTTTCTATTACCTCCGTATTTTTTTGGGCAATCCCTAAACTATTGAGCGCATGGGAATTGCAAGCGATAACCTTGCCTTCCATATCCATCGCAATAATACCATAAGGCACACTCCCTAGAATAGAGACTAAAAATTCGTGTAGTTCTGTATAGTTTTCATAATTCATGGGCTTTGTTTTTATTACTTTCTTTTTTTGGTTTATCACTCATATTGTTTGCTTTTTAATAAAAATTAAATAAGTATTTTTGCAAAAGAGCCAGCGAATATAGATTCGCTGTTGTCGAAGTCCTTGGTTATCAACGAAAAAGACAGCGGATAACCTATATTGTCCCGTCGGAATGCAAAAATTGACAAAGAACCTTTTTTAATGGTTTGAAAACCTATGAAAAAAAGGCTCAATTTAAAAACAAAATGACCTATTTATTTTTAATCAACACTAAAAACCAAATATACACTTTTAAATAGTTGTATAAAAAAGACGAACTTAGCAAAATAGGTCATAAATTTGTAACCCATTTTGCTAAGTTCGTCTTTTTTAAAACGATGGTAAGTTCTCAATAGGCATTTGCTGGTTTCCTCATTGTGTTATACCTCTTGGGGATAACATAATTTAGTACGACTAGAATTATGGGCTCATCGGTGAATTAAGTGGAGGGGGCAAAAATCTATTCAAAATTTGAAAAATTTATCCAATCGCTTGACATTTAGTTTTTTTAAAGTTCAAGTGCAAGCTCAAATTCAAACTCAAAACGTGACGTAACCAGACGTTTAGGGCAACGTCACGGGTTGAACTTGCGCTTGAACTTAAAAGTGTCAACTACTTTTCCTACTTGGATAAACTTGCCTGAATAAGCTAGATTATCGCTTTTTACAAATGGGCTTGTGTGGCGAAGGCGTGGAGCGGTATGTGGAGGAGTGGATAGTTGGGGTACAGGATATTACGGAGATGTGTCAGCGGATATATGGACTGGTGCAGATGGGTGAACTAGCAGAGGCGAAGATATTGTTGCCGAAGGAAAAGATTTATGTAGTTCAAACTAGCAGAAATAACAAACCTACCTATTCCTAGAACAGGTAGGTTTGTATTTTCTTTTCTTACCTCAAGACCGTAACATTGCCCTGCTGCTCATACACTTCCCCATTAAAGCAAGTAACACGAGCATAATAGCCATACACATCTGGTTCTACCAATTGTCCATTGAATCGACCATCCCAAACATCGCTTTGGGAATTGCCGATAAAGACTTCCTCTCCCCAACGATTGACAACGACTAAATACACTTCACTTAAGCCAGTTCCTCTTACTCTGAATATATCATTCCGCCCATCATCATTTGGACTAAAGGCATTTGGAATAAAGATATTAGGTGGTCCACAAGTTGGATTTAAAACGAAGATGGTAACTTGTTTGGTCGTTGTACAACTATTGTCATCCATGACAGTCGCCGTATAGGTAGTTGTTTCTATTGGAGAAACTGTTCGAATAGGACCTGCGGATGGATCATCATTCCAGCTAATGTCTAGACCTGTATTTGGCGTAATCGTTAAATCAACCGTTTCGGAAATAAAGATAGTATCTTCGGAAGCAGTTAAATTAACTTCTGTATCTAAATCTGCTACTTCTATAGTCTGATAGAGGGTGTCTTCACAACCTGCGACGTTCATTACTATAACGCTGTATTCTGTAGTTAGGGTTGGCTGAATTTCTAACCTTGGAGCGTTTAGATCCTCACTTAGGATGCCATTGTCTCCATCCCATTCATAGCTGATGTATTCAAAATCGGGCATATTGTTGCGAACGCTTAATATGCTGCCATCTCCTAAACAAAGGCCTTCGCCATTTTCAGACATGATTTCTCCATTAATTCTAGCGTCTTCGATTAATACCGCATCTTCATATTGACAACCGAATTCGTCTGTCAATTGAAAGAAGTATTCACCAGGAGGAGCCATAAATTCAGGTTCGGTAGAAACTGTATCTGTGTATGCAGGAGAGTTAGACCATAGAATGGTGCCTGCTGCTTCGGTATCGACCGTTATTAGTTGATCTTCATTTGAACATACTGCCAGGTCTTCTGTTAATTCAAATTCTGCTTCTTCTGGTACGACCACTAAGACAGAAGACTTCGTTTCACACATATCTTGGCTTATCACTACATCGAATAAAGTAGTTTTACCAACGGTGGCCACAGGACTAGATGAATTAGAATCATCTAATAAGTCCGAAGGTGTCCAACTATATTTAGCGTCATCTTCTACGGTATTTGGATTTAATGGCGTAGGTATATTAGCACAAGCTGCAATAGAATCTAAAACAGTAGGTATTCTTAATATTTCTACCATCTCTTGCCTGCTAAATTCGGCTTCACAGCCTTCGTCTGTCTTAGCAGTTAACGTGATTGTTAAATTCTCACTATTTTCTAATTTTATTTGTGGATTCTCTTCCGTAGAAGTCATGCCATTTCCAAAATCCCAATTCCATTCTACTGGTCTAGGGGAAATGTTAGAAGTATTAATAAAGTTAACAACTCCTTCATCCGTACAGCGGTCATAATCAGTGGTAAACGATGTCTCTGTAACAACGCCCTCTGCAATGCTTACTGTACGACTAGACATGATACCAAGTGCTTCTGCGCATGGGAACCTAGGGTCTAATTGCAGGGTAACATTGTAATCCCCTGGGCTAGCGTATACGTGTGTTGGATTTGGTTCCGTAGAGGTATTGCCATCTCCGAAATCCCATATATAATAGTCACTTGCGCCTCCTTCACTTCTAAAGTCTACACTGGTTCCATCACAATTTAAAGATTGTGAAATGGTCCCTGGTGGTCGGGTAGAGGCGGAGGTTACGGTGACAGAACCAGTTTGTATACAACCAAATTGATTTTCAACGGTATAGGAGAAAACTTCCATGTCGTCAACTGTTACTGTTGGAGTACCTGTATTTGCACCCTCAGTAATAGGGGCAGCAGGAGTCCAAGTATAGGTTAATTGGTCGGTATCTTTATTATTCATTACCGATAATTGTACAGGGTCTCCATCACAGGTGAATACTTCATCAATTGAACTAATCTCTAAGCCTTCGCCGGGAATGGTGTAACTACTGGTACTAATACAACCCGTTTGTGAATTGGTTAATAACAAGTCGTAGCTGCCAGGAGGCAAATCAGTTCTATTGGGTTCATTATCTGTTCCAGCAATATCATTCCAATTAAAGGTATAATTATTATTTCCACCAACTACATCCAACTCAATTGCGCCAAGCGCATCACAAGAAGCAGGCGTTATATTTTGTTGAATGCCTATATCTGCAATAGTACTTACGCTAAAGTCTTCGGAACTAATAACTACTCCATTAGCATCTTTAACCGTTAGTGTGAAATCGCCTACTGGTATCTCGTTTACCGTATACACTTGTCCAGCTGCATCTGTGATTTCTACTTGTAGTGGTTCTTCAAAACAAGCAGAGCGTACTACATCGAATGATAATGCGCCATTTTCATTTAGACAAACTGCTAAGGGATTAATATTAATCTCAGCAGTAGGTGGCTTGTTACCAATGTTAAAAGCAGCTACTGTGGTACATCCATTTAAATTGTCTGTTACCGTTACTTCATAATTTCCAGCTGCTAAATTTGTTTGGGTATCACCAGTTCCCCAAGTATAGCTCAAATCATCACTTCCATTATTTACGATTATTTGTGCTGCACCATCGCTGGCATTACATTCTGCTAATTCATCTACTCGTACTTCCGCTATGGAAATCGTACAATCAGGCGATATTTCAACAGTAGCGGTGGTAACACAACCTTTAGCATCTGTCGCAGTTACGGTATACGTACCTGGGGCTAGACCCTCTATTGTAGTTTCCGTACTTCCAGTGCTCCATTCGTAAGTGTATGGTGCTGTGCCGCCATTAGTATTGGCAGTAGCAGCTCCATCCATAGTAGTTAGGTTACTGGTATTAGTGGCTTCAATAGTCAATTGTGGGTCAGGTACTTTGCCTAGCATTACCTCCCCAAAAGCCGTACAATCTTTGGCATCTACAACTTCAAAATTATAAGTGCCTATACCTAAACCAGTTCTATTAATGTCGTTATCAGTACCCGCTAAATCATCCCAATTGACCATATATCCACCATTGCCGCCCTGTATCATTAACTGAATGCCACCATCGTCCATACAAGAAGCAAGTGTCTTTGTTACTTGAACGGTTATCTTTTCTGGTTCTATTATTTCAAAACAATTATTACCTGATAGACAATCGTTCGCATCATATACTTCTACACAATAATTACCTGCTGGCAAATTATCTGCTTCAAATTCATTCCCTAAACCATCTGTAATTTTAGTAGTAAATGGACTTGCCGCATTTGGATTTGGTGTAATATCTATTTGAACGCTACCGTCCGAGCCTCCAACACAGGAAACAGGACTCGTAATTGCACTAACCTCCACACTTGGCACATTATCCAATAAAGTAAAAGTGAGGATTTCCATACAGCCAAAATCTTTGTCTGTTACTGTAACGGAATAGGTACCACTACTCAGATTATTCCTCGTATTACTGTCTCCCCAACTGTATTCGTAATTGCCACTACCACCGCTCGTATTGATTTGTATACTACCATTACTGCTGCCACAATCAGGTTGATTAAGGACTGTTGGAGTGGCAATTAAACCACCTTCCGTTTCTATAATAATTTCCACATAAGCCACGCCCATTTTACCCGTTTCCGTAACGGTGACAATATAAGAACCTGCCGCTAAATCGGATCGACTATTACCAGAACCGCCATCACTCCAAGCATAGTTTAAAGAGTCAGGTCCTAAAACTGCGCTGCCCGTTGCTTGACCACAAAGTGTTCCTGTTTGAGAAATTAGCTCTACAGGAGAAGGATTACTAATAAGAATCGTTTCTACTACGGAACAAACTTCTCTGCCACCATCTGAAATAGTTACGGTATACACGCCCGCCATCAATCCAGTTGTTTCATTTCCAGAAATAGCAGGGTCTGACCATTGGTAAGTCGCTGTAATCGGATTATCTACTTCTATTTTAACAGCACCATCTTTTAATCCGGGGATAGTCTCATTGATGATGATAATATTTTCTACCGTAGGGGTCGTACAATCACAACCATTTGTAATAAAGAATTCTTCAATATGCTCACAAGTTGCTTCGTCTGTAATGGTAACGCTATATGGACCAGGGCTAAGATTTGCTATGCCCGGACCAGTAGCCCCTGTACTCCAATTATAACTAATAGTACCAGTACCACCAGTAAATACGATTTCTAGATTACCATCATTTCCAGCACAAGTCGTATTATTGACACTTAAAGATTGTAAATCAAAGGTACAGATAGCTTCTAGGAGTACTTCTATTTCTTCAAAACAACCATTGGCATCCACAACAGTAACCGAATAAATCCCCGGTCCTAAGTCTGTAATCGTCGCTACATCATCTGCTGCGCCATTACTCCACAAGTATCGGTAAGGTTCTGTACCTCCTGTCACAATTGCCGTAATACTACCATCATTGCTGCTTAAAGTAGCAGGTTGGGTAGATTCTACACTTATTGATGGGGTTCTAGGTGCTCCTATAATAATACTTTCCACAAAGGCACTACAGCCCTTTCCATCTTTAGCAGTTAGTGCATATACACCAGGTGCTAAATCACTTCTAGTAGGGGTGTCATCTTCCCCCGGAATATCTGTCCAATCGAAACTGTAATCATCGTTTCCTCCATTTGCTTTAACAATCACCGTTCCCATTCTGATACAAATAGCAGGAGTACGAGATACTTCTACATAGAATAAATCAGGTTCTGTGATGCTAAAACAAGCAGAGCCAACCAAGCAATTATTTCCATCTCTCACCTCCAAACAATAGTCGCCTGCTGGTAGCGCAGATTCCGTAAAGGTATTGCCTCTGCCATCTGTGATACGTTGACTCAATGGACCTGGAACATCAGGGCTATTAATAATTTCAAATTGTACAGTTCCATCCATGCCACCTTTACAAGTAACAGGACTGGTATTAAGCACCGCTACCGAAAGACTAGGCACATTGTCATTAATCGTAAAAGTTAGCACTTCTTCACAGAGGAAGTCAAGGTCTGTTACCGTAACTGCATAAGTACCACTACTCAAATTGTTTCTAGTCGCACCTGCGCCCCAACTGTATGCGTAATTTCCACTTCCACCACTTGCATTAATCGTTGCACTACCGTTATTAACACCACAATTTGGTTCTTGATTAATCGTAGCGGTAGCATCTAAACCACCAATAGATTCTATAACAATTTCTATAATATCTTGCTCTCCAGGAAATTGAGAAAAAGTAGCCGTAACGGTATAAATACCTGCTGCTAAATCATTTCTGTTGTTTCCAGTACCGCCATCACTCCAAGCATAATCTAAACCTGAAGGGAATAATTCTGCGGACCCATTATTTTGACCACATTCTGTATCAGTCGTAGAGGTAATATCTACGGGGCCTACTTTAGTAGTTGAACTCCCAACTGTAATATTTTTAGTAATAAAACAGTCCGCATTGTTTTTATCGGAAATTTTGACCGTGTATAAGCCAGGATTTAAACCTGTAATGGAAGGACTACTATGTCCTGTAGACCATTCATAATTAAAATTATTATTACCTTCTGCTAAAGTTAAACCAATGAAACCGTCTGCATCTGTTAGACCCGTTGCTTTTATAACAACTATGGTAGCAATAGTTGGGTGAACACAATCACAACCATCTCCAATAAAACCACCACTCATAGCAGAACATCCTAGTGCATCTGTAACCGTTAGGCTATAAAAATTCATATCTAAACCAGTAATGGTTGGTCCTGTTTCGCCATTACTCCATTGATAACTTAACTCTCCATTGGCATTGCTGACTACTGCACTGAAAACTCCATCACCACCTGCACAACTCACATTAGAAGGCGTAACCGCTACGCTCAACTCACAGCTAGCAGTTATGATTACGGTGCCTGTTTCTATACAACCGTTTGCATCGGTGACAGTCACACTATACGTACCGACTGAAAGATTATTTGTCTCCGCAGTAGTGCTTCCATTGCTCCATTGATAGGTGTAAGGGGCTGCACCACCAGTAGCAGTAACAGTAGCCGATCCATCTTGACTAGTTTCTGTTAAAGCATTTGTTTGGCTAAGACTAATACTGTGTCCTTCTGTATTCTCAATGATAATATTCTCTACATTTGCACTACAATTATTACCATCTTTAATCGTAAAACTATAGTTTCCAGCCGCTAAGTCGGTTCTAGTTAAAATCTCCGTATTCGTACCGAGGTCTGCCCAAGTTACTTCATAAGCACCTGAACCTCCTGTTACGCTTATGTTTGCTGTACCACCGTTTGTACAGGTAGCCATCGTTCTATCCACTTCAATATATAATAAAGTGGGTGCTTCAATAGTAAAGCAATTACTACCCGCTAAACAGCCATCTGTTCCAAAAGCTTCTATACAATAGTCACCAGCTGGTAAAGCATTGGGTTCATATATTGCACCCATGCCATCCACAATTCTGGTGCTGCTTGCATTAGTTGCAGTAAATTGTACTTGTCCATCTGCTGCACCTACGCAAGAGACAGGGCTAGTCCCTGTAATTGTTATATCTAGTGTCGGAACACCATTTAACAAGGTAAAAGTCAATACTTCTTCACAATTAAAAGTGAGGTCTGTGACGGTTACCTGATAGGTTCCTGCGATTAAATCATTTCTTGTACTGCTGGTAATATTTCCCCAATCGTACAAATAATTTCCACTACCTCCCGTAGCGGTTAGGTTGACGCTGCCATTATTTGCACCACATTCTGGTAAGACATTAAAATTAGGCGTGACCGTTAAGCCTCCTTCTGTTAAAATGGAAATTTCTATAAATCGAATGCTACCTGCTCTATTTGGGTCGCTCACTTCCACTACATAATCACCAGCGGCTAAACCACCTCTACTACCTGTTAGCTTATCTTCCCAAGTGTATATTAAATTATCAGGAGAGAAAATTGCACTTCCGTCATTGCGACCACAGGTAGTGTTAATAATGGTCACCTCAATAGTCGGCATATCCGCATGGCCAACATAAATGGTTTCTTCTGTTACACAAGCTGCATTTGCAGTGTCTGTAATGGTTACGGTATAAGCACCACTTGTTAAGCCACTTGCACTAGTTCCTGTAATACTAGCATCGGACCATTCGTAGGTATAAGAACCTCCTGTTGGTACTACATCAAATTGGAAGGAGCCATTTGCTGCGCCAATAGTACTTTCATTAATGACTGCAATATTGATGATTGTTGGAGGGGTACAGATACAATTTTCTCCGACTTGTACGCCCATACTTGCCACACATCCTTCTGTATCTGTAACAATAACACTATAAAAGCCAGGCACTAGATTGTTAATGCTGCTTTCTGTAGCACCAGTACTCCAAAGATAGGATAGAGAAGCAGTTGTTCCAGTTACTTCTACTGTGATACTTCCATCATCACCATCGCAACCAACTGGCGTTGCTGTTAGCATAATAGCTAAGGTACATCTAGGGTCTAAAATAACTTCCGCTGTTTCTGAACAGCCATTGGCATCTGTTACCGTTACCGTATAAGTACCGATAGGCAAATCAGTTATAGTAGCCGTTGTCTCGCCATTGCTCCATTCATAAGTATAAGGTGCAACACCATTACTTGCCGTAACGGTTGCGCTACCATCTGCACTACCTACAGTAGTCGGTGCTGTTGAATTAGTCGTTAGTTGTGGACCATCAAGCGTAGAAATAATAATATCAGATACGGAGACATCACAGCCTTTATTATCGGATACCGTAAAAGCATAAGCACCTTCTGCAACATCCGTTCTAGGATTATCAGGTAATAAGCCGATGTCTGACCAATTGTATTGATAGTCGCCATTGCCACCACTTGTGTTTATAGTTATGGCTCCATTAGTGGCACAAGTAGCTAGTATTCTAGTTACTTCTACATGTATAGGTAGTGGTTTCGTTATTTCAAAACAAGCATTGCCAGCTAGACAGCCATCTGCATCTAAAGCCTCTATGCAATAGTTGCCAGCAACCAGAGCATTGGCAACGCATTCAACATGATTCGTTGGGATCGATGCGATGCCATGGTGTCCGGTGGCACCGAGAGCGCAACGACTCCTACCGGCATGGCAGGCTTTCAAAACATGACGGCGTTGTCGTCGGTCGGGGTGAGTCGCCCCTTCGATGCCGACCGCGATGGATTTATCCAAGCCGAGGGTGCAGGCGTGTTGGTGCTCGAAGAGCTCGAAGCCGCACGGGCCCGTGGGGCAACGATCCTGGCCGAAGTTCTTGGTTACGCCACCACCGCCGACGCCCACCACATCACCGCGCCGTCGCCTGGAGGCAAGGGCGCTATCAAGTGCATGACGCGCGCCATGAACGATGCTGAACTTGCTGCGGCCGATGTTGGCTATGTGAATGCTCATGGCACCTCGACGCCGCTCAACGACGCTGCCGAGGCTCATGCCTGCGCCGAGTTGTTTGGCACGTCCAACGGCCCTGCCGTTACCTCGATCAAGGGCGTCACTGGCCACTCTTTGGGCGCTGCTGGAGCCTTAGAAGCTGTGTCCATCGTTGAATCTATGGTTCGCGGCGTCATTCCACCCACTGCCAATACCTCGGCGGTCGACCCGGAATTGCCACAGATCGATGTTGTGGTGGGCGAAGGCCGCGAATGGACACCGTCGCCGACGCTGTCCAACTCGTTCGGATTCGGAGGCCACAACGCGACACTGGTTTTCGGTCCAGCCCCGCGGTAACCACATCACCCATTCGATTCTTTGGAGGATTAGTACGCGCAAGCGTAACTAATCCTCTAAATTTCGTTTTGGGCCTCCGTCGGTGCTTTCACTCGCTGCGAACAGAGCGTCTGTTGCTTCGAGCGCCGCGAAGTGTCCAACGCCGTCGAGCCGGTGCACGGATGCGGCGGGAACCCGGCAATCCACTTGTGAAGCACGTCGGGGCGGAATGCGATGTCCTTCATTCCCGACAGCATTCACACGTCGAATTGGTGGAGCACTGCCGAGCTCAGGCCGACCGTTCATGCACTCGCTACACGTCGACGCCGACAAAGAGGAGTTCGCAACTGCATGCGAGCTCGCCGTCTACGAGTGCTTTGCCGGTCGCTTTTCCCGCTCGCGCCGACATGCGGGTGACCGAGAGCTCAAGGTCCAAACGTTCGCCGGGCAACACTTGGCGCCGGAATTTTGCTTTGTCTAATCCGCCAAAGAGCGGGATCTTGCCCGCAAAGCTTTCGCCGTGCAACACGGCGTAGGCGCCCAACTGGGCGATCGATTCGGCCATCAGCACCCCTGGCAGGGTTGGCCGGCCCGGGAAGTGACCGGCGAAAAATGGTAGCTCAGTGCCTGGGATCCAGAATCCTTTGGCCGACACGCCGGGGTCGAGTT
>ENA-ORXT01003295-ORXT01003295.1-marine-metagenome-genome-assembly--contig:-NODE-3295-length-18030-cov-8.344956_pt1 | contig 18030 bp, 15 predicted proteins | sample MGYA00237868_ERZ511482 | MGnify/ENA metagenome assembly ERZ511482 | reverse complement strand
CGCTCCCAAGCGGCGCCGGTCGTGCAGGTGACGCTCACCCGGGAGGCGGTGCTCGACTTGCCTATGTATCTTTCGTCGTGTGAAAACAGTTCTATCGTTTTGCAAGTCCAGGGTGTTTTCGCGAACGCGCTTTCAGTCACATAGAATTTCTTATACAAATACCGCGACACCGACACCGCCTGTCAACAAAGCGGATCCCATTGCGCTGTCGGGCCCGATTCGCCCGTCGCCCCGTTTGTTGGCGCCACCGCTGCAGCTGCGACAGACTCGTCTGGGCGGAGAGGGCCGGAGCGTGGCGGGGGAGGAGCAGCACGCCAGCCGCAGCCCAGCCGCCGTGACGAGCCACGTCGGTCCGACGCTGCGCCTCCGCCGCCGTTGACCGGCGTGCCCCCGTGGCGCGGGTGGTCGCGCCGCCTGCGCTTCCCCCCCGCGCGCTGCATCGACCGCCGGGGACGTTGGCGGCGCCGGTGCCAGCGTCGGCGGCCACCCGTCGACGGCGGTCGCCGTTGCCGTCGCCGCAGCGCACATGCCCGGGAGGGCGGGGGGCGGTGCGTGGGCGCCCGACCCTGTGCCTCCCGGCGCGCTGCGTCGGGCGCCCGATCGAGCCGGTGGAGGGGCAGTGGCGCTGCGCTGGGGCGCGGGCAACGTCACGGATGGGCAACGGGTTTTGGTTGCACGTCGGGGCCCCGGGCGCGCGCTGCGCGTTTCCCTCCTTTTGTTGCGCTCTTGGCGGGGAATGCAGAGCGCACTTGCTTGCAACTGCCCGCACACTTCTTTCCCGAAATAAGTGGACGCGTTGCAATTGTGACTGAGAAGCGGTGGGGCTTGACGAGCGGGCTGCGTTGGGCGGGAACCGCCGCCGCGGGCCTGCAAGATCTCGAGAGCAAAACGCACACTCGGGGATGTGGCGGCGCTGTTCCAACCTTCAACCCTGGTGTCTATGCCCCTGAGGGGATCATTAGATCCTCTAAAGATCAATTGATCCCCATATGGGACACCTCGTAAAAGAACCTTCCTGACGTCTGTTCTGTTTTTTTTTCGACACAGGCGAACGCAGCGTGCCCGTCCGACCCGTTGGACCGTTCAAGGGCACTAAAAATGTGCACGGTAAGGAAGAAAGATTTCTTTTTTTCGCGTATGTATCATAGGATCAATTGATCCTCAAGATCAGGGGAATAGACACTAAATTTTAGGCCCGGTTGACTCACACGTCTGGGCGTGTGAGTCAACACAGTGACGGAGCCGCTGGCCCCGGGCTCGTCAGCCTGACGTTGGCGGTTGCCTTGAGCGTCGGGCGCTGCGTGGGGGTGGTCTGGCCTGCTGTGTGTGCTCATTGCCAGCGGCACACTGGTGGGGTTGCCGCGGCTCTCGCTCCCACGTGCGTCTGGCTGTGGCTTCCAACCGGCGGTGGCAAACACCTGGTACATACCCGCGGTTGGGTCGGCGCCCGCCATGACTGCCTTTGTGTCTGCCGCGCCGGTCACCGGTGTGGGCCCGCCGGTGGGGGCCTGGCCGGGGCTCCCCCGCCGCGGAGGTGCGGTGGCCGCACGGCGGCCACGCCCGTGCCCTGCTCGATGCCTAAGTCATGTGGTACGTGGGCAGATGTGGGGAGGGTGGCTACGTACAATGGTGTGGCTCTTTCGGATGGCTTGTTGCTTTGTGGTTGCTGGGGCTCGTGCCGGCGTTTTAGCTAAAAAAGGACGCCCGCGCTGTCGTCAATCTTGGTCGCCTGCTTTTGTCCCGCGATGCTTGTCTGCGTTCCCCTCATGTGCGCAGTCTGTCTCCCAACCGGTGGGGCCACCACCGACCCTCTTGGCATGGACGCCAGTGGCCGGCCGCAACAGCCGCCCAACCATTGAGCACACGCGCATCACCGATACGTCTGTCCTCTACCACACCAAGGCCTCCATCTACTCCCCCTACTTCCGGTCCGCCTTCGTTGCGCGCCCTTACGTGCCCATCCGCTCCCGCCCGTCGGCGCTGTCGGCGTGGGCGCAACCCCCCACGACGCCCACTAAGAATCTCCTGTGTCTCGCCACCGACGCTGGCGCCACGGCCTTTCGGTACGAGCACGTGGAGCAGTGGCTCGCCGCGTCCATGGCGGACCTGGCCGACGAGGCGGTCATTGCCCGCCGCATCCGCTCCCCGCGCGTGACGCCAACCTCGGCGCGGCGGCTCGGGCGGGCGGTTGCCGCGGTCGCCGACGGGGCCCCGTGGGTGGCGGAGCGGGTGGAGGTGGCATTTGTCGGCTGCTTGGCCAAATTCGCCGCCGACCCGGCGCTCGCCGCCGCGCTCGTGGCCACGGCGGCGGGGCCGGCGGGGCCCCGGCGGCTCGTTGGCGCGTCGCTGCGGGAGCGCGAGTGGGGGGTCGGCCTTTCCATGGACGACCCGGGGGTGGAGGACCCGGCGTCGTGGCAGGGGGACAACCTGCTCGGCGTTGTGCTGGAGCGGGTGCGGGAGGTGCTGCTCGCACAGGGGGCGGCGTGACGGGGGTCGTGGTTTGGGGGTCGTGGGGGCGACGTTTGCCCATCGGTGCGACCGGTGACGAACGTTCGTGCGGCCTGTGGGTGTCTGTGGCCGTGTTTTGATGTTGACATGTGGGGGTCTCTCGGGCGTGCGTGTCCTTGTTTGTTGTCGCGCACACCGTAAATTGTACAGTGCACCATTGCGTGCTTGGTCTAGTCACGACCGACGTGCGTGCCCTGCCCGAGCGCCACGACTCTAATCCTCAGCAGCAGGCTCCCTTCGTTTCGTAGCTCCAGAGCCAGAGACCGCCTGAAACGCCAGGTCCGTCGCCAACACCGCGCGTCCCCTGAGCAGCACGCATCACGGAGCGTGTATCCCAGCGCTCTCCACCCATTCACAATGGACACCAAACCACGCTCAACAGGCAAAGTGTGTCTGACCTCGTCCCCGGTCGCCACAAAGAGCCGCCCCGTCTGCCGACCGACCCTCTACTTGGCCTCCCGCGCCTTGATCGCCACAACCCCCGCCTCATAGTCCGCCTCACTCAACTCGTACGCCCAGTGCAGCAGCGTCTGCCGCACGACGGGCGACACGCCCCCCCCCCCGCCAAACCCCCCGCCCGCCCGCCACACTTTGCCAACGAGGTTCCCCCGCCAGCGCCCCGTCGGCCCCGCGCAGCGCGCCCACCGCCCCACCTGCCGCGCGTCGTCGGGGGAGCGGCGCCCCCGAAAGAAGCGCGTGTACCACATAAACCAGCCGTACGGGTCTTGGGCGGTGATCCACCCCGACGCCTCCCACGCGTCGAGGCCCTGCCCGCACTTGACGCCGTGCCGGTTGACCGACGGCGCGTAGGTGGGGGACCCGACGACGCGGCGCACGTTGAGGCCGGCCAGCCAGCCGGGCGGCAGCTCCTCCCACGCGCGCACGTACCGCCGGCCGGTGACGCCCGAGGTGATTGGCCGAAAGTAGGTGCCGCCAAAGGCGCCCGCGCGGAGCACCTCCTCGGGGGAGACGGTGGGGTGGAACGTCGGCGCGTCGGCAAAGTGGAACACCCGCGTGTCGGGGTCCCGCGTGGGGGGGGGGGCCGTGAACTCGAGGGGGGGGGGGTCCGCCGGCGGCGGGCGCCAGGGCGGCGACGCGGGGGGTGTTGGTGGGTGAGACGGCAGAGCAGCGGGAACTGCGGCTGCTGATGGCGGGGGAGGTTGCACGTATCATGCAGGGGGGGGGATGATGGGGTTGGTGGAGGTTGGGGGTGTGGGTGGGTCGTGGTTTTGGCTTGCAGCTGTGGGTGTTCTCATGACGACGGCTCTGGTTGGCCACTTCAACAGCATGGCGCTGTCGTGGGGCGCCACCGCAACTGCGTCTCGCCGGGTAGTCCGGGGATACAGACTGTCGCGGTCGTCGCCCTCATCCCGAGCCAGCACCTGCTGTCAGCCCGCTGTGTGTTGTGAGTGTGCCAAGCGTGAATCAACAAGAAGGGAAAAAATACCAAGCCTTGATGCCTTGACCACGGCTCGGCGTGCATGTACCTGCACGTCCACCCACACTGAGGGCCCGGCCACACCCCGTCCCGCCCCATACTTACTCCACCAACCCCGAGCTTCTGTACTGGTACAGGCTCCCCAGACCCGGCACGATGCACAGGTGCTTCCAGCCAACTGCTCACGTCCAGCTCCCCACCCCCCCCCAACCCCTCCCCCGCCCATACGACCACACGACGGCGACGCGCTTACTTGACAAACGACAGCAGCCGCTCAAAGTCCGAGTCGAGCTTCTCAAACCACCTCTCCACGCGATCAATCTTCTTGGGCGACCGCGGCGTGTTGCTACGCGTCGCCGCCGACGTCTCGAGCTCCTCCACGTCCTGAATGATGCGGCGGACGACGCGGTCCGTCTCCTTCTGGCTCTCCTCGTCAAAGACGCTGTCGACCTCGTTGAGCACGTTACGCAGATCGCTGATCGTAAACAGCTGGCGGGCCTTGGCGCCGACGGCCAGCTGCGGGTCGGCCTTAAAGTCGGCCTGCAGCTGCTTGACCGCGTCGCGGTAGCCGCTGAGCGCCTTGATGGCGTTCTTCACCGCCGGGGTGCCCAGAGCCTCAGCGTCCTTGGAAAGGTCAGACGGCTTGATCGCCTCGGGCGCGTTGAAGCCGCTCTTGGGGAAGAAGGTGCGGGAGACGACGCCGGCAATGCCGCCCGACTCGGCGCGCGCCGGCGCGGGCGCCGCAGTCGAGAGGGCGGCCGCGGCCGCGGCGGCAACGGCGCCCGACAGGAGCGACCGGCGCGAGACGGAGGGGGTGGGGGGAGGGGTGGGGGGCGTCGCCGTCATGCGCGCGCCGCCCGTGCGGGCAGCGGTCGCCGGCGCCACCGCCGCGCCCGTGAAGGTCGAAACAAACGCCATTGCAGCCTAGGGTGGTGCGGCAATGGGGGGGGGAGGAAGGCACGACGGGTCACAGAGAGAGAGGAGCGGTGCGGGCGGGGGTCGAGGAGCGGGGGATGCCGAGTCGCGCGCGGATGGGTGCAGGCGGCGGTGTGTGGTGCGCAGCATCGGTGTCGACAGCGGCGGCGGTGCTGATGAGCGCGGGGGGGCGGGTGGGGCGGAGCAATGGATCCACCATGGTCGCGCGCTGCGTGCAATCGTGGGGTGCCGGGGAGCCGGGAGATTCCGATGGCCCCGCTGTCGGCCCTGTCCGTGGTGGCGGTTGACCGAGATGTGGGGCGGTCCCGAGCGAGTCACGACGGGGATGTGCCGTGCAAGTGGGGTTTGTGGCCTTCTTGGTGGACCCACACGGACGCGGGCAGCAAAGACGTGGAAGGCTGGGCGCAAACTTTCCAAAATGGGGTGCCAAACACAACTTGATTTCGTTTCTGTGTTCTGATTGGTCTCCTGAGGAAACATCCCAAGTTTTTTTGATGTCTTCCACACTTTTCAGGCTGGCTTCGTCCAATCTTGGTCACCTGCTCGCTCAAAGCCGTTTACCATTGCGCTCAGCGGTTGAGCCCCGCCCACGTCGGAGGGAGCAGCGGCGGCACCAGCGGCGCGGCGGCGCCGGCAGCTGCCCGCCGCTCCCGTGCGGTGGCCGCTGTGCACTTTGACGACACGGACGTGGCGCGCTAGCCGTCCGTCTAGGCGCAGCGCCGCCTGCAACGGACCACCAGGCCGCCGACCGCCGCCACCGCTGCCGCCGTCGCCGGGGTCCCGCCGCGCGCGGATGGGCGGCGCTGCCGCTGCCGCCAGCGCGCACGGCATCAGCCCTGCGCGCCGCCGCTTGGCGCGGCGGCCAAGGCCGTCGCAGCCCCAACGGGGGCCTCCCCGTCACCGCTGCCAGCCGCCGACCCACCGCCGGCGGGCGCCGCGTCCGCCCCACCCGCTGCCGCGTGCGGTGCCCCTTTGTCGCTGTCGCGTCGGCCGCGGCGGTGACACGGTCGGCCGCCCAACGGCATCGCCACTGGTCGGCCGACGCACTCGGTGGGTGGCGTGCGAGGATGGGGGGGGGAGGCGCGCCGCCACCACCAGCCACGGGGAGCTCGCCCCCATGCGAGCGCCGCGGCCAGTGCGGACCGACGGCGCCAACGGCACGGCGGCGGTCTGCGCGCTCATGACACGTTGTTCCCCTCCCCGCGGGGGGGGGGAGCCGGCCGGCTCCCCCCGGTGCCGCTCCGACCTCCTCCCGGCCATTTTGCAGGCCGCGCGGCCGCCATCGCCGCGCCCAGGCGCTACGGCGGCGGCGGCGACGGCGCGGCCCACCACCGCCCGCGCGGCCGCCGGCCGTTGGCGGCAACCTCTGGGGTGCGCCCCGACGACACATCACGCCAAGGACGGTCGTGCAGTGGGCGACTGGTTTGTGCGGGCGGGTCGCGCGGGCGCCGCGGGCACCGGCTCCAGCCGTCGCCCCGCCACCACCGCGGCTGTCGCGACCCGTGCCCACGCGCACGCGAGCAGCATGCCCCCCCCGTCCCACGCCGCCGCCCGCCGTGTGCCGCCAAACGCTGCCTCGTTAACGGCACCACCAACGCCCCCCTCCAAGCTCGGGGGTCGGGGTGGCGACGGCCAACCCCCACGGCGGCTGCGCGGCGATTGTCCAGTCTGGGCAGGCGCGTTTTAGGCAACCGTTGCCGTGGCCGCCGCCGCCACTCGCACCCGTCACTGCCGAAGCGACCCCACACCACGCGCCCGTGCCGTCGATCTTGTTAAAGGAGCTTCTAGCTAGTAGGGATCCATTCGCGTTCTCAACGCTCAGACCGCCACGTTGCATGATTAGCATAGTTTTGCTCTTTCGCCGAATGTTGACTTTCTTTTCGCGGGACTCACTTGGTTGGAATCGATCGCGATACCCAAGCTTGGGTGTCACTTTCCATGTGACGTACAATATCGGAGAAGTTCCTCCGCTGCGATCCCAATCCAAGCCGCATTACACTTTTCTAGGTGACAACGGAGTCGGCCCTCAGCAGATGTGCAAACGACTGGAGGCGGCCGTTCAAACGAAAGCTGACAGAGGTGCTCAGCACGAGGGCACGTGAAGACACCCCACGCCACCTCGCGCCACCAGTCCGCCTTTTCCCCAGTCCCCTACCACTGTCGACGACGGCCTTTCAGGCCGCTAACTTGCACGTGGCGGTCGAGGCCAGCACCCAATCCCGATGCAGCCCCGTATCTATTGGTGGACATGCCTTCTTGAGCATCGGAACGGATGGCCCACATGCACGCTCCCGTCCCGGCTGCCCCACCACGCTGTTGGTGGGCGCCCAGACTCCGCGTGTCGCTGGGCCAAACTTCGATTGGCCCGTGCGCACCACAGGGCCCGGGTCTTTTACTCATTCGTAGAACTATTTGATTTTTCATTAAAAGGGTGTGCGAGACGTGGGTGAGCCATATTGCAAGCTACATACCTACAAACTCGGTGATCCCAGCGGCAACGGTCCTGCGCTTTTGCGCTGCCCAAAAGCAAGAACATCGCGGGTCGTTGCGTTCGGCTTGTCAGCCAGCTGACGACTCGCTCCACAGCCCCTCCCTTGCCCCCTCCGCTGCACCGACGCATCTCACCAAGCACGTGCTCCTGTCCTCCTCTACTCTGCCGCCAACGTCCTGCTCGTCCCCGATTGCCGTTCCCTGAACGCACCGCCGGCGCGGCGTTGCCACCCACCAACGGGGTACCCTACCTTGCCATGCTACCTCCTCTGCCCGACTACCATATAGTGGCCGGCTACGGCGGGCGCCCCCCCCCCCACCGTTCTCGATGTCTTGATCCATGTCGACCTGCTCCGCGCGTCGGCGCGGTCGCCCGCCGGTGGCGCGTGGTCCGCGCGCCCGCCCGCTGGCGGTGGTAGCGGCGCGCAGCCGCCGCGTGGCGACGCTGGTGCGCCTCTGACACTGCTCGGTGTGGTTGCGTCCCCGCTGCCACCGCTCCTCGGGGTAAAGCCGCCAAAGCTCGCGCCGTTGCCGTCGTACCAAGTTTTGATGCGGACGCAACGCAACGGCGGGGTCGGCTTGGCAGCAACGCCCGCCGCCGCCACGTCCTACCGTCTCTGCTGCCATCGTCGGCTGCGTCGCCTCCGTCGCGGCTGCGACGCGCACCGCCGCCGGCGGTGGCGGCAAACGCGTCATCGTCGTCGCCGCTTTGCGGAGCGGCGGTGGAGAGGGCGTTGACAGGTCGGCCGGCCAGCTCGCCGGCCGCCCCGTGCTGCGGCGGCGCAGCGGCAACAGCAGCGATGGCGGCAGAGGCGATGGCCCGCCACTCGGCGGGCCTGGGGCGATGGTACGAGGCAGCGGCGGCGCAACGGCCTTTCCAGGCCAGTCGCTCCACTCATGAGGTATCATCACCAACTTGACCCACGCACACCCAAACGTATTTTCCCCAATGTTCATAAAACCGTTACGTGCAAAAAGTATTGTGTCCAAACATGATTTCATTTGCCATGGTGGCTCTGAATCACGGTGCTGTGTTGTCACAGCCTGAGGCACCCGCGGCGGAGCGAGCGCCCCGTCACGCACGCCGGCCAGCCCACCACCGCCCCGTCTCCGGTGGGCCAGGCAGGGGGACGGTGGGACGTGTGGCCTGTGCCAAACCACCGCGCCCCCACCCCCTGGGTGCGCGCCGCTGCGCGCGTGCGTGCGCGTGGCCCACAGCCGTCGCGAGCTGGTGCCCCTCCCCTGACGCACGCCGTCCCCCGCCCAGCACCCCCGCCGCCACAGACTCGTCGTCGCTGCCGGGGGGTGAACGCTACAGCGGGGTCTGGCAGGGTGCGACCCGCCCACGCGTGTCGCACCAGTCGGGCACGGCCACCACCGCGGCAGCCGTCATCCCCCTGTCCTTGCCCCGCCCCACTGGTAACCGCGTCCGTGCGCTCCCCGCCCCGGTCGACAGCTTTTGTCGTCACCAACCGCCACCGCCTCTGCCTGCGTGGGTGTGGGTGCAGGTGCGGCCGGTACTCGGCGCGTGTGCACGGCGCTCCCCAACCGTGGCGTGCGCGTGGAGTGCGCCAGCGGGCGGGCTGCGTGCACCCAACCCGCCCTCGCCTACCGTGTCACACCTGTCGTGGGTACCCTTTACCTTGATTCGTTCCCTCGTTGCCTGCACGAACCTGCGGCTTGCTTGACGGGGCACACGGCACGGTGTCGCTAGGGCGCTTTTCGGCAGGCGCTGGCAACGCATGCCGCGTTCTGGGGACGGGGTGCGGCGGCTGTGAAGACGTGTTCCGACCGGACGCTCGGCTTCCCTGGTCGCGCAGACATTGGCGCGCTTCTTGTATCCCGACCGACACGCTGCCTCGCACTGTTGGTGTTATTTGGGCCTGCGTTGCGTGACGCCGACCCATCTTCCCACCTGTGGTGGGCCTGGACGGTTGTCTGGAGAGGCGGTATCTGCGCCTTGAGCGCGGACCGTCTTGTCCTTGGTATCTGCCACCGCCGTACTACTTGTACTGGTAGTGGACGTGCCTCTCGGTGTCCTTGCCGCCCCTGTGCTCCCCCCCGCTCTCTCCAACACGGCCGTGGACCTCTTCCCCCTTGCCAGATTCTCCTTTCCGAGACCTGAACCCCACGGACGTTAGGCTGTGGCGCTTGGTAACGGACGAGTTCCGACGCGTTGGTTTTGTGTGGTGGTCGACGTGTCGTGGGGGACTGCGGAATTTGTCTCCTGGTCGACCGGACGCGGTGCGCTTCACCGTCTCGCGGCGCCTCATCCCGGCTCTTGTGGGATTTTGGGCGGGTCGTTCCCCTCGGGAACCTAGTGTTGTTCGTCGCCGAGTCGCGGCCGCTCCTGTTGCCTGTGCTTCCAAGTGCTCTCCCCCGTTCTGCGACCCCCCCCCTCCCGACCCCACCACTTGCTCGGCGCTCAGTGTCAAACGAGTCGGCGACCATGTCTCCCCGCACCCGCGCGGCTCGGGCGGAGAGCAGTGGTCCCACTACCCCGTTCGCTCGGCAGCGGCGTCAAGCATCCGGCGACAGCAGCGCCCACACGCCCCCGCTGAGGCCGCTGTTGCCTCCTGGTGGCATCTCCCTCCCCGCGTCGGTCGGTGGTTACGGGGCGTCGCAGTCTGCAGTGGTTGTGCCGGCCCCGCCCCCGTCATTGTCCTTCCTTGCTGACCGGCCGGCGTCGGCGGCGGGCGCGTCGATCGACCAGGCAACTGGCGCGGTGGAGGCGGGGGATGGCCGCGAAGATGACCTCGTTGTGGCTCCCGTCAGGGGCGACGACGAGGACGGCCACGACAGTGGGAACACCAGCAGCAGCAGCAGTGGCAGCAGTGGCAGCAGCAGTTCCGGCACGGGCTCTGGTTACGTCGGCCGCAAGCGGCGCGCTGGCGGTCGACTTGAGCCGTCCCGTCGCCCCCAATCACCGGGCGCGGACAACAACTCCCGGGGCGGGTTGATGGACGCGGAGGGCTCGCAGGACAACCTCCAGGAGGTGTTCGGCACTCCGCCCGCGCGACGGGTGGGTTCCGCCGAGGGCTCCCCCGATCATAATGACGCAACCGCGGCCTCGGCTTTGGCCGGCGTGGTTGACGTAGATGCCGAAGACGACGGAATGGTGGCCGATGACGTGGCGGGTGGCGTGTCGACGCCAGCGCCAGTGGTGTCATCAGACGACGACGATGCGGAGGTTCCCGTCCGGACGCTTCCCGCCCGCTCAGCAACTGTGGGTGTTCGCAATGGTGCGGCGCTGCGGCTGCCGGATGTTCCCCTCGTGTCGAAGATGGGAGTAAGGCGAGTGGCGGACGAGCACGAGACGACGAGGCGGTTGCTAGACTTGCAAATGACCGGGGAGCAGCCTTCCACCGGAGTCGATTCGTCGTCGCCTTCTGGTGCCGGCAGCTCCAAGCGCCTGCGCCCGTGGTGCAACCATGACCGGTACGTTGGGGAAAACAAACTCCTTGTCTCTCTGGTTTGGCGGGGACGTTGGTTGGGTGGCAACCTGGCAGGTTGCGCACTGGGTCTGGTGATTGTTCTCGATGTTGTCAGGTTGGCGCTGTGGAGCACAGCGGGCTGCATGTGTTGAGTTTACTGACGTCTCTCGTTTCCTTCTGGCTGCTTGTTTCTTTCTGCATCACTTCTGCTTGTTTCCCATTTTCTGCTGTTTGTGCAGTGCCGTGATGTGCGACGGCCCCAACGCGTGCCCCGCTGCGCAACTTAGCGAACCGTGCGCATTGGATGACATGGTCATGTCCATCCCGCCTTCCAGTGCTGACTCGGTCCCTGCAATGGTCCGTGACATCAGGAAGATGCTGGACTATGTGGCGTCCAAGCCGTCGCTTGCCCGCGGCTCTTCCTCCTTCATGCGAGACTACCTCCGGACGATGCTGACGTCACAGATGTCAGCGGTGGACCAGGAGCGGGCTCTGCTCGAGGGGCACCTGATGGTTGGCGTGACGCCTTGCCCGAGCGAGGTCACCGATGACCCCTCGGATGCAACGCGGGCGGCGAAGTCACGGCCCGGCGGCCGGCGATTGCTACGTGAAAACCATTTCGCGTGGCTGCCCGAAGAGATCACCAAGCACGTCTTCTCCTTTCTGCCGGGTCAGGAGCTGGCCAATGTGCGCCTCGTCAGCCGCGAGTGGAGGACGATGGCCGAAGACGAGCAGCTGTGGAAGGCGTTGACGCTGGCCCGGTGGCGCTCGTTGGACAAGGACGCAGCCGCGTGGCCGTTGATCAGCGACGTCCCCTTCACCGACCCTCACAAGTGGCGCAAGGTGTACCCGCATGTGGCGCGCGGTGCCCAGTGGCAGTGCCGTCTTCAAAAGACGGGCCGGTTCATCTGCAACTTGGTGGCCCACCACATTGGTGGCAACCAGCTGGCAGAGGGCGGCCTGCCCTACACCCTCATCGTCGAGCGCCGCTTCAATCTGCAGCACCTGGACAAGTTCGTTGTGCCTGAGGCATCGCTGCTCTACTTTGAGCCCCAGAATCCAGAGGACGCCCCTGGGTTCCAGGACTTCATCAAGTACCTGCTGAATCGGTCCCGGGCTGGGCTGGCGTTGGACGAGCTTCGTCGTTTCATCTTCGTGCCGCCGTGCCAGTTTGCGCGGGATCGCAACTACAATGGGGAGAGCCTGCTGGGCGTTGTGCAGGACGCCTTCCCACCCATCAACCCGTGAGGTGGATACCGCAGTTTGGCCTGGTCCAGCAGCGGAGCGTACGCATTGGCGCCTGTACCGGTGGCTTGCAGATAGTGTGTACCCTAGCAATCGCGCGGCATGCCGTGCTCGTGCTTGCTGGTCCTTTTTGAGCGGGGCAGTCTGCGGCCGTCCCGGCAGGGTTGTTTCACTCTGCGTGTGGGCTCTTTATGACCTCGCACTGGGCAGGCCGACTGTACTGGGGCCTCTGAGCTGTGTGACGCGTGCTTGTACGCCGAGCTCGTATGCACGTAGCGTCAGTACAGCCTTTCGCCTCCCCGTTGACCTGCGGCCACTTGGGGCGGGGGGCTTTGGAGGAAGCCTCCGCGAGAGATTTCATCGTGTACTGTGCCTTCAGTAAGCTGTGGGAACTGTGGTGGCTTCGCGGCTGCTGGGCGGCCATACGGGTCTGCATAGTGTGGGTTTGGAGGGAGCGAGGGTGGCAAAGAGAATTCCCCATCTTTCGTGCTTCGTCTGCGCTGCTCCATTGATGTTGCTCGTTGCTCTGGCGTATGCTGGAACCGCGCAATGTGCACATGTCATGTGTGGGCGGATACGTCTATCGCGCCGTCGCTGCAGCCGCTATCTGACATAGGCAACGACCCCGGTCTGTCTCCAGGCAGTGAAGCGGGCAGCGGCGATGTCACCGCATTTTCCGATCGGGCGCAGCGGTCTCTCGGCGAACCGTGCGTGTTGTGCGGCAGTCGAGCGACGTCTGCGGCAGGCACCGTTCAGATCTCGGGCGGTCGTCGATGTGCACCGCCGATGCTGTCCGTATCGCCGCGGCCACGCTGTGGCGCACCACTGCCCCCCCCGTCGGTCAGCAGCGACACAGCGACAGCAGCTGCAGCGCACTGGGTGTCCCCGTCTTTGCAATTGCGACGGCGTTGTCGGCTTTGGCGGGGAGGCCCGCCATCGCCACGGGTGGCAGAGGTCGGTTGATCAGTGTTAGTAGCACAGGGTCCCGGCACACGCGGTCGAGAGCGCCCGCCTTGGGGCTCTTGACTGAATCGCGGCCCGACTCGGTGCTGTGCTTCACGTCGAGCGGCTGCCGAGAACCGCTACCTACCGCACGACATATTCACAGCAAACGCACTTCGGGCCGAGATGCGGGCACCGCGGACGACCGCAAGGCCACGTGCGCGCTGGCCCGCGCACGTGGCCTCTGGCAATAAAAAAGAGAGCACGGCGTTCGAGTGCCACCAAAAAAAAAAGTTGCTTAGTCACCCACCCCCCTGCAATCCTACCACCCCGCTCCCTCGCGCCCCGACTCGACCCGCACATTCTCCAGGATGTGCTTAAACGCTCTCGGCGGTCGGCGCCCCCAGCGCCCTCGCCCGCTCCAGGCGCCACGCCCGACCCGCCCTCCTGCTCCCCCTGCCACCTCGCTCGCGTCGACCAACCCGATGGACAGGACGCGGAGTTCCGAGGCGGACGTGATGGTGGAAAAGGGTTCTGGCGGCGGGACTGCCGGGGTGGTGCCCGCCATACTCCACGGCGTCGCCCAGCTGTTGCCACCGCCGCCGCCCACGTCCGACGCCGCCCGCCGGCTGACGGCGGCGGTCAGGCCGAGCCAAGACGCGCGCCGCTCCGGGCCGCCTGTGGTCGACCGCTGGGAGGAGGGCATGGCCGACACCGAGCGGCGGAGGCGGGTGCCGAGACCGAGGCCCGAGGAGGAGTGTGGAATCGCCGACGGCTCGTCCCCGGCAGCAGCCCCTCGGTTTCCAGGGCGGGGGAGCCGCGCCAGAGGTGCCGACACGGACGGGTGAGCGGTAAACCAGGACCGACTGCGACTGTCGCCAGCTGTCCCGGTGGTACCGTCGCGGTTATCGCCGCTGTGGCGGCTGCCCCCCGGCCGGGGGAACCGCGACAGCGGCGCCGACACAGACGGGTGAGCGGTGAACCAGGAGCGGCTGCCACCGCCGGCGCTATGGGTAGGCGCTCCGCCCCGGTCGTCATAGCTGCTGCTGCTGCTACTATTGTCTTGCCTGCTATTGGTGCTGTCTTGGCTGCTGCTGCTGCTGCTGTGGGTGCTGCAGGACGCGATGGCGGCAGCATTCCCGCTTGGCGGCGCCCCGTCGGCGGCGACGCCGCCAACATCCCCCTTGTCGGCAGCTGGCAGCGTCGGGGCAGAGGGCGACGACGGCAGGGGCGGCGACGACGGCGAGCGCCGAAGAACCGGGTGCGCAACACCACGCCGCAGCGGTCGGCCCACCAGCTGGGTGGGACCAACCGCTGACCCCCTCGCTCCCACCGACGGCAGCGCGCCAGCCGGCGGGGTAGCGCCACCTTCAGAGCGAGCCTCGGCGTCTACCGCCGCCGACCCCGCCGACCCCGCCCGCCACGAATGCCACGCCGTCGATGGCGCTGTCCACCCAGATGTCCACGTTGCCGACGCGCCACCGCTGGTCGTGCGTGCCCGCCGGTCGGGTGCGCGGGCAGATAGGGAGCGGGGCATCCGCCGGCAGCGGCGCGGTGGGATCGGCGGCGCGGACGAGGCAGCCTCGACGGCGGGCACCACCGCCGCGGCCGCCGCATCGGCGACGGCGCCTACGCCGGCGTAGCCAGAAGCAGAGTCACTGCTGGCGTCCGCCAAACAGGAGACAGCAGGAGCGGCAACGGACGGGCTGTTCGTCGCTGCCGCCTCGGCGACAACCACCGGCGCCATGACACCAGGTGGGGAGACTAAGTGGTCGTCCACCACCCTCCCCTGGTCGGGGGTTACTGGCGAAATCGCAGCGTCGGCCGCTGCCGCCGCCGCGGTCTCCGCTGCCGGGCGGCCGCCTACAAACCAAGGCAGCAGAGAGCGTAATGAGCGCGGGAAGAGCGTCGACCGTGTTGGGGAGGAACGCCCTCCCACTACCCCGGCCCATAGCCTCCCCGATGCAGGTGGCGGCGGCTCGCCGCGGCCTTCTGCGGGAGCCGCTGCCGCCGCCTCGGCTCGCGCTCTTTCGTTGCCGCTGCTGACGAGATCGCCGAGGAGCATGGCGGACTTGATGCCCTTGGTCGCCCTGAGATGGCCACCGTCGTTGACCGCTGCGCCGCCCCGCGCTTCTCCATCCATTGGAGCAATGACGCCGTCGGCGGTCGAGGACGAGCAGACGGTTGCCGCCGACACCTCAGACCCCACCGACAGCGTAGAGGAGGGAGTCGTTAACCATGCGGCGGCGCCAGCAGCTCCCCTATCGCTGGCGCCGACGTCCGCACCCCCACAGCGTACACCGCCGATGGCCATTGTGTCCGCCCGGGTGGAGGGTGAAAGCGGCGCAACAGCCACTCTGCCCCCAGCGTCCTCGGCACCCTCGGCCTGAACGGCCATGGCGGCAAACCCGGGCAGCGCGGCAGACACCACCCGCATGAACACGGCGCCACCCTGCCCTGCGACAGAGCCGCGTGCCGCTCGACAGCTGGTGGTTGGAGCAAGAGCCGCTGCGGACCCGCCCCCCCTGACGAAAGCAGAGGCGGACCCGCGGCCGCCTCGGCTGTGCCTGCACGCGACCCGAACGTCACCCCCCTCTCCCCCTCCGCCGCCCTCACACCCTTTCGCTCTCCACCCCCGTCCCGCGCAGCCGTCACGTTGACTGCGAGGCAGGACGGCGTCGTCACTGCCGTGGCGGCGTGGCGACGGGCGATGGCCCTCCCGTCCCCTCCACCCCCGCACGCGCGACCGCTGCCACGCCACGGGTCGGGACGAGCGAGACCCCGCTCGACCACGACACCGGCCACGACACCAACGGCACGACCGTGCCGTGGCTGGCACCGACCTGTGCGGTGTGGCTGGCCATGCGGCGGGCGGCGCGACTCAAGCGCGGGCGGCGGGGGGGCCCCCGCCCTGGTGGGACCGTCTGGGAGGGGGGAGGAGCGCTGTCGCGGAGGCGTGCAACGCTGCGGCACGCTGCGCCCTGCCGCCGTCTCGTCACCTCAACCCACACGTCTCTGCAAAACCAACGTCCAGACCACCCCCCACACCCACCCCCCGTGAGTGGGTGCAGCCTCCGTGAGTCGGCCGTGGCCAATCGAACGGTTCGACAGGCCAGACCGGATTGCTCGCACGCGCGAGCCGCCGCGCCGCTTGCAGCCCCAGGTCGGTTGACCACAACCACCCGCTTGCGAATACACCCGACTGGGGTTGCTCAAGCGGGCACAGTGGACGGGGGACACCGCAACAGCCGCGGCTCGTGGCAGCCACATGCGCAAACACGCGCAGCAGGTGGCGGGGGCGAGTCTGTCCGACACTTGCCCCGCTCTGCCTCTGCGCGTGGGTCCGTCCAGCAACCGGCTCCCTCCTGGGCGTGGCCGCCGCCACCTGCGCCGGCGGCGGGACACCGGCCACAGCAACTGGGAACCGTGTGAGGGAAACGCAGGGGAATGGGGGAAATCGCCGCAAGCGAGCTCGTCGAGGGATGGCGAACAGTGGTGGATTGGGTGGTATGCGGTGGTGTGTTCCGATTGGCCCACAGTATGGTGGCGGCGCCTCGAGCGAGTGACCTTGGAGAGAGGCAGGACAATTGACGGGCCAGCACTCCAAAGTGATGAAAGATGGCTGAGCTCTGTCGATACCCCAGAGTTAGACTGTGGGCACATATCATAGATTTTTCAGCAGAAACACCCCAAGAGGACCGTTGGGCCACCCATTTGGCTACATCCTGACTGAGGGGTGCTGTCAACAGCCAGATCTGCCTGCTTGCCTGCTCCGCATGCGCACACAGGAGACAGATGGGAGCTTCGCGGCAAGACCCCAAGCATTTCCTGCCCATCGGGGTTTCGTCTGAGCGTTTGTGCCCCATCCGGTCCCGCCTTTGACACCCCCTTAACTCTCAACAGTTGCGCGAGGCCGCGACGAGGTCCACCGGAAAGCAATCCCAGCAATCCCGACCAGACCTGGACCAGGCTGGCGCACTCACCGTCATGAGCTCGGCGCGGGGCCCTCGCGCGAGTGGCATCGCGCGGGTCGCCAGCTGACTGCACATCACGGCGCGAAAGTCAGGCGGGCTGGTCGCCTGGCTTTCACGAGCACGCAGACCGGCCGACAAGCAGCCCACACACGACGAGTGACTGCGCGATAAAAAACCGCGCGCTCCCCATGGGCGGGACGGCCACGAGGTGGACGCCCTCATGAGCGAGCGAGGAAGAGTAGCACCTCGCTCAGTATGGGATACGTAGTGGTCTGGGCGCATGCCACTTGTGGTGGTTGCCTCTGCTTGACACTGTGCCCAACACGGAGGTAGGGCCACTCAGTTTCGTTGGTGGGACACATGCCGCCGAGCTCCGCAGCAGCAACTGACACACTGGATCACGGTCGACCCTTTTTCCAATGTTGCTTGCTGGACGGCTGTAGGCCAACACTTGGGCTGCCGCACAACATTACCCACATCCCAAGGCCATGTGGCATGTGCGAGACCGTGTGCACATGGTCCTCGGCGGATGACCCCCCTCGGGGCGATCTCCAGCAGCGCTGCCAGTGCCGGCCCTTTTTTCCACCCCCAGGCGTCGTTGACGGCCGCGCTCGGGCGACGAACGAGTGGCAGCGCCAGTGCGTCGTCCAGACGCTATGAAAACCCACAGGCACTTTTGGTGCACAGCGGCCGCGAGCCGCCCGCCGGCGCTTTGCTCGGGCCAAAGCGAGAGCACTGGGACGGCGGGCAGACCACCGGCAAGGCCAACGTGGCTGCTCGCCCGACCAGGACACGGCACCCAGTCATGGCCTCGGCCGCGCCGCCCAGCGGCGCGCGTCGACCACCGCGCCCAGCCCCCGCCGCCCTTCGCTCGCCGTTGCCGCCCGGCGGGGATCCCGTCGCAGCCGCAGAGGCCCGCGCCGCACCGCCGCTGCCCCGGGCGCACCCCACCAACCGCCGCTGCCTCGGGCGCACCCCACCAACGGCCACGGGCCGGGGCGGGTGCGCGTGTGGGGCCGCCCCCCCCCCCCCCCCCCCCCCCCCCCGCCGCCCCCCGCCCCCC
>ENA-ORXT01003293-ORXT01003293.1-marine-metagenome-genome-assembly--contig:-NODE-3293-length-18038-cov-12.225600_pt1 | contig 18038 bp, 5 predicted proteins | sample MGYA00237868_ERZ511482 | MGnify/ENA metagenome assembly ERZ511482 | reverse complement strand
GGAACTATTTTTTGTGTTTTTTAGAAGGGAAAAGAACAAGCATAATGGGGCAAGTTATTTATTTTCTTTCACTAAATAAAGTCTTTTATGTATGTTCGTACTTACATTTCGATAAAAAGAAAGTAAAAAATAAAATTGATACGTAGATGCCCCGTAATAAATGCTTTACAGGTCAATTTTTTATAAATTAAATGATTTAATTTGTAAAAAAATATTAAAAATCAATTTATTATGTATATTTTTTATTATTAATAATTTTCATCGAAACGCAAGTGCTTATCAATATAAAAATAAATCATGACAGCAATTACTACCTTATCACCGTCGAATACCGCCCATATTGCCGACCTCATTGGCAGACAACGCGATTATTTCGCCACAGGCGCAACTAAAGACGTAAAATTTCGCATTGCACAATTAAAAAAATTACGTACTGCTATCGTCGAAAACGAGCGCATTTTTTTGGATGCACTTTATAAAGACCTTCGCAAATGTGATACCGAAGGCTACTTGACAGAAATTGGTTTTGTGCTGAATGATTTGGATGATGCGATTGCAAATACCAAAAAAAGGGCAAAACGCCAACACGTTCCTACGCCATTATTTCATGCGAAGGCATCGAGCTATATCCAAGCCGAACCTTATGGAAATGTGCTCATTATTGCGCCCTGGAATTATCCGTTTCAATTGCTGCTCGCGCCACTTGTAGGTGCGATGTCTGCGGGCAATACCATCATCGCCAAACCTTCGGAATATGCACCGCACACCGCTAAGGCAATCAGCGATTTAGTGACTGATAATTTTTCGGATGAATATATCGCCATAGTCGAAGGCGGAGTACCCGAAACGCAAGCTCTTTTAGTCGAAAGATTTGACTACGTTTTCTTTACGGGCAGCACGAATGTCGGGCGTATCGTATATCAAGCAGCAGCCAAGCACCTCACACCTGTTACGCTCGAATTGGGCGGAAAAAGCCCCTGCATCGTCGATGAAAAAATACACCTCGAATACGCCGCCAAACGCATCGTATCCGGCAAGCTGATGAATGCCGGTCAAACCTGCATCGCGCCAGACTATCTGCTTGTAGATGAGAAGGTTAAAGATAAATTTGTCGCAGAAATGAAGCGGCAGATCACTAATTTTTACGGCGAAAATGCGCAGCAAAGCGAAGACTACGGACGCATCATCAATAAGAAACATTTCAAACGCCTAAAAAGTTTGATGGAAGGTGGTGGGGAAATTATTTCCGGTGGAAAAATGGACGAGACAGACCTTTATATCGAACCCACTTTGATGGATAATATCGCCAAAGATGATGCCGTGATGCAAGAGGAAATTTTTGGTCCTATTCTTCCGATTTTGACTTATTCGCGGCTCGAAGATGCCATTCAATTTGTCAAAGACCGCGAGAAACCCCTCGCCTTATATATGTTCTCCAAATCACAAAAAAACATCGACAAAGTAATGAACGAAACGAGCGCAGGCGGCGTGAGTATCAACGACACCCTAATGCACATCGCCAATCCAAATCTGCCCTTCGGCGGTGTGGGCGAAAGCGGTATCGGTTCCTATCACGGCACGGCGTCATTCGAGACTTTTTCACATAAAAAAAGTGTGCTGCATAAGTCCTTTATTATAGATGCACCTATTCGTTACGCGCCTTATGGAAAGAATGATGGTTTGTTGAGAACGATGATGAAGTATTTGAATAAGTAGGCGGGTTGCGGGTTACGAGTTGCGGGTTAGTTGAATCCGCATAGCAATTTATCCCGTATGAAAATATTTTGGAATCCGAATTTTAGCAGCTTTTTGATGTTGAAATTCGGGTTTTTTATTATGCGTAAATGAAGTTATTTTTAACGCCCCATGCAATCCAATCTGTTCTAATGGCTTCCAAATTACCCTTGTGAGTGGTTTCGTTGAGGCTAATTCCTGTAATATTTCTCAAGGCATAAGACCAATGGTCATTCGCTTGTACATATTTCTCCAAAATCAAAGGTACAGCCGATTCGCCCATATTTATAATCTTCTGATAATGAGTATTTTCTAAAATCTCTCTACCATTCGATTTAAATATAGTTTCCGCTTTCCATTGCTTATAATATTCCTCAAATTGTGCCGCCATTTCGAGTTGATGATGGATAGATTCTAATATCTTGACAGCATCCACTTGCGGTAGCATCTCTATAATATCCGAGCGTAATTTTTTAACTGTATTCATTTTTGCCGATTTTTGATATAGCAAATTTAAGGTTTTTTTGGGTGGGATTCAATTTTGAATATAGATGAACCATTAATAAACTGGGGAGACTATACGGAAACCAATGTTGTTCTTGTGACAGGTGGGCGTACGATTGCGGCGATAGGGTACGTGGCAGCGCAACATTCGGCTGCTCCAACTGCTACCACGCAAAACGCGAGCAGAACCGTTACGAGGTCCTCTCTGGTTGTTTCGTGCTTTACTACTGTATTCACCATACCAATCCTCACACCATTCCCATACATTGCCGTTCATATCATAGATATTCAATTCATTAGGAGCTTTTGTGCCAACAGGGTTTGTGCCGAAGTTCAGATGGTCTTTGCCCTTTTCATAGCTATTTTTATAATACCAAGCGACCTTATCAATATCATCACTTCCAGCATATTTATAGTCTTCGCTTTTCGTTCCTCCTTTTGCAGCAAACTCCCATTCCGCTTCAGTTGGTAGGCGAAAATTCTCACCTGTCATTTCATTGAGTTTTTGGATAAAATCTTGTGCGTCATTCCAACCTACACATTCGACAGGTCGTTTATTATTTCCTTTAAAATGACTTGGATTTTTGCCCATTACAGCCTGATATTGAACTTGTGTAATGAGATATTTTCCTATTTTGAAATCATCTAAAGTGACAGTATGAACAGGTTTTTCATTATCTCGTCCATTATTACTTCCCATTTCGAAAGTACCACCTTGTACGTGTATCATGTCGCGTAGGAGTTCTTTGATGGACATGGGGAGCATAGCGATTTTAGCAACTTTTTCTTTTCGACGAGAACGAATGTCCTTTATACTCCGCTTAACACCTCGCACAATATCCGTATACGCATCATCCTCATGCGTCCATGCGGTGACGGGCTTGCCGTCTTTGGGCAGGGCTTGGAGGTGTCCGAGTTCATCTTCCCAATCGCAAGTCCGCAGTATTATGGGAATGACAATCGCTTGTTGTTGGTCGTGTCGGGCGAGTGCTTCCTGCATTTCATCATCATAAAAATAATCGGAAGCCAGTGCGTCCATACTCACCAAGAGTAGGATAATATCCGCTTTTCGTAGATGTGTTTTGATGGTTTTATTCCACTCTGCGCCGGGTTCTATTTCGCCATCAAACCATATCGTCACATCCGCATTTCTACGGTCTAATGGTTTCAGTCCCGTGCGAAGTCGCTTGAGGTATGCCTCGTCCTTTCTCGCATACGCGATGAAAATATTGATATGTTCAGTGTTGGTGTTCATGTAGGGTGCAAAGATAGTGCGTTTATTATGTTTGGCGTAAGGAAAATGGTGTTTTTATGTTCAAAAATAAAATCTAACTTCGTACAGGCGACTTGAGTCGCCATGTTAAAAATTTTGTAAATTTTTTATTTCCAAAATTATTATAAATAATAATTGTTGCAGACATGGCGAATGAATTCGCCTGTACGAGGTCGCAGCCAGCCTGTTTAGACAGCCGGCACGAGGTGCTGATTAACAAATTTTCATTTTTTCGTAATTATTTTTTAAATCTTATGAATAAATCTAAAGTTTATTTTTAATTTTATGAAATTAAATTACACACAAATAAAATACAGCAAATATCATTTTCGCAAAATAAATCGCAACTATTTACACTAAGGGCGCGAATACCGTAATGACTGCTTTACAGGCTGACAAGGAACTCGTACAGACGACTTTAGCCGTCTCGAAGTAACGTGTAATTTACTGTTTTTTAGTTTTTTATAAATAAAAAATAAAAAACAGCGACGGCTAAAGTCAACCTGTGCGATTGAAATTACGCAATTCAAAAGGTACGTTAGTACCGACCCTGTTTGTAGCAAAATAGTCCCCAAAATCTCCAAAGGTACGTAGTACCGACACCGTTTGTACGTAATAACGGTGTCGGTACTACGTACCTTAATCGGTTGTTGCTTAGATTTTGCTACAAACGGGGTCGATGCTAACGCATCTTGACGAAATTTACCCTTGATTAATTTCAATCGCACAGGTTGACTAAAACCACATAATTCTACAAAGAACTAAAAAAAATACAAGAACCGACAACCTAAACCAGTAGAGAAAATTCATGAATTTTCTCTACCTGTTTGAAACTTAAACGCCCCCTACCTAACAATCGTCACATCCCCCTGATACACAATACTCGCGCCGTCGATAAACTCCACTTCTGCAAAATAAATAAACGCTCCGGGGTTCACGTTTTGCCCTCTGAATGTGCCGTCCCAACCCTGTTCTGGGTCATCGGTATTGAAGTTATTGCGTTCCCAGATGAGTTCGCCCCATCGGTCAAATATTTTGAACGTTTTGACGCCTACTACGCCTTGTCCGCCGTGAATGATGAAGCGGTCGTTTGCGCCGTCATTATCTGGTGAAAATATATTTGGGATAAATACATTACGATTCAAATCCACGTTTACTGTGATATTATCCGTCGCGGTACAGCCTTCCGAATTAGTGACTTGCACTTGATAAGTCATGGATTGGAAAGTATTGACCACCGGATTTGGGCAGTCGCTACAACTCAAACCGTCGCTTGGCAACCAAGTATAACTTACAGAGTCCGTACTATTCGTCTGAACAAAAAGCTCCGTGCTATCGCCCAATTGGAGCGTAATATCTGCGCCCAAATCTGCGAGCAATTCAAATTCGCTATTGATGATTATCGTGTCGATGCTGATACAACCGTTGGCATCCTGAACGCTAAGTTCGTAGCTGCCCGCTGCCAAGCCATTGAAGGACATTGTGGTCGCAAAGTTTTCGCTATCCAGTGCGTACACATAAGGCGCGACGCCGCCCGTAGCCGTGAGAACCTCGATACCCCCCGTTTCGTCTCCAAAACAAACGACATCTTGCGAATCATAAGTAATCGCCACCAAGTTCGGCTCGCTGAAATCCACGCTTTGCGTAGCTGTACAGCCATTTGCATCCGTTACGGTAACAGTATAAATTCCGGCGGTCAAACCAAAAGCAGTTTGTCCGGTATCGCCTGTACTCCACTCGTAACTATAACTCGCTGTACCGCCTTCCGGTACTGCCGTAGCTGCGCCATCATTGTAGCCGCCACAATTGGGTTCTATAAATTCCATTTCAATATCAATCCCATCCAAAGGCTCAACTACCGTGAGATTGACCGACAAAGTACAACCCGCACCATCCGTAATATCAACAGTATAAACGCCAGCCACAAGGTCGCTAATCGTCTCACCTGTCATGCCATTGCTCCAAGTGTAGGCATAATCTCCTGTACCGCCGCTTGCGGTGACGCTTGCCGTACCGTCATTTTCGCCGACACAAGAAACAGGTGTCGTAATCGCCGTTTGTGGAACTATCGGTAGCGGACTGTCGATTTCAATTTCGGCAGTCGCTTCGCAGCCGCTCGCATCTGTTACGGTGATAGCGTGTGTGCCGCTTGCGAGGGCGATTGCTGGATTCGTTGTTTCTCCATTATCCCACATAAAAATATATGGTGCAGTACCGCCTGCGATATTTGCGGTCGCTTGTCCGTCACTCGTATCGAAGCAGCTTGTTGGAACGCCCGTGAGGGTCATCTCAATGCTTGTCGGTGGCACAAGGGTCGTCGAAGCGGTCACGGTGCAAGCGTTGGCATCCGTGACGGTGACTTCGTAAGTACCAAAATCGACATCGTTTATCACATCGCCTGTGCCGATACCGTCGCTCCACGTATACACGTAAGGCGCCGTGCCGCCCGTAGCCGTAGCCGTGACTGTGCCACCGCTATTGCAGTCGGTCGCTGTGCCTGTTGCTGTTACTGTAATCGCATCTGCTGCGGTGATTTCAACGCTCGTGGCGTTGCTACAACCCGCGGCATCTGTTACCGTGACGCCGTTTGTTCCTGCTGGCAAATCATTGGCAGTGTCGCCCGTCGCTGCACTGTTTTCCCAAGTGTAGGTGTATGGTGTCGTACCATTTGAACCCGTGGCAGTGGCTATACCATTATTATCATCGATACATAAAACACCCGAAATTTCCACGACGGAAATATCTACGCCGCCTATCGTCGGAACGCTTGCATCCTCTATGGCTTCGCAACCCTGAGCATCTATGATAGTAACGGAATAATCCCCTCCGGCTAAATTATTCGCCGTAGGCGCATCCAAACCTATATCATGCGACCAATTATAAATGTATGGTGTCGTACCGCCTGTGGCGGAAACTTCGATAGAACCATCATTTGATGTGCAATTAGAACCTGTGATTTGTACTATATTTGAAATAACGGTGGGCGGTGGTGCGTCTATTGTGAATGTCTCCACGATGCTGCATCCGTCATTATCTGTAATGGTCACCGTGTAATCACCTGCGCCCAAATTCATGTTATTTGTTCCTGTAAAACCATTTGACCAAACTGCCGTGTAAGGGTTAGCACCGCCTGTCAGCAAGAGATTAATCCAACCGTCATTTGCACCAAAGCAACTGATTGGGTTGATGGTTTCATTCGTCGTAATCATTATTGTAGAACCGATTTCGACATCTGCGGTAGCCGAACATCCCAAGTCATCCGTAGCCGTAACGGTGTACATGCCGGGCGCGAGGTTTTGTGCGACAGGATTATTTTGCGGTGGAATGGTACTCCATACATAATCGTGCAAATTGACAATCGTACCGCCCGTAGCCGTAACGGAAGCCGAGCCATTTGTAGCAGCATCACAACCGGCATCTATCACAATATCCACCGTAATCACTATATCGGATGGCGAGTCTTCGATTGCTACCGAAATGGCAGTGGCGCAAGTACTCGCATCGGTGACAGTAACCGTGTAATTTCCTGACGGCAAATCAATTGCCGTTGCAGTTGTTTGTGTATTGGCATCATTCCATTGGAAAATATAAGGCGGCGTTCCGCCGGATGGCGTTACGGTGGCTGTGGCATTTGATGCTCCACAAGCGGCTACTGTCGCAGATATTGTCGCGCTCGGTCCGTTTGGATTTTCTATGAGAATATCAATAACTTCTACACAATTTCCCGCATCTGTAATGGTGACATCGTAAGCTCCTGCGGATAAATCGGTCGCAGTCGCGGTCATTTGCCCATCACTCCAAAGGTAGTCGTAAGGTGGCGTTCCACCCGTTGTGGTCGCGGTCGCGGTGCCTGTACTGCCACCGCAATCTGAAGGCGTACTCGATACGGTAGACATCGGTGCGCCGACATCTTCAATATTTACGCTGCCTGTTGCGGTACAATTATTTGCGTCCGTTACAGTGACGCTTTGAATGCCCGGACTCAAGTTTGTTGTATTGTCGGTCATGTCTCCATTATCCCAAAGGTAGGTGTACGGCGGCGTTCCGTCTGTGGTGGTGGCTGCGGCTGTGCCATTATTCGCGCCACAACTTGAAGGCGTACCCGTGACGATTACGCTCGGTCCGGCGATATTTCCAACCGTTACCGTTTCTATTACTGAACAAGTATTCGCATCCGTTACAGTGACATTATATGTTCCTGACGGTAAATTCGATGCAGTTTGGGTCGTTTGTGTATTGGTATCATTCCATTGGTAAACGTAGGGTATCGTGCCGCCGCCCGCTATCACGGTTGCCGAACCATTTGATGCGCCACATAAGGCATCTACAAAGGTCGTCACGGCTGTCGGTCCGCCCGAATCTAATATATTTACATTGTCAATGACCGAACAATTATTCGCATCCGTTACGGTGACGTTATAATTTCCTGACGGCAAATTGGTTGCGGTCGCGGTCGTTTGCATATTGGTATCATCCCATTGAAAAGTATAAGGTACTGCACCGCCTGTGGCTGCTGCGGTGGCTGTTCCATCTGCTGCGCCGCAAGTGGCATCCGTGCTTATAGTTGCCGCTATCGGTGTACCCAAATCCAATACATTTGCTTCGGCGGTCACGGCAGTTCCAATGGCATCGGTTACGGTGACGATATATATTCCTGCCGACAAACCTATTGCGCTTGGGGTGGTTTGCATATTCGTGTCATTCCATTGGAAAGTATAAGGCATTGCGCCGCCCGTAGGCATTGCGGTTGCCGAACCATTCGACTCGCCGCAAGTGGCATCTTCTGTGCTTGTAATCGTTGCGAGTGTTGAACCGGATTCATTTACGGTGACATTGGCGGTGACTGTACAGCCGTTGGCGTCTGTTACCGTTACGGTGAAATTCCCTGCGGGTAAATCTGTTGCGGTAGCGGTTATTTGCATCGCGTTATCATTCCACAAATAATCATAAGGCGGCGTACCGCCTACGGCGGTTACGGTTGCTGTTCCATCCAAACTTCCGGCGGCAGAATCTGTACTTGTAGCGGTCGCGGTCGGCACGTCCGAATCTCCTATTGTTATATTTTCTACGGTCAAACAATTATTCGCATCCGTTACGGTGACATTATAATTTCCTGACGGCAAATTGGTTGCGGTCGCGGTTGTTTGTGTATTGGTATCATCCCACTGGAAAGTGTAGGGCGTCGTGCCGCCTGTGGCGGTTGCGCTTGCTGTACCATTTGAGTTGCCGCAAGTCGCATCTGTACCTGTGACGGTTGCCGTCGGCGCGCCTGAATCGTTGACGTTTGCGGTTGCGGTTGCGGTGCACCCTGCTGCGTCTGTGACGGTGACGGTGTAGCTTCCTGCGGGCAAATTGTCGGCGGTTTCGGTCGTTTGCGCTGCTGCGTCATTCCATAAAAAGTCGTAAGGCGACATACCATCCGAAGCCGTCGCAATCGCCGAACCATCCGACGCACCACACGATGCATCTACGCCCGACGCGGTCACGTTTGGTGTGCTGACATTCTGCAAAGTGGCGGAAGCGGTCGTGCTACAATCGTTGGCATCGGTGACGGTAATCGTGTAAATTCCGCCAGGCAAATCGCTTGCGGCTGCATCTGTCAGCGCAGCATCATGCGACCATGCGTAGGTATAATCCGCCGTGCCGCCCGTCGCTGCGACGGTGATTGTCCCGTCCGTACCATTTCCTGCACAAGTCGGATTTGTACTTTGGTCGATATTCAATTCGACTGCTGTTGGTTCGGTAATTTCTGCGCTGGCGGTTTGTGAACAGCCGTTTGCATCCGTTATGATTACGATATAGTTTCCTGCGGATAAATTGCTTAAATCTTCGTCATCATCGTTGTCGCCTGTACCGTCGTTATCCCAATCGAATGTGTAAGGAATTGCGCCGTTTTCTACGGTCAAATTAATTTCACCGTCGTTTCCTCCGAAACACGAAACGCTCATCGCTTCGGTGTTCGCGGTCAATGAATTGACGGGTGCGCCAACGGTGGCGGTGGCAGTTACGGCGCAATCATTCGCATCCGTTACGGTGACGGTATAAGTTCCGGCGTCTAAGCCTGTGGCGGTTTGGGTGATTTGCCCGTTGGGGTCATCCCAGAGGAAAGTGTAAGGCATTGCGCCGCCCATCACTCCTGCGCTTGCGGTACCGTCTGCACCTGTACATGAGGCATCGGTAGCCGTGGCAAGTACGTTGGCTGCGCCTTCGTCCATGACTTCCGTATTGGCGACGACTGTGCAGCCGTTTACATCGGTGACGGTGACATTATATGTGCCTGCCACGAGGTCGGTGGCGGTGGCGGTTGTTTGTGTATTGGTATCATTCCATTCGTAGAAATAGGGTGTTGTGCCGCCTGTTGCTTCTACTGTTGCTGTACCGTTGGCAGTGCCGCATGTGGAGTTGGTCGCAGTGGCTGTGGCAGTTGGTGCATCGGAGTCGCTGACGCTTGCTGTTGCGGTGGCGGTGCAGCCGTTGGCGTCCGTTACAGTGACGGTATAGGTTCCGGCTGAAAGTGTGCTTGCAACGTCCGTTGTTTGTGCGTTCGTATCGTCCCAAAGATAGGCGTAAGGCATCGTACCGCCCATTGGTGAAGCGATTGCTGAACCATCTGCATTGCCGCAGGAAGCTGCGATTGTGGAGACCATTACTGTAGGAATTTCTACGTCAGTTAGTGTGGCTTCGGCGGTGGCGGTGCAGCCATTGGCGTCTGTGGTCGTGATGTTGTATATGCCGCCGGGGAGGTCGGTGGCGGTGGCTTGGTCGAGCGTGGTGTCGTGCGACCAAGTGTAAGTGTAATCTGCCGTGCCGCCTGTCGTGGAGACGGTAATTGTGCCGTCATTGCCGTTGCCTGTGCAAGTGGGGTCGAGGGCTTGGTCGATACCGATAACGACTTCATCGGGTTGTGTGATGCTTGCGGTGGCGGTTTGTGTGCAGCCGTTCGTGTCGGTGATGGTGACGTTATAATCTCCGGCTGGTAAATCGGTCAAATCTTCCGTGTCATCATCATCGCCTGTGCCGTCATTGTCCCAGTCGAACGTGTAGGGAGCTGTGCCGTTTTCTACGTTCAAATTAATCGTACCGTTTGTACCGCCAAAGCAATTTACATTAGTCGCTGTGGTCGTCGCGATGATGCCTTCCGTTGGGGCGGTGACGTTTGCACTTGCGGTTTGTGTGCAACCTGTCGCATCCGTTACGGTGACATTATACATGCCTTCGGCTAAATTGTTCAAATTTTGCTCGTCGTCATTATCGCCTATGCCGTCATTGTCCCAATCGAAGGTGTAGGGTACTGTTCCGTTTTCTACGACTAAATCTATTTCACCGTCATTTCCTCCGAAACAAGAAACATCTACGGGGAAAGTAATCGCGTTGATGCTTTCGGTCGGGGCGTCTATCGTTGCGGCGGAAGTTTGTGTACAACCATTCGCATCGGTTATAGTGACGCTGTATGTGCCTGCGGCTAAATCGGTCAAATCTTCTGTGTCGTCATCATCGCCTGTGCCGTCATTGTCCCAATCGAAAATGTATGGTGCTGTTCCGTTTTCTACTAATAAATCTATTTCACCGTTATTTTCTCCGAAACAAGAAATATTTGTCGTTGTATTGCTCGCGGTGATGCCTTCGGTCGGGGCGGTAATGGTTGCGGCGGAAGTTTGTGTACAACCATTCGCATCGGTTATAGTGACGCTGTATGTGCCTGCGGCTAAATCGGTCAGATCTTCTGTGTCGTCATCGTCGCCTGTGCCGTCATTGTCCCAATCGAAGGTGTATGGTGCTGTTCCGTTTTCTACTAATAAATCTATTTCACCGTTACTTTCTCCGAAACAAGAAATATTTGTCGCTGTGTTGCTCGCGGTCAATGTGTTGGTGACACCGTTGACGGTGGCGGTGGCGGTGGTGGTGCAGCCATTATCGTCGGTGACGGTGATGGTGTAATCTCCTGCGTCTAAGCCTGTTGCAATGTCGGTGGCTTGGGCGTTGGGATCGTTCCAGAGGAAAGTGTATGGCATCGTGCCGTTGGTGACTTCGGCAGTTGCTGTGCCGTCTGCGCCTTCGCATGAGGCATCGGTGGTAGTGGCGGTAATGGTCGGTGGATTGATATTTTGTAAAGTGGCGGTATTTGTTGCAGTACAACTATTCGCATCGGTTACAGTAATCGTGTATGTGCCGCCTGTGAGGTTGTCGGCGGTGGTCGTTGTCAAGGCTGGGTCGTGCGACCATGCGTAGGTGTAGTCGGCAGTACCGCCCGTCGTACTGACAGTGATGGAACCATCTTCGCCATTGCCGGTGCAAGTGGGTTCGAGAGTTTGCGTGATGGCAAGTACGACCTGCGAAGGATGCCCGACCGTAAAGAGACTTTCTACGGTACACCCGTTGGCATCGGTGACGGTGACGCTGTAATCGTCGGCAGTGAGCATGGTCGGATTGTCAGTGTCGTTGCCATTGTTCCAGTTGTAGGTGTACGGCGTTGCGCCGCCCGTTGGTGTGATGTTGATTTCACCATTATCGCCTTCAAAACAGGTCGCATCGGTAATCGTGGAAGCGATAGTTATATCTTCAGTTGGTGCGGTGATGGTTGCGGTGGATGTTTGGGTACAACCATTGGCATCGGTGACGGTGACGTTGTATGTGCCTTCGGCTAAATTGGTCAAATCTTCGGTATCGTCATCGTCACCTGTTCCGTCATTATCCCAATCAAAAATGTAAGGTTCTACGCCATTCGTTATCGTTAGGTCGATTTCGCCATCGTTTCCTCCGAAACAAGAAACATTTGTCGGTTCATTCGTCAGGGTAATACTTTCGGTTGGGGCGGTGATTTCGGCGGTGGCTGTTTGTGTACAGCCATTCGCGTCTGTGACGGTGACGTTGTAGGTGCCTTCGGCTAAATCGGTCAAATTTTGGTCGTCGTCATTATCGCCTGTCCCGTCATTGTCCCAATCGAAAACGTAGGGTGTTGCGCCGTTTGTTATGGTTAAAATTATTTCGCCATTTGTTTCGCCCAGACAAGTGATATTTGTCGGGGTGCTATCCACGATAATGTCTTCGGTCGGTGCGATGATGGTGGCACTCGAAGCGGCGGTACAGCCATTGGCATCGGTGATGGTGACGCCGTAAGTTCCTTCGGCTAAATCGGTCAAATCTTCGGTATCGTCATTGTCGCCTGTGCCGTCATTATCCCAATCGAAAGTGTAGGGTTCGACGCCGTTTATTATGGTCAAATCTATTGTGCCATTTGTGCCACCAAAGCAGGTGATGTTTGTGGGAACGCTGTTGGCTTCGATGTCTTGGGTCGGGGCGGTGATTTCTGCGGTAGATGTTTCGGTACAGCCATTGGCATCGGTTATAGTGACGTTGTAAATTCCTGCGGCTAAAGCTGTCAAGTCTTCGGTATCGTCTGTGTCGCCTGTGCCGTCGTTGTCCCAATCGAAGGTGTAGGGTTCAGTTCCATTTTCTACGGTTAAATCTATTTGTCCGTTTTCAGTACCGAAACATAAAATATTTGTCGGCGTACTAGTCGCGGTCAATACTTCGGTGGGTTCATTTATTTGAGTGGATGCCGTGACGGTGCATGAGTTGGCATCGGTTACGGTGACGGTGTATGTGCCAGCTGTGATTCCGCTTAGGTTTTGGGTGTCATCATTGTCACCGATACCGTCATTATCCCAATCGAAAGTAAATGGCATTGCGCCGCCTGTGAGTGTGAGGTTTATTTCGCCGGAGGCGTCACCCATACATAAAACATCGGTGGAATCGAGGGCGATAGTGAGGAGATTTGGGGCGGTGAGGTCAATGGATGCGGTGGCAGTACAACTATTGTCGTCGGTAACGGTGACGGTGTAAATACCACTAACCAAATCCGTGATAATGTCGGTGTTTTCGCCTGTACTCCATTCGTAAGTGAGCGAACCTGTACCGCCGGAAGTGTTGGCATCAATGAAGCCGGTCGGGTCGTCGGGGCAAGCCGGGGCGAGGAAATCTTGTATCTGAATATCGACGAGGGGCGGGTCGATGGTTTCGTAGCAGAAGTTGGCTTCGCAACTATTGGCATCGGTCATGGTGACGCAATACATGATGCCGGAAGTGAGGTTGGTTTGTGTTGCGCCGTTGGGGAGTCCGTTGTCCCAAACAAAATTGAAGGGTTCTGTACCGCCGTTGACGCCGAGTTCGAGTGTGCCGTCGGCTGCGTCTGTGCAGCTAATCGCGGTGTTGTTTTGTACGACGATAACGGGGGCATTGCCGGGAGCAACGGTGACCATTTCGGTATCCATGCAGCCCGTGACTTGGTCGGTGACGGTGACGGTGTACATGCCAAAATCGAGGTTGGGTGCGGTCGCGGCATTGAGCGTGTTGTCGTGCGACCATGCGTAAGCGAAGTTGCCCGAACCATTGGAAACCGTAACGCTCGCCGTGCCATCGTCGCCGCATATTGCATCGGTAGAAGTGGTCGTGAGGTCAGGGTTTTCGTTGACGGTGACGGTGTGTTCTATCGTTTTGGGGCAGGCGTTTCTTTCGTTGGTAATCGTGGCGATGTAGGTGGTGGTGGTCGTGGGGAATACGTCTATTTGTGTGGAGGAAATCGTGCTGAGGCTGCCTGTCGGTGTCCATGTAATAATGGCATCGGGGTCGGTGGCTGTGAGGGTGAGGGTCGTGCGTTCTCCTTCGCATAAGGTATTTTCGCCTGTAATCGGTCCGGCTGGAATTTCATCTACCCAAAGGTAAATTTTACGTGTCGGAGAGTCGCCACAGCAATCTGTGGTGACAAAAAGGTCTATTTCAAAGGGCGTGCTGCCACTTGGTGTGTTGAATGTTTCGAAGTCGATATTTGCCGTCGTGAGGTCGGGGTTGGGGATAGCGCCGTTGAAGTTCCAATGGTATTCATCGGCAAGTATATCTGTGCTAAATGAGGCGGATTCGCCCACGCAGAGTTGGAAGGTATCAACACCGACCATCGGCGCACCTGTGAGGATGTCCGGGTTTGCCTGACCATCGAGCGCGATGTTGTGGAAGCCCACGTAAGTCTGCGTGCCGTTGGTGACATCGTAACGCCCCGTGTTGCTGAATGCTGCCGTGGTACTCATGCCCGATATGGGGTTTGGTCCGCTGGCGAGGGTGTTTGGCGCGAAGCTCCATGGAGCATTATCTCCATCAAAACCAACATCAAGATTGGTGCAGTTGATATTGGCAGAGGTGATTGTGGGTTGGGCTTCGAGGTCGAAGTTGGTGGTTTGGTTGTTGAGTGGTTCGCCAAAGTCGAAGTAAATGTCGTGGGACTCGCCGGGTGCGCCGTTTCCGCCGTTTCCGCCTTGTCCACCGTTTCCGCCATCGCCGCCTATGGATTCATTACTATTGCATAGTGTAAATCCAGCACCGTCATCTAATCCCATTCCACCGCTTCCACCGCTTCCACTACTTCCACCGCTTCCACCACTTCCACCTTGTCCTATATTTCCAGCTTGTATAAATGCTGCGTCAATATTTCCATTTATTCCATTTGCTGTAATGAAAATTCCAACAGAATTTCCACCACCGTAGCCACCTGTACCACCGCTACCGCCTGTACCACCACCGCCACCGCCACCGCCACCGCCGCCTCTGCTAGCGGCTGAACCAGCTACTCCACCGCCGCCGCCGCCGCCACCGGCAATAATACCATCTTCTCCGTTCTCACCAACAGAACCGGGAATAAGAAAACCTGATAGGACATTCGGTAATACTCCATCTGCTCCGTTTGCTCCTGCGGTGCCATTTGCCCCGTCATTTCCCGGATCCCCACAATCAGGTGTGTTAGATGCACATTTGCATATCCGAAAACCAAAGAAGCTATCGCCCAATGCTCCTCCTTGACCTCCTGTTGCACCACCATCGCCCCCTGATTGTCCAGGGTTACCAACAGTAGCAGGTCCAGTTTCACCACCAAGTCCCCCATCTCCGCCGTTTCCACCGCCTAAGCCACCTGTCTGCGGGTTACCATCGTCTTCTGGATTTCCACCATTTTCACCGTTAATTCCTGCTATACCATCTATCCCATCTGCCCCATCCGAAGCATTTCCCGGCAAGACTTGACAACGTATAATATCGTACTCGGAGCAGTTTAAAAGATGTATACCGTAAGTGGAAATACCTTCTTGGTTACTGATTAGAGCATTTGCCGTAGTAATGGTGAGGTCTTGTAAACGGAAGCCTACGGCATTGCTTGCTTGTAGCGCGACGAGGCGTCTTGCATCGGGTAGTCCTTGAGGGTTGAGTATTGTGCGATGAATGGTGGTCGCTCCTGCGGTACTTGATTTTTCCCACGTAGTGGCATCAAAACCACCTTCTAATGTAAGATAACTTGACAGTTGTAAGGGTGCGTCGATATTATAGGTTCCTGCCGCCATTTTAATGACGGTATTATTACACATCGCCATGTCCATTGCATTGTCGATATTCGTGGGGTCGTCTTGCGAGCCATCGCCTGTATCGTCTGCATCTTGGGTGACATATATATTGGTACAAACAGCGGTTTCGACAGCGCCGACATTGAGGATTGAAGTGGCGGTATTGGTACAGCCATTGGCATCGGTGACAATTGCCGTAAAAATGGTACTTTCGTCAATTTCAGGTGTTGTAAAGGGGCTTCCTGTGCCGACTTCTTCGCCGCCTTCATCGTACCAAACTACGTCCGCATCAGGCGGTACACCAGCAAAAAATAAGCCGTTGGCACCGGGGCAGCCGGTGACTTCATTTGGAAAAATCAAAATGGAAGGAGGGCTGAGGACGCTTACCGTGACCTCGTTGGTCGCTTCGCAGCCGTCGGTGAATAGCGTGGTGACGGTGTAGACGGTCGTAGAAGTCGGTGTCGCCTCGGTTGTTGCTGCATTGGGGTTGGAAAGTCCGGTCGTTGGTGACCATGAATAGCTGTCGATATTGGTCGCGGCAGAGGTCGCGGTGAGGGTGGTGGATTCGCCAGCGCAGATAGATGCGTCCATTCCTACATCGACGGGTTCGTTTGGATTGTCTACAATTTCGACGGTGTAGGTGTAAGTATTTGTTCCTAAAAGGGGGCAGGCATCATCGGCAACTTGTACGGTAAATGAATGTGTCCCCAAATCATCGAGTGTTGGTGTCCAGCAGAACGTACCGACGGGTTCGGCGGTATTATTCACTGTAAATGTGGCATTGGGAATGGCTGCGTTCCACTCCATGGTAATGATGTCGTCGCCATCATCGTCACAGGCTTGTATGTCGAAACAAAATTCGCGGTTGGCACCTGCACAGGCAGCGATTTCAAAGACTGCACCACCGTCATTGCACAAGCCATTGATGTCGGTAGCGGCAGGGAGGGTGTTGACGCAGTTGATGATGGTAAATTGAATGTCGCGGACGACGGTTCCAATGAGGACGTCGTTACGGTATTCGTCTACTTGCACGCAGAGTACACCGACTTGTATAGCATCGGGCGTGAAGCTAATCGCTCCGGTTTCGGGGTCAATGCTAACGCCACTGACGGTGGAAAGTGGTGTAGTTCCACTAAATCCAAGTTCGTAGTTCACCTCTTCGCCACCTGCACGTTGGCAATTGACGAGGCTAAATACAAGGCTATCTCCATCGGCATCGGTCGCACCGTGGTTGTAAAATACTTCTTGGGCTACACAAGTAAAAGGCGTAGGCGCATTGAGAAATACGGGTGAGTTATTGCAATCGGGAACGGTATTGTCGAGGTTGGCGGTGACATAAAATTCCTGCGTATCTGAAATGGTGAGGGTAGTAATGGCGAGGTTGCGACAGCAGAGTTCCCAGGCGAGTTGCCAGTCGTTGCCACCGGGGGCGCATTCGGGTAAGGTAATCAAGCCAGTGTAGGTGTATTGTTCGACACCGTACATACCGCCGGGTCCTTCGCAAATATCCTGTTCGCCGGGGCAAAGGGGCGTGATGACTTCGGGGTCACCCAATTGGTTGAGCCAAAAAATAAGATCGGACCCACAAGAAGTAGAAACCGCCGTAATGGGATAGTCCGGTTCCGGCGCAATCCCATTACAGTCACGGAAAAATTGGAGCTGAATCCTATATTCATTGGGACCAACGCACTCGTAAGTGAGGTCTGCACCCATGCCGTGGGTAGCGTTTGCCTGATTGTTGATGCCGATAGTCGCGATGAGTAGAATCGCCATTCTTAGAATGTATTTCATAGCTGTACAATTTTTTTTATTTCGTTTGTTTTTGGGTAATTGGGTATATTTTGCTTCGCAAAATATTTTACCCGTCCTAATTACCCAGTCAACCAGTTCCCTAATTACCTAATTAACGAATCAACATAGTCCCCCCGTTTGACAATTTAAATAAATTTGCCATTCGGTGCGTGTCTCGTAAAGTGTAGGATTTAAACCTCAGCCCTTGGCTGGGCATTGGGCAATTAGGATATTGGGTGATTTTAGTATATTTTGCTTCGCAAAATATTTTTACCAGCCAACTAAGTACACTGTTTCACAAATTTATTTACTTTTTTGAGTATTTCTTTTAAAATGACTCTTCACCAAAAAATCCT
>ENA-ORXT01003292-ORXT01003292.1-marine-metagenome-genome-assembly--contig:-NODE-3292-length-18039-cov-3.904966_pt1 | contig 18039 bp, 15 predicted proteins | sample MGYA00237868_ERZ511482 | MGnify/ENA metagenome assembly ERZ511482 | reverse complement strand
AGCCATTCAAGTTTTAGCATTTTCTAGTTTTTCTGCAAATTCAGACTTTTTTTGTCACATTTTCAAGTTTTTTACTTTTTTTTTATGTCGCTGTTCTTACAAGGATTGACGCATAGCCTTTTCGTGTACTAGTAAAATTGACTTTTTGTCAATCTATAAAAGTAGTAAAGTCAAACTTAGGAACGGCAAGAAAATAACTTTACATTTTATACTACTCAAACCCTTACAGGGATTGGGTTTTTAAAAATAAAATGTTCATTTTATTTTTCCTTCGTTCCTTACGGTATAAGCTCTTCAATAAATTCTTAGAATAAAAAACAATAACAATACAATTACAATTACAATTACAATTACAAAATTAAGTAGATAATATTAAATAATCGACACTTTCTATTCTATATTCTATATAATATCAGCTATAGAGCCTATAAAATATAGGGTTAAGATCAATTTTAATTTGCTTTTAAAAGTGTCGATTATTTAAGCACACCTACTTATCTAGACTCATTAAAAGCATTTAAAACTTCATATACTCTAGGGAATATAAAAAATTGACGCTTTACTTGATCCTCTATTTTAAGCTTTCTAGATAAAAAATCTAACCTTCTTACTTCTAAATCTAGGGTATCTTTATCCGTACTATAGGATTGCTCAAAGTCATTACGATTTATTTTAAATGGCTCGACATAACTATAAAGATCGTAATCTTTTAATTGATCAGAAATATTTGTTAATTTATAATTCAGATATTGCAATTCAAATTGACAGGTCTTTTCAATATAAGAAATTGTCTCTTTATCCAAAAACTTAGTAAATTTATTTACGGCATCCTTATTAATAACCGATGTATTTTGAAAAGAACTATTTGAACTCCATTCTTTGCCAAATTGGTCTTTTATGATTATTGAATCACTATCAAAATGGTTTTCAATATTTAAGAAATGCATACATTTGGTCATTGTATCAGAAAAATTCAATACCAAATCCTCATATCTAATTAGGGTATAATATGGGTGGTTTTGACATTGAATTGCAAATGCCACTGATTTTCTCCATCCTCGAATAGAATAAAGCACTGGTCGCTTACCACCAGTAAAATACTCTCCTTTTCCGAAATTAAGAGATACAATAAGGTCTCTAGGATCTCGAATTACATGAATAACTTTAATATTATTATTTAAAAAATAAGGAATATATTCTTCTGCTAATATTTCCTTACTACCAATCACTTTTGTAGATGAATCTTCAAATAAATCAATATAGGCTTTAGTCAAGCTAAAATAGATATGTCTTAATTCTCCTCCATAAATTTTATTATAATTTTTTTTGAGCTGTGGACTCCAGTTTCCAAAATATCCTTCCATATCAAAAAGTAGGTTTTCAACTTCTTTACTAGAAAGTTTAGTATCTTTCAGATATGTACAAAATTCTTGGTTGGTGTAATCTTTTTCACCAAATAAATCACTTAATGGATACCTCCTGGAAATTCCAAGTTTTTTATAGAATTTATTTTTTAATTCAAAATAAAGATAAGGAAAAGGCTGAGATGCAATCTTAATATTAGGATTATTACTCAAAATTTTTTCTGTTAAAGTAGTTCCTGACCTATATTGCCCAGTTATAAAGACTCTATCCATTATTATATGTTTTCATTATATTTTCGGTTGTTTCTCCTCTTTTTTCTAGGCTAGTATTATTAAGTTTATTAATTGAAATAATAGGAACTTGTGCTTTTATAAAGGGAGGTTTGTACACATTTGTATAAGCTCCAATATTTTCAAACACTATATAGTCTCCTTTTTCAATATCACCAATATAATCTTCAAACATAACATCTTTTTCCATACAGGTATATCCTGTAATATAGTAGGGCATTTCGCAGATTTTTCTATTTTTCCGCTTTTTCACGACATAGCAAGGCAAGTTTTTAGTATTTAAAGTTGGCTTAATATTATGTATACTACCATTCGTTAAAGCGATTTTTCTACCTGCAATTTCTTTTACGTCATAAACCTGACAGACAAAAATCATACAATCTGCTGTTAAAGCTGTCCCTGGTTCTACAATAAGTTCTAGAGATTGATTCCCAAATTCTTTTATCATTGTTTTTCCTAATGCTTCAGTATATTCTTCTATAGCTGGAACTGAGCATTCAAATTGCTCTTTCAACATTTGTGGCATCCTACTAAAAAAACCTCCACCAAAATTTAAATATTTTAGATTTTGCTCTAAAAAATGTTTTTTATAAATCTGTATTAATTTTTCTGCTCTTTCTTTAAAAGCGGCTACACTTCTTTTTCCTGTAGAAAAATGGCAGTGGAATCCTTGAATATTTAGATTTGAACACGAAATAAGAATATTTTTGATGTGTGTTATATTTTCAAGTGTATAATCAAAGCCGAATCTAGAAAAGTGAGCATCTTGCATGGAAAAGTTAAATCTAATAGTCACATTGATATCTTTATGCGGATTTTCTAAACAAAATTCCTTAACATATTCTAAGATATACATTGAATCAATCTGAAGTAGGCTTCCATTATTGAGTACCTCATAAATAAAATCTTTCGTATGTATTGGGCCATTAACAATAATTCTATTTCCATCTATTTGATAATAATCATAAGCTAACTCATATTCCATACTAGAAACAACTTCTGCATATCCCCCCCATTTTTGAACCAATTTACATAAACAAGGCAGGTAGTTAGTCTTATATGAATATCCTATTTGAATATTTTGATAGTACTTTTGTCCTGCTTTTTTGAATGAAAAATAATTTTCTTCAAATACATCTGTATAAAGAAGATAAAAAGCGTCTGCTTGATACTTTTTATTTATAGCCTCTATAAGCTCTAATTTTAATTCAGTTCTACCCATTTATAGTTTTCTACTTTATTAAAAAGTTCAATTAATTGATTTTGAGTTTCTGCGTTAAATATCAAATAACCTAGTTGACAAGCCCCTCTTGTAAACTTTTCTACTTTATCTCCTTTTGCAACAGAAGCAAACTTATTGACTATGAATTCTTCTAGGTAAGAGTTTTGAATATTATCAAAGATATTTCTAGCTAATATTCCTGATTCCACGCTATGCAAGATATAAGCAGCAACTGGTTTTTGCTCATAGGATATTATTTCGTCTAAAGAATTCCCAAGTGCTAACTCAATAATTGCCTTAATAGTATCTGTTCCAGTATGATTTTTCATTAACATAGGTAGACAATTACCGCCTAATCTTCCTCCTAGTTCGATAATATGAGGAGCTCCATTTTGAATCATTATATCAAAATTTAATGGTCCATTCTTTAACTCCAACTTATTTATAACAGATTGCAACAAAGTTTTAATGGCTTTTGAAGTCGTATCATGGATATCACAAGGCAATAAGTGACCATATGGGACAAATTTTGAATTTACATACTTTTTAGTGATAGCCATCAAATGTATTTTCCCTTCTACTATTAAAACCTCTCCTCCTACTTCTCGTCCTTCTATAAATTCTTCGAGAATGACACTCTTTTCTATGATAGATGCTTCTTTTACAATAGGAAAAAAGTTGACCAATTCTTCTTTAGTATATATCTTATATACCCCTACACTTCCCGATGCAGTAGATGGTTTAATTATAGCTGGTTTTTTCAACCCTTCAAATACTTCAATAGCCTCCCCAAGAGTAGTTGCAACACCAAATTTTATACTATTCAAACCATTAGTATTTAAAAAACTTCTTAGTCTGTATTTGTTCGCAATTATAGAGGCAGTTTCATAACCGTAGCCAATCAAGCCTAATTTTTCAGCAATATAGGCAACAGAGGGAGCTGCTATCTCTGAAGCAATAGTTGTAATCCCATCAATCTTTTCCTTAATAGCAATTTTCAATAATTCTTCCTTATTTATAGTGCTACAAACATAACCTACATCAGCTTCTTTAAGTCCAATATCGCTTTCCTTATAACTTGCACAGATAACTTTATGACCTAATTCTTGTGCTTTTTTTATTGCAGGCAATTGGAAGGCCCCTGCACCTAAAATCATTATCTTTTTCTGTATCATTTTTCTCCTAATTTTTAGTCGCCACCACTACAATACTTGAACCAATATTAATTATTTCGCAATTATCTATTTTTCTAATTTCTTTGTTAGCAAAACTATTTAAGCATTTAGCAATTAAGCCAGACTTCTCTGAATGCTCTTGTTTGGATTGTTGATATTTATCTTTTGAGTTAATATTTATTAAGCTAGGAAGTGTTCTCTTAATAAAAATAGGAAGTGGAAGCATGGAGAAGAAATAGGTAGAATAGTTTATTTTAAAATTTGCTGCTTGAAGAGTGTCCTTTATACTTTTAAGGGTATATCGCCTAAAGTGACCTGCTCTGGTGTCATTCTCTGACCATAAAAATTTAAGCGCAGGTATAGTTATGAATAATCTACCATTAGGTAGTAAAATCTCATTTACTTTATTTAGAAATTTTATATCATCTTCAATATGCTCAATAACATCAAACAGCCCTATGTTTGGAACGGTTTCTTTTACAAATTTTACATCTTCCAAAGTGGAACATATCACATTTTCTAACCCTCTTTTCTTTGCATTTAAAGCACCTTGTTGACCTGGTTCAAGTAATATTGTATTAATTCCATTGTTTTGAAGGAAAGAGCTTACATATCCATTGCCTCCTCCTATATCTATGAATACATTACCTTCTATGTATTTTTTTATTACTGCTAGAATGACTTTGTTCCGATGTTCGAACCAAAAACTATTATCTTCTATCTCAAAACATCTGTTATTGCCATCAACTGGATAGGATATATCTATATTTTGTTGAGTAGTATATATACCTATTTCGTTTAGTTCTAAATTTTTAGTATAATTATTTATCAAGACGGTATAATTTTATTTAGATTGAATACTAATATTCCTAAAATGATGAATAACATACCTAAAATTCTCATATTAGATAATTCTTCTTTTAAATAAAGTTTAGACAATAGAGGTAATAGTAAATATGTCATAGGTAAAATAAATACCAATTCTTTTAACTCAAGCTTTTGTAGTGCAAACAAACTTAAAAGAGTTACAATCAAAAATAAACTAAAACCTGTTAAGCTATATTTGTTTAAATATAAACTAAGTAAAGATTTTTTTTTAACACCATAATTCGCTCCTTTTTTTAAGAACAGTTGAGCAAAAACAGTAATAATAACAGCGAAACCAATAGCCAAGTAATGTTTAAACATCTCTATTTATTGTGACTTAATCCTGTTATAGCTACCCCAATCATTATCATGAACACCCCTATTATATTGAAAATACTAATTTCTTCTTTAAAATAATAATGACTTACAAAAAGTAGAATTGCAAAGGAAGAACTTCTTAATAAGAAAGCAAAATTTAAATCAAAATCCTTTAATACTAATTGCCATACAATACTTCTCAGAAAGTAAAAAAAAATGCTTAATATGTATAGTTCATTAGTAAGGATATTAACTAAATTGAAGGATTTTAAGCTCATTGCTGCCGACTTAAATAATATATTTGTAGCAACTTGTAGAAGAATAGTAATAATTATAAAAAAAAAACCAAAGTTAATCTGGATTTTTTTCCATTTTATTCTTAATGACATAAGAAGGTCGTTTTTCTGTAAGATGAATTATTCGGATAAAATATTCTCCAAAAACACCTAGAGAAAATAATATCAGCCCACTTGTTATAAGATTTAAAATAATTAAAGAGGTCCAACCTTGAATAATAGTTCTAGCAGTAAAATACCTAATAAGATAATACATAGATAAGACAAAACCAATAATAGAGAACATTATTCCCGTGTAAGAAACAACTTTTAAAAGAAAAGATGAGTTATTAAATAAAAGGTTAAAAAACTGCTGGCTCATTTTTTTTAATGTAAATCCAGTTTTCCCATGCTTTCTTTTTCTATGTTCAATTTCGATATTTATAATATCTCTTGTTACATAAAATAGCAGTCCACTAATAAAAGGGCTTGTAACATTCATCCGGTTAATACTTACAATTACTGATTGTTTAATCATTTTATAAGAGCTATTTCGAATATGTCTCGGTTTTCCTATAAGTTTGTAGTCAAACCATCCTTTTATGTCGCTGGTTATTCTTTTAAAGAAGTTATGTTTTTTATTTTTAAAACTAGCTATTACTACATCATGTTCTTTTTGCTTGAGAAATTCAGGAATATATTCTGGATCATGTTGTAAATCATCATCCATCATTATAATATATTCACCTTTACATTGAGTAAAACCGCACATTAAGGCAGCTGGCCTTCCAAAATTTCTTCTTAACTCAAAACATCTTACTATATCTTTATGGTTGTCAAACAATTCCATAAGCATAGAGTGAGTTTTGGGGTTAGGAGATCCATCATTTATAAATACTATCTCATAAGACATTAAAATATTTTGGAAAACTTCGTTAATTCTAACAACTAATTCTCTTAAGCTTAGATCACTATTATAAACTGGTATCAGTATAGAAATATCGACTTTATGCATCTAATAGAGTTTTCTAGATATAACCTGATTAATTATTTCTATACGTTTTTTTCGTTTAATGCTCATACCCACTTCTTTTTTGTCTTTTATTGTTACCTCGTCATTACAATCTATGAGCTGTAACTCTTTATCAGTAACTAGCTCATGAGGGTCATATTCTAATTTATATTGAAAAAACTCCATTAATTTTCTTGAATGTTGCTCTATATATTTAACTTCAAATGGCTTGAGTTCTATCTTAAATTTATTGAAATTATTAATCATTAGAGGTTTATTTAAATTTTGCCATTCTTGCCATTTATCAGCGTTTAACCTAGCAATATCACTAGAATAAAAGTTTAACATATTTGGTGAATAATCCACTCCTAAAAATTCACATACTTTGTTTAGCTGTTTTTGTACATCATTGATCAAGTCTTCATACTTTATGTATATAATTTTGTCACTCTCTTTTAAAAAACCATAATTTTTTATGAATTCTGTCTGGTCTCTCAACCATATTTCTAAACCACTTTTTAATCCTACTGGTATATTTTTTGCCTTTCGAAAGGACAAACATACATCCCTAGGATCACGGACTAGATATACATACTTACTTTCAGGAAAATTGCTTAATAAGTAAGGTAAAAACTGAAACACTCTATTTTCTTTAACAAAAACGTAATCCTTACCTTGCGATTGGGATTCCTTTGTATAAACATATTCTATAATTCTCTTCGTGGTCCTAGGAATTAAATTCAATAATTCCTCAAGTTCAAAAGAAACGTGTAAATCCCCTAATAGATATTGAAGATAATTATAAATATCTAGAATGAATACCTGCCAATTTTTATCATCTGAAAAATCGCTATAATTAAGATAGTTTTGCGCTATTAACCTAATCATGTGCGTTGGAGCAGGTCCACAAAATTCAGGGTGACTATCAAATAATTTTGTAATCAAATTGCTCCCTGATCGTTCCGAGGACATTAAAAATACATATTTCAACTTTAGATGTTTTTATTAACGAAAGGAATTAGAGAAAAAAGATAAATAATCGCGCACAAGAAGAAGTCAGTAGCAAATTAAAAATGAAACTTTTGATACGCTTAAACTACCTTTTTACGCATATCATTCTATATATACTATAGGGAATCCTTATATGGTTTGTTATTAATTCACCATCTATCTCATCAAATACTTTACTAGCAACTTCTAAATAACCTGAAGGTGTTTTTATATTTTGTCCCCTATCCAAGGAAACTAAAAACCGAGACAAAAAGCCTTGTTTACTATAAAAAACACTATCAACAGTAATCAAAAACCCACCAGGTTTTAAATAATTATAGCAATGCTTCAAAAGTGTTTTACAATCACTATCAGCTAAGTGGTGCATTAACCCGTGAGCATTAATAGCATCAAAAGAATTTTCCCATTCTTGATGATATACCTCGCCTACACTCTCAAGAAAAAATTTCGCTTTAGGATAAATACTATACTGTTCTTGACAATATTTGATATATTTCTCCTCCATATCAAGCCCAACATAATCGACAGATTTTGGTAGATATTGCAGCATTTCACCAGTACCGCAACCAATATCTAGCACACTCTTAATATGTGGCTTACAAAATAATTCGTTATAATATTTCGCCTTATAATTATTCCCGCCAAATAATATTCTTTTGAAGTTATATATTTGTGGAAACTCAAGAATTTGTCTTATCCCAAAGTCTATGTGTGTTTTTCCTTTCATAAAAAAAATTGGACTCAAAGTAATTTGGGTAGAGATTTACCTAGCCAAATCACAGTGTAAATTGATTATTTGAATCTAGCAGCGATTGATTAATTAGGTCATATAAAATTCATCAAAACCGTTCCTGTATCACACCCAATATCTGTGGTGATGTGGCTCAGATTAAGTCAGAAAGCAAAAGAGCTTAAAGAATCAATAGACCAGCTATCTCTAGGGTAATTAATCCAACAAACTTAAAGAACAAAGTAAAACAGATTTCATTGGTGGGCTTTTATCAATTTTTAATTGCCCAAAAGTCAGTATAAAACGTTTTTTCATTAATATATTTATCAAAATTCTCTTCTTTTTCCAATCCAAAAACAGTTACTTCAAAACCTAGTTCTTTTAACAATAGAATGTAATCATTAGGATTCACTCCCGCTTTGTTTAAAGAATAAGGACTAAATTCTCCGAATATACCTATTTTTTCTGAATGTCTAATCATTTTTTCCATTCCTTTAACAGCATAATAGTCGTAGCCTTGAATGTCCAATTTAATAAAATCTATCGAGTGATTTTTATCGGCTAGCAAATCATCAATGGCTAGCATCTCTATTTCTATTGTTTCCCGATTCTCTCCGCTATCATAGGTTTGGTGATCTACATTCAATTCTTTTGAAGTATATAATTTCACTTTCTTACTTGCTTCGCCAACTGCTTTATTGATAGGAATTACATTTTTGTTATTTTTTATTGTTGCTTCAAGGTATTTAAAATTTTTAGTATCAGGTTCAAAAGCATAGACCAGCCCCGAATTGCCTACTATTTCAGAAAAATACTGTGTGTAATAGCCTATATTTGCTCCAATATCTAAGACGTTCATACCGCTGGTTAAATATTTAGCAATTAGCTTCTTTTTTTTTCTATCGCTTAAATTTTTATATAAAAAATAACATTTTTTATATAAAGGATAAGAAAAAATATATAAATAATTAAATATGAGATGAAAAAGATGATACATTTTGACAATACTTTATTCTATTATTTCTGAAATATAGCCTTTATATACCCGTCCTTTGCTAGTTACTACTTTTCCTACAGAGGTAGCACAAACTTTTGCAATGCTTCCTACACGATAGTTTGTTAAATCATCTGTTACCAGATAAATTCTTTCATCTAAATTCATTGGGTATATATGATGAATAACTTTACCTTTAGGTAAGGTATAGAAATAAGACTCTTTAACCTTTTTATTTGGACGTGAAGGGTGATCTTTTTTAAATAAATCAATATTTACATAATTTAAGTCATGATGATAGTCATCATCCAAAACCATATAATTATTATCCATTCTAAAGAATACAGTATTACCTTGTTGACAAGGCCTGATATTTTTAAGAAATGATAATTTGTCTTTATTTGCAATAATATTAACCACAGGCATTAATCCGACAATAAAAATTACTAATCCTAAAAATAGCAATACATTAAAAATATTTAATTTTTCATCTTCGGTGTCAGGGTTTTTCTTTATTAAAATACCAATTATTAATATAGGAATTAGGGTGATAAATATTTTTGAAGCAGCTAAAGTTCTATATTGTCCAAAGATAAAAGGATCGGACAATATATATCCAGCCAATAAAGCACTAACAAGAAATATTATTTTATATTTTTTCTTATATACTAATAATGGAATCAATAAAATAGAAATAAAAAATAAAAAATTCGTTCCTTTTTTTATTATTAGAGGTAAACCACGTACTACTTCATTCAACATATTTAAATTAAATATGTTTTTATAAATATTATTTAAGATAAAACTTGTAATTAATAAGGGTTCTTTTCTAATATTATCAATAGCAATTTCGTAATATCGGTTAAATCGTTGTGAAGGTTTTAAATGTAATAATTTGGGATTATCTGTTAAGGCTGTACTCCAACGACTAGGGGGTAAACCTTTGCTCATTGCATATAAAACCATCGAAAAATTCCCTTGAACAGTAACAGTAGCATCTGGATTACTTAATTTATTTAGAGATGGTATAATCAAACTAACAGATACAAAAATAGTTACTAAACCAACCACCAATTTTAATCTGTTCTTCCATAAAACGTCTATTGTTGCCCCAAAATACAATATCAAAAAGGGAACAATAAAAATTGTACCCGCTCTGATTTGAAATGCAATGGAGAGAAAGAAAATACATAAAACCGCATACAGGTTTCTTTTAAAAAAAGAAACTGATGTTAAATATCCAAGAAGCCCTGTCGCTGATAATAAAGAAATACTATATCCTAAATTCTCCCCCGAATATAATCCTGAATAAACTCTGTACTGATAGATACAAATATAGATTATTAAAACGCCTAGTAATGGAGTAAAAACCGTTTTAATAAATCGATATAAAGTAAAAATACCAAAAGATGCTATCCAACTTAGCATCACTAATGTTATCTTTAAATTCTTATTTGCTAATTGTAATAAACTGCTCAAACTATAAATAATAGCACTCCTAATAGATAATCCCCATTCATTTAAAGTTCCTGATTCTATTAATTTTAAGGAGTTGATAAAATATCCACTAGCATCACTATGCGGTAGATACCCCCCTACTGTATAAAGTCCTACATGAGGGTTTAAACCTTCGAAACTCATCCATTTAAAACTTAAAAAACTATAGCTTATAGCAATAATAAAGATAAAAACGAATCCATCTAGTATTCTGTGGTAGGTCTTGTTATTAAAGAATTCAAAAAAAATCCCTAAATAATTCAATACAAGGATCAACACCCCACCTATGCTTAAGTACAGGGAAATTACGGATAAAGGTATATATATATTGTACTCAAACAACAAGACTTGCAAGCAAATGCTTATCAATATTAAGAGCAATCCATATATAATGGGTTTGTAATCATTTAATAACATAAATCTAGTATCTAAATTTATACTTCATTAAAGCCGCCATACTCATCTTTAACATAATCCAACCATTTTTCAAAACATTAGTCATCTTAGTTTCTCCATATAACCTCTCATAATAATGAACAGGTAAGTCAATATGCTTTAAATTAAGTTTAGCTGCACCAAAAATCAATTCATAGTCTCCCCACCTATCATCTACGCCCCAAGTTCCTCTTAATTCTCTAAGTCTGTAATAGTCTTTTTTCCACAATACTTTTGTGCCACATAAAGTGTCCTTAATTCTAAAATCCAAAATGTAGGAAAAGAAGAAACTGAAAAACATATTGCCAATTACGTTAAAAAATTTCATGGCTTCACCGTGCATCGGGTACACTAGCCTGGAGCCATTTATAAACTCCGCTGTACCACTTGCTATTGCCTCATAAAAAGGTGGCAATTCTTCTGGAATTACGGTTAAATCTGCATCCAGTATCATCAATATATCGCCATTTGCCTTATCAAATCCCGTCCATACGTTTTTAGATTTACTAATCGCTGGCCCATCATACACTTTGATATCTTTTTCAGGAAATTCTTGAATCAATTCCAGTACCCGATCTTTTGTACCGTCCTCTGATTTGTCATCGCAAAAAATTATTTCCGTATGTTTACCCAATTTAGGAATACGCATGACGGCATCTCTCACATTTCCAGCCTCATTCTTACAGGGAATAATGACAGAAACAGTGTATTCTTCGTTTCTTGGTTCTGGTTGAAGTCGTGCTATGGATATTCTTAAAAAACTAAACCACTTGAGTATAGGCAATCTTGCCAAAAATCTGTTTAGACAATAAGAAACAATAGGAATGTTGTACGGAAATAAGAGTGCATACTTTTTAGAGATTAAATCCAATTTACTTAATCTGAATAAATTCTCTACATCACTTTCGGATATCCAATTATGCAGATTTTGCGGAATTTTAAGTCCAGTACCTTCTGCTAATGACACTAAAGGCTTCCAAATATAATTGTAATTAATGAAAATAATTCTAGTACTTCTATCACAATTTATTTTTAGGCTTTCAAAGGTAGAATAAAGGTCAACTATATCTTCTGGACTATTGATAATAATATAATCAAAAACGCCATCGACCTCAAAATCTTCGACACTTGTATCATAAAAACTCAAATCCGGGTATTTTGTTTGGGCTATTTCTATCTGTTTTTTACTATCTTCTATGCCAACGCCTACAGAAGGTTTTAGCTCATTTAACAGATAACCTATCCCACATCTAATATGTAATATACGACTATTTGGATCAACTATATACGTCAATTCTTGTACTAGCCTTTTATAAAAGTAAGGGTTTCTGTTAATCCAACTAATCCGTTTATTAGCAATATTGTCATATTTTTCACGAATACTGTTTCTTTTCTCATTGAGAAATGGATGGTCTAACGAAACATTAATCCCTTTAAGCTTAGATGTATCACTTAAAACACTCATTGGTATTTTTGATTTTTTTAATTTAAGTCAACTTCCATATATGTAGTAATAAAATACTCATCTATGAGATGATAAACACTAAGTATTTAACTAACATGAATATGAGGGTTGGGAATAACCTATGTATATTGGAAATCAATTCAATTAACATTCATAGTCTAAATTTCTCCAACAAAAAATCTCCCTCCTCATCTTGATAGCAATAAATCAAATTAGTGTAATTATGCTCTTTAGCAAATCTTTTAGCATCCTCTAGTGAGGAAGGTATAGTTAAGTTTTTATATTGGGAACCTGAGTAATTTATGATTGCTCTTGATGTACCTCCAACTAATGCTATTCCAGAAAATGCTTGTGTCATAAACATATAGGAATTGATTCGTTTTTTACTAATTTCAGGTATATAAATAATATTTTTATGTTTATCTTTAATAGCACTCAAGGTTCGCAATTGAGCTACTAATTCTTGATATTTATTAACAGGTGATTGTGGTCTTGATATATGTAATTTTAGAGTAGTTAGATTTTTTTGGAATGCTAAGCCTTTTGGTAAAAAAATAAAAATTACTATTGTTAAAAACATTAATACTATTCTACCTTTATCAAAAGGTACATTTATCTGATATATTTGACCAATTAAAAAAACTATAATTGTAATTATTGATAAAAAAACATAAGGCAATATAAAATAATAATGAGCTCCATGATTTCCTGCTTTATAAATATAACTCCCTAATAACAAACCTAATATATACGTAATTATTATACACTCAAGAAGTAAAGAAAATCTAGATGGCAAAAGCATACTCTTTTTTGAGAATATTAAGTGCTTATACTTCAATAAAAATATTATTACTATTGTTAAAAGGGTAGAATTCAGGAGCACTTGATCTTCAAGCTTACGGAAAAACAGCACCCCTATAAGATTGAAAAAATTTTTGATAGAATTTTGTGATGTTCCTAAATGTGCATCTTGTAGAAGATACATGTTAATAAAACTATACACCCCTATTATAATTAAAGGCAATACAAAAAGCCATCTTCTTCTTTCTTTAGAGAAAAGATAAGTTCTTATCATTAACCAACTTAATACCCCTAATAAAATTATTCCTATTGGTCCTTTAATGGTAGTAATTACAATACAGATAACAAAGCTAAATAAGAGAAAGAATTTAGAATTTATTAAAGTTGAATAACGCAATAAAATACTCAAATACATCAAAGTAATTACTATTCCAAAAAGCACACTCTCACTAAGCCATATTAAGAAATGCATCAATGAAATATTAAAATAATATATCAGAAATAAAGAAATAACCAACAAAGGATTTATTTCTTTAAACAAAAATAATGAGGATATACGATTAGAAAAAATATAGATATATTTTAAACTTAATGGTAATATATAAAAAGGGTATAGTAAACTAAATGTATCTACAGGATGAATATGTAATAAATTGGACAAGCCTGAAAAAAATAGATGGGTCCCCCAATGATATTTTAAGTAGATAGCCGAATTGAGTCCAGTAGTAGAAAATTTATAAGTATTAAATAAATGAACTATTGTAGGATGAAACAAAGCATCAGTATGCATAAGTGCAAATTGCTCTGTCAAAAAAGGAGATTGCCACTTACCCCAAGAAAATAAATAGGCAGTCATTAGCAAACCTATGATACTTCCCAATACCATACTCGTCCATACCAAAGGTGTCTTTAGAGATTGTTTAAAGAATTTATATCCTAATACCAGAGAACCTAGTACAATCAGGAAAGAAATATCAATTATATAATTATTTGTATTTAAAAATATACATAAAGAAATAAATATTAAAAAGAAGATATCAATAGTAGAACTATCAAAAAACCAATAATATTCTTGCTTATATTTAAAAAATAAATCTTGAATAATTGTTGGTCCAGTATAAGCTGAAAAACAAAAAGACAGTATAACAAGAGCATCGTAGTAATCAATATGTGGATTTACTCCTAAATAGTCATATCCAACGAAATAGAAAATAATATTTATGAAGGTAAAGAAGAAGCAAAAAATATTAATATAAGGGAGAAACTTATCTTTAGGCATGGCTTTGGCTTTATAAACAAGTTATTTTTGAAATAAAGCTATCACATTGATTCCTCCGTTGACTGGTATCATCTTTTCTATTACTTTAGAATTAAGTTCTAGCTGCTTACCTGATACTTCCTCAAAGATTTGGTAATTATATTTTTTTAAAATTTCAAAATATTCTTCCAAAGAAGAATTATGTTCTTTTAGAACATGGGGGCATAATTCAATTAACATTTTAGGTTTGAAACGCCTTAAGATATTATTTGCACCTTTTAAAACCTTTAACTCAAACCCATCTACATCTAACTTTATAAAGTCTATTTTCTGCAATTGCATTTCCGCTACCAAACTATCTAGTGTTCTTATTCTAGTTCCTACTGTAGATTTTAAAGTTCCCATTAAGGTCGCATGTTTTATTTCTTTATCATCAAAAGTCCAACTGGAATAAAGTTCTTTTGGGGCAGCTTCATCGTTATCTACATCGGTTAAAAGTACTTGTAAGGGTATGATTCTTTCCTGTAAGCTAGTATTAAGGCTGATATTATCACACATTTTATTAAAAGCCCATAATGTAGGTTCTATGGCTATTACACTACCTGTTTTACTTACCATCTCTGCAAGAGGTAAAGTATGCCCCCCCACATTTGCCCCAATATCTAAAACTATATCACCTGTCTTCACATATCTTTTCATAGCCAGATAAGAACTCGGCTCATGTCTGCCAAATAAATATATATACAAATCAAAGCCTTCTACTAAGTTCAGTTTCCATGTTATACCATTTCTAATGGTTATCAAAGACTCCGTTTTTTTTCCGAGAAAGCGAAACCAAGTTCTAACTATTTTAAAAACTAGGCTTCCTGTATGTAATTTTGTTTTTGTAGAAAGTTTTAACATAATAAATATTACCAAGTACCTAAATAATTAATTTGTCTTAAGCATATAAGCCAATTCTACCCAAACACTCATCGTGAATTTGAGACAAAATATCTTTTAAATTATATTTCCAATGCCAATCAGGATAATGTGCTTTAAATTTTGATACATCACTTATATACCAAATATGATCCCCTATTCTATTATTTTCAGAATAGCTATAGTTCATCTTATTTTCTGTAATTTCTTCACATAATTCAATTCCTTCCTGCATAGAACAATTGGAAAACCTACCACCACCAGCATTATATACTTCTCCTTGACGAGGATTATTATAGAAATGCCAAAACATATTTACTAAGTCATAACTATGAATATTATCCCTTACCTGTTTCCCCTTATAACCAAAAATAGTATAGTGATCACCGGTAATAGCACATTTCATTAAATAAGAAAGAAATCCATGCAGTTGCGTTCCTGAGTGATTAGGTCCCGTCAAACAACCTCCACGAAATGTTCCTGTATTCATACCAAAATATTTTCCGTATTCTTGCACCATAACATCTGCAGCTACTTTAGAAGCACCAAATAAAGAATGTTTACATTGGTCTATACTCATTTTTTCATCTATCCCTTCCTTGTAGTAAGGATGATTTGAGTCAATTTCCCACCTTTTATCAAGTTCTATCAAGGGAAGTGAATTAGGTGTATCTCCATATACCTTATTGGTAGAAGTAAAAATAAAAACAGCCTCAGAACAATGAAGTCTAGTTGCTTCTAATAAATTTAAAGTACCATTTGCATTGACAGTAAAATCAGTTAATGGCTCATTTGCAGCCCAGTCATGACTTGGTTGAGCAGCAGTATGCACAATAAGTTTGATATCATTACCATACTCTTTAAACAAATTCGCTACATCATTATAATCACGAATATCTATATTATATGACTTAAAATTTGTGTGTCTTTCTTCTAGTCTTTTTCTATTCCAATCCGTTGACGCACCTTTTCCAAAAAAATAAGCACGAAGATTATTATCAATGCCTATGACTAGATCAAATTTACTGGAAAAGAATGCTACTGATTCACTTCCTATAAGACCTGATGAACCTGTAATTAGAGCTATTTTCATGGTGAAAAATTAATAAAATTGATTCAAGTGCGTAATATAAATATTAATATAAGCTAGGGAACAAAGGAAAAATAAAATGACCCTTTTATTTTTAAAAACCGAGTCCCTATAAGGGGTGGAGCAAGAAAAATGTAAATTTATTTTTCCATCATTCCTAGTGACAAAAAATGAGATTGGGAACTCTTTGTTTATAGGGAGTTCAACATCTTACTTTTGAGCCATTTCGTAATTAAATATATTATATTAATCTTATTTCTCACACACTCAATTGATTCTAAATAATATTATTGTAATAATAATTCATAATGAAATCCAAAACGCTCAATTCAATTATTTTTTCCTCTGTCATGTTACGATAAGAGGGAAATTCATCTATCATCAGTTGAATTGTCTGCCAAATATGCCATCTTTCATAAAGGGCAATAACTTCTGGAAGTTCTGAGACCTTTCTTTGAAATTTTCCTTTTGGTTTTTCTGGATTGAAAAATTCCTTGTTTTTTTCTACGAACTTGTCGAAGAACGCAAAAAAAAACTGATTGCGCTGTAAGCAATCCCAAAAGGCAAGTCTTCATCAATTATCTTTGCGTATCGGTCGGCTTTCCCTTTATCGTATTTCTCATGCGCTGGAACAAAAACCCGACTCAATAACAAAGATAATTTTCTCAAAGAACCTCTTTCTAAATCTTGCTGATAAGTGTCAGAAATAAACTTGACATCTTTCATAAAAATAAGCTTATCCTGAAGCTGCTTAAAAGTGACCTGAGAAGCGTAATTATCTGAGATTACAAAAAGACAATTTTCGACCGAATAAAGAACCGTTCTTTGTACTGACAACTCTCGTTTCAAGTCCTTTATTCTTTTATCAATAATTTCTAATTGTTGACCATATTGATTTTCCAAGGTCGCTTTATCAGACTCCAAAGAAGACATTATTTTTAAAACTTCTCCTCTTTTTTGTTCATCTTTTTCTTCAGAGTCTTTAATTTTTGATAAACTTTCATAGTAATCAGAAAGCCCTAATTCGATTCTTTTACAAGCTTCATCAAGTCTTTTCTTAAGCAACTTGTAAGCTTTGAACTCTTTATTTAATTCACCCTGCAATCCCTCAATCATCAATTTCCTTTCTTTGATTTCTTCGTGGCTTTCACTGCGACAATTGAAGCTGGTCACTTTTTGAATTTTAAATCCATAAACTGTAAAGTCACCCAAACGAACCAAATCTCTCACATTTGAAGGAGGAACGTGTTCATAATTATTGAACCCGATTCCAGTCATTAAATCCAACATCTTTGAGCATAGGTGAAATTCCT